>Ga0302218_10000216_pt1 | contig 21709 bp, 17 predicted proteins | sample II_Palsa_E1_1_FD_194567 | JGI IMG/M metagenome (GOLD analysis project Ga0302218, IMG submission 194567) | Peat permafrost microbial communities from Stordalen Mire near Abisko, Sweden - II_Palsa_E1_1 | ecosystem: Environmental > Terrestrial > Soil > Palsa > Peat permafrost | place: Sweden... | reverse complement strand
CCGCAGACTATCGGTGCCGTTCACCTGTAAACTTCCATCTACTAACAGCGGTGCATCAGCGTGAAAATATACCCTGCACCCCGCGGGGATCGTCAGTGTTGCCCCGGTGTCGATCTGCAACCCGCCCTGGATGACATAGGGAAGGGTAGTACTCCATATTGTATTACCGGTCAGGACCTGGTTCCGCAGAAAATGCGCATTCTGACCCCAGGCCTGCAATTGAATATATTGTTGATTGCCATTAAAAGCCACCTGGATACTATCCGAAATGATAAAAGGCAGGCTCCCGGAATTAGGGTTGATCTGCACCGCAACGAAAATATAAAGGCTGTCTCCGGCATCCAGATCGATATTGTCCAGCTCGGGCCCCGGCGACCCGTCGATATTGATGGCAAAATAGGACTGGACCCCGCCCATCAGCCGGATATCGGTTAAATGAAGCTCCTGACTATTGGGATTGATGATCTTCACCTGCTGCGTCACCGATCCCGTTGTCACAAAAACCGTATCGAAGCGCAACGTATCGGCCGAGAACGCAACCACCGCATCCTTACTCGTGATAAAGGAAGCCTTCCGGCAGGAAATCACAAAAAGGCCAACCAGGAAAATAAAAATCAACCTATTCATTCAACGCCATTAAAAAAGATATTTATACACCTCCTCCACCCGGCCGACCGGCACCACCTCGATACCCGACTTATTAACGGCTAATCCCTTCTGATTGTATTTGCTGACGAAGATCTTTTCAAATCCCAGCTTCTCAGCCTCCGCTATCCGCTGCTCGGTCCTGTTCACCGCCCTGATCTCACCACTCAACCCAACCTCGCCCGCAAAACAAACCCTCTGGGACAAAGCCGTATCCTCATACGAACTTAACAGGGCGCACAGCACCGCCAGATCGATCGACGGATCTTCCACCTTTAACCCGCCGGCAATATTGAGAAAGACATCCTTGACGCCAAAATGAAAACCACCCCTTTTTTCCAGCACCGCAAGCAACAACTGCAACCTCCGCCCGTCAAAACCGCTGACGGTACGTTGAGGCGTGCCATAGACCGACTGCGTCACGAGTGCCTGAACTTCTATCAGCAGTGGCCTTAGTCCTTCGATCGACGCCGCTATCGCTATACCGCTCAGCTGATCCTCCTTCTGAGTGATCAACAACTCGCTCGGATTGACAACCCCCCGCATCCCCTCACCCGTCATTTCATAGATCCCCAGCTCGGATGTGCTTCCAAAACGATTTTTTAACGTCCGCAAAATGCGATAGGCATAATGCCGGTCGCCTTCGAACTGCAGAACCGTATCCACCATATGTTCCAACATCTTTGGACCCGCAATACCGCCATCCTTGGTGATATGACCGATCAGAAAGACCGGTGTGCCCGTGTCCTTCGCAAACCGCTGAAATTCGGCCGTGCATTCCCGAATTTGCGAAACACTACCCGCCGAAGATTCAATATATGGAGATTGCAGCGTTTGAATTGAATCGACAATGACCAGACCCGGTCGAAGCTTTTTGATTTCCTGAAAAATGATCTGCGTAGAAGTCTCCGTTAACAGATAGAACTCCTCATTCCGCACATTCAGCCGGTCCGCCCGCATCTTGATCTGCTGCTCACTTTCCTCGCCGGAGATATACAAGGTCCGCACCCCCGAAAGCCGCAGCCCGTTCTGAAGAAAAAGCGTGCTCTTACCAATACCAGGCTCACCAGCGACCAAAACAACACTGCCCGCAACGATCCCGCCTCCCAATACCCGGTTCAACTCCGGGTCCAAAGTGATGATCCGCTTTTCTTCCGCACTGATCACCTCACTGAGCGAGATGCTGCGCGTCTCTTTCTTCTCCGCAGTGAAAGTCTTCCATTCAGCCTCCACTAACTTGATATCCTTGCTGACGACTTCTTCAACAAACATATTCCATTGATCACAGGAAGGACACCTCCCTGACCATTTTGCACTCTCATATCCACAATTGCTGCAAAAGAAAGCCGTTTTAATTTTGCTCATCCGGCAAAGTTACCAGCTTACCAGTTCCCTAAATTGGAAAAAGTAAAAGGGCCAGCTAAATCGCCGGCCCCTTACTTACTAACCCATTAAATTCTTGCACTAAATTACAAATTAGCGCCACATAACAAAATAAATTTTTGACGGTGTGAATAACTTTGAGACCGTCGCCCCTTCTCTGTTTACAGCCGGAAAAACCCTCATAAATAATTGTAAGCCATTAGATTAAAACTACAGGTTTGAGATCGTCATTTTCAAAAGCTCATGTTTAAAAGGTTGAGAATTAGCCCTCGGTAAACCGTTAGGAACGTCAAAAAAAATTCCCATCCGGCATCAATTCCCACCCCCGAAAATATCCTCTCAAAAGCCAATGGGAAAGTATATAAATTAAATAGATATATTTAAAAGTTTGAATAAAATGCATCATTCTTGTCTTGGTGGCATAATGGATAACATTTGATAAAATTTAATGAGTTCAGCAGACCCGATTTTTCTCCATTTAGCCATTGGCTGGAAATATCCTATTTCGGTGATGACTTCCCGCTCTTTAACAAATTATTACTAAGAAAATTCCGAAACAATTGAATTTTTTCTAAAAAAAATTAATGCGGATTAATTTCGGATTAAAATTCCGTACTTTAATACAGCCAAGATTGACGTCTGCACCGAGTACCCCACTCGTCATTCCCGGCCGATCCTTGCCATTGGAATGAACTTTTGATTCACCAATAACTACTACACATGAGAAAAAATCGTCACTTCTTGACGTGCATACTAATGCTCGTCACCATGGGGTTACACGCTCAAATGACACAAATCACGGGGAAAGTCACTGACGCTACCGGCACCCCGATTCCCGCCGCAACAATTAGGCTAAAGAACGGTAAAGGAGGCACCAGTGCCGACCTCCAGGGAAATTTTACGTTAAAGGCGCCACCGAATGCCGTTTTGCTGATCAGCGGCATCGGCTACGAAACAAAAGAAGTCAAACTCGGGAGTTCCGCCACGATCGCGATTCAACTCTCCACTGACTCGAGATCCCTGAGCGAGGTCGTCGTAACGGGGGTCGGCGTCGCCACCAGCAAGAAAAAGCTGGGAATTTCGGTAGAAGCCGTAACCGCCAGCCAACTCCCGGCAACACCGACGGCATCTATCGACCAGGCCCTGATCGGTAAGATCCCCGGCGCTCAGATCTCCTCCGTCAGCGGCAACCCGGGTGATCCGGTGAATATCCTGCTTCGGGGTATCAATAGCATCCAGGGCGGGACCATGCCATTGATCATGCTGGATGGCATCCAGCTTCGTACTACCGACCTCAATTCGCTAGACCTGTCTACTATCGAGCGGGTGGAAGTGGTTCAGGGTGCTGCTTCTGCGGCGCTCTATGGAGCCCAGGGCGCGAATGGCGTTATCCAGTTGTTCTCCAAAAAAGGCAGAAAGGGGCCCCTGGCCATCAATTTTTCCACCAGCTATTCAGCCAATCAATATATAAACAGCGGGCACGTCAACAAAGCCCAACTGCATCCCTACGCGACCGATGCCAATAACAATATCATTGATGGAAGCGGAAACCCCGATACCCTGAATTATGCCGGAGTTTACCCTTATGTAGCCTATACATACGGCGGCGCTGCCCGATCGGGGATCGAAAATCCGCTGAATATAAATAACAAGCCGTATAACGCGAACCTGAAATGGTACGATCATTTCAAAGAGGTCTTCCAGACAGGCAGTACGTTGAATAACAGCATAAATTTTTCCGGCGCTGGTGATAAGGCAGATTATGCTTTTGGAGTTTCCAACAACCACACGGTCTCCCCGGTCATGAAAAACGGTTATGTGGACCGGACCAATCTTACCTCGAATGTAGGGGTGGAATTATTTAAAGGCTTTAAGCTAAGGTCAACTACCCAGATCATCTATACAAGAAATACGATGGTACCCGGTCTCGGCGGACCGCAATACAATGGATACGGTTATGGCAATCAGCCCGGAGGCGTAGGGAATATATTTTCCTGGCTAAACACCCCCGCGTTCTATCAGCTCAACGCAAAATTGTCCGACGGCACCTATCCGGCCAAACAGGTAAGCGGCAATTACCTGGGTGCAAACGCTTTTAACCCTTTTTATGTGCAGGAGTATGTAATCGGTACGGATAACAGGGTTGATGTCGTCCAGGACTTTGACGCAGACTATAAATTAAGCAAGTTTGTAGAGTTGGATGCAAAATACGGCATCAACTACAGGAGTGAAGGAGACCAGGTAACTTATCTAAATCAGTCCCTGAATGTCAACTCAAGTACCTATTTCGCCGGAGGTACATACAGTGGCTGGTATGCACCGGACAATACGGGGGAAATCGATAAATTCCAGTACAATAATACGTTCCAAAATTTCCTGGCCAATGCCTATATCAGAACGGATTGGGAAAAGGATTTTCATTCAAAACTGCCGATTACAACCAGTACCCAGGTTGGGTTTGACTGGCGTAAGACAAGATATACTGAATTTGACACGTATGGACTGGGGTTGCCTCTGGCACCTCCGATCAATGTGACCGCTACCAGTGCGCAGGGAGTTATCGAAGATTATGTGGAACCCTTTGTCACCTATGGTTACCTTGTTAACCAGGTGATCGATTTCGGAGACTATGGTGGTATCGCAGGCGGTTTCAGAAGCGACTTCTCATCCGCTTTTGGCGAAGGTTCAAAAGCGTTCACCTTCCCGCATGCCAACGCGTATTTTACGCCTTCTGGCTTCAAGTCTTGGGAAGATGGCATAGGCAATACGCTTTCCTTCGTCAAGGTCAGAGCTGCTTACGGTCAGGCCGGCATCCAACCCGGTGCCTTTCAGCGTTATCCGGTTATCAACCAGGGCGACCTTGGGCAGAACCTGACCTATTCGATTCCCAGTACAAGCAACAATCCCAATTTGGGGGTTGAAGTTTCCACGGAAAAGGAAATAGGGACGGACCTTTCGATATCGGCCGCTAAGCAAGGGCAATGGCTCAATCAAATCAATATATCCGCCACCTATTGGGAAAGGAAAAGCAAAAACGTGATCTGGACAGTTAACACCGCGCCTTCGCAAGGGATTACCGGCGAACTGACCAATGCCATTACCCTGCATTCCGACGGGTATCAAGTGCAGCTTAACCTGCCGGTGTACAAAGCAAAGAACTTTAGCTGGGATTTTACGATCAACTATGGGCATCAGATCTCTGTATTGGATAAGATCCAGGGCGAAACCCAAATTTTGCTGACTTCCAACGGCGGAACGTCCCAGGTGCTGCAAGCCGGCTACAAGATCGGTCAGATCTCCGGTTATAAAGCCCTGACCAGCCTTGATGCTACCAACCAGGAGGGAGTGCCTTATATCGCAAAGGCTGATTATGGAAATTATACAATGGTGAATGGCCGGGTAGTAGATACTGCCAGACATTATATCCAGTTCACCAATGAGACCTATCCTATCGGTGACGGTAACCCTAAATTCACGGCTTCCTTCATCAATGGATTCAATTACAAAGGCATGCTAAGCCTCTCTTTCCAGTTTGACTGGATCTATGGCAGCCACCTGTATAACCAGACAAAAGAATGGATGTACAGAGACGGGATACATCAGGATTTCGCAAAGAACGTTACCATATCTGGTAGGACCGCGCAATTCACCTCCTATTGGTCCAGCGCCTATTATGACGATGGCAGCGGCAACGGCAACGATGCGGCAAGAGACTATTTCTATGAAAGCTCTTCTTTCTTAAGACTAAGAAATCTGTCGCTTGGATTTGACGCAGCGAGTATTTTGAAGATCAGCGGAATTAAGAGACTCCAATTGGTGCTGACCGGCAGGAATATTTGGACAAAGACAAAATACTCCGGAATGGATCCTGAAATGACCGTCGGTTCACCCAACTCGTCCTGGGACAGGACAGTCGACCAGAGTACTATTCCTAACATCAAATCCTACCAGGTTGGGTTGAATGTCGGTTTTTAATTCTTTAATCCTAAAATTCAGACTATGTCTAAAAATAAATTATTGTTTCTTTCATTGATGCTTCTGATAGGTTCAGCCAGTTGCAAGAAGCAGCTGGATGTCGGGAACCCGAATTCGCCGACACTGGTGTCGGACGTCACCAATGAGGCTTCGTTGGCGGCTTTTGCACAAGGCGCAGTATATGTTGACGGCTTTCAGCAATCGAACGCCTATAACTGGCTGGGAAATGGCTATTTTTCCCTGAATTACTCTTATAGTGAATTACTGGGCGATATGGTTGGGTCCACGGATGCTAATGAGATAGTAAACACCATTAACATCCCTTATTATGTTATCCTGGACAATAGTACCAAATATACTTCGAATGGCGGGGCGAATAATGAAGCTCAGGCCACGCAGTTAAGAGTAGGCAATACCCGGGCTTCCACGGCCGCAGGGTATAACCCACTCTATTACCAGTGGTGTGATATGTATCTTTTGAATGGATCGTGCAATACTATCCTGGCCGAAATTCCAACGGTTAAATCCTTGTCCGCAGATGCGGTCAGTACTATCCAGGCGTGGGCCTATTTCTGGAAGGGATATGCCTACTCGGTAATCGGTTCCCAGTATACGGCCGGTTTGATATCCGATGTTGCGGGCGCCACCAATGGCAACTATCTGATAAAGGACTCGATTATCGCCGCATCAAATGCTAATTTCAGCAAGGCCTCGTCGATCTTGGGAGGTATCTCCTCCGGTTCCGCCGATTACACAAGAGTAATTGGTGAACTGATCCCAACTACCTATCAGGGGACACCGCACGGCGGTATCCCGACTCCCACTGTGTGGATACACAATATCAACACCATGCTGGCGAGGAATATCCTGGTCAATAAACTGTCGCCCTTTGTAAATGGGAGTTTGAGTGCAACTATTTCGAAAGCTTCCATCCCGGTGATGACCCAGAGCGACTGGCAAAATGTGTTATCCCTGGCAACCAGTGGGATCCAGACGGGGGATGCGGTTTTCACCGCAACGTCCGATCCGGTTAACAGCCTGTATCCCACAAAGGACGGAAATATCACGCTGATGGCGGCGGGCCCGAACTCCGACCTGGTCTTTCAACCAGGTTTGAGACTTACCCAGAATTTCAATGCCGGGGATCAACGCCTCGCCCTTGATTTTACGGCTGGTCCGGCAGACACGTTCTATAATGACTATTTTTCTACCGTTTACAGTTTGATCAATACCTCCAACGGTTCTTCCACGGTGTACAATTATAGTGATCAGGATATCGGAGCCTATGAGCTTTTCTTTGCCGGCAGTTGGGAAGAAAACACGCTGATGATGGCTGAAGCCAATATCATGCTGGGTAACACAGATGCAGGCCTTACACTCGTTGATGCGGAAAGGAATTACCAGGGTGCGGGCGTCGCGGCAACCGCGGGAACGGGACTAACACAGGCACAGGCGTATAATCAGTTGGTGAGGGAACGAAGGGTAGCCCTTTTTGGAAGGGGATTGTCTTTCTGGGATTCCAGACGCTGGGGTTGGATCTATGATATTACCCAAGGTGGCGGAAGTTATGGGAATAAACTTCTTTATCTCCCGAGTACGGGCGCCTCGGTAATGAATGTGAATGCAACTTTCGATTATAATTTTATGGATTACTGGGATATACCTGCCGATGAGGTCATCCTGAATCCACCTTCAAAAGGGACTGCTTCAGTGGTTACCAACCCGAACTACTGACGGGAGAAGCTATGCGAAGGCAAATTTTGTGTGACTCAATGTTGACAGTGAAAGACGGCCCCGGTTTCTACCGGGGCTCTTCCTTAAGGCCCTGGTAAGTCCAAGCGACAAAAAGAAATCGGTTAACCATAATATTTTACAACCATGGATCCAAAGATGACACGCAAGATCGCATTGCTCATTTTTTTTGCAAGCATCTTCCTGCTGCAGACGATCTCCTGCCAGGTTCACGGTCAATCGCCGCCAAACTTTGTCCAGAATGATAATGGCGTTGCTTTGTATGATGTGAACGGCCATCCAATCGTCAACCCGGCAGTTGAGACAGAAGGTTTCCCCCTGTTCCTTCCCAAATGGAAGCTGGGATGGCTGCGCCTCGCCGATAACCGCCTCTTTCCGGGCGTTCCGCTGGAGCTCGATCTGGAGCGGCAAAAAGTCTACTATAAGCGACCGGATGGAACGGTTATTGAGGTCGAGGCCGGACAGGTGAAGGACCTGGCCCTCCAGGATACCATCGCCGGTTCTATAGTGGCCTATCAATTTGCCTGCGGGTTTCCATCGATCGACAACCAATCAGCAACCAGCTTCTACCTGGTGCTCGACACCGGTCGGGTGGCCTTCCTGGAAAGCATGCGAAAAAGGCTTTATCAGGAAAAGGACGAGTTTGGCGGTAATGACAAAAGGGAATACAGGATCTATACCGATTTTTATGTCTTTTACCGGGGGAAAATAGCCCGGATAAAAAAAGATCCCGACTTCTTCCTGACGCTCACCAGTGACAAACACGACCAGATGCAAGACTATCTGAAAAAGAATACGGTCTCCTTTAAGTCGACTGAAGATATCCGGAAATTTGTCCATTACTACAATGGATTGCCATAGGACGGCCCCGGAGGGGCCGTCGCGATCCGCAGGATCGCAAACAAACTAGCCCCGCAGAGCCCGCTTCAGCGGGCGAAGCCGAGCAACAAACTCCCTGATCCGCTGTAAATGACCTATAACTTGATTTCATCCTCCTGCTTGTCGAAGAAATGGAATTCAGTGAGGTGATAATTGGTATTTGCCCGGATCTTGACTTTCTGTTTGTATTTCCAGCGCCATTTCCATTGTTTTGACCCGAACCCAAAGAAGCCGGCCTTCGTGAGATAGGCATGCATGATCGGATGCACGGCCAGGATGAGATCCTTATGCTGATGATTAAGCAGATAACTTAGGTTCTTTTCGATCTCGTCTTCCAGGATCAGAGCAGAAGATATTTTGCCGGTCCCGTTGCAGGTTGGACAGACTTCCTGCGTATTGATCGTTACCTCCGGCTTCATCCGCTGCCGGGTAATCTGCATCAACCCGAATTTGGAGATCGGTAACACGGCATGCTTGGCCCTGTCCGTCCGCATGTAGTTCTCCATAGCTTCGATAAGCTTGCGTTTGTTATCGGGCAGCTTCATATCGATGAAGTCCACCACGATAATCCCTCCAAGATCCCGGAGCCTTAACTGCCGGGCAATTTCATCCGCAGCTTCGAGGTTGGTTTCCAAGGCATTCTGCTCCTGGTTATTACTGACGCTCTTGTAGCCGCTGTTCACGTCGATGACATGCAAGGCTTCCGTATGCTCGATAATGAGATAAGCGCCGCTGGGAAGATTAACCGTCTTGCCGAAGGCGGCTTTAACCTGTTTGGTCACACTGAACTGGTCGAAAATGGGCGAGCCGTTGTGGTAGTAAGAAACGATGTCTATTTTGTCGGGCGCAATCCGCTGGATGTAGCTTTTGGTATCGTTGAAGATATTCCGGTCGTTGATGACGATCTTATTGAAATCCTCATTTAGCAAGTCGCGGAGCATGCTCGTCGTCTTGGTTTGCTCACTGAGGATCTTGGCGGGAGCGACCGCACCCTTGAGGTTGTGCTGGATCATCTTCCACGTGGCGACCAGCTCGGTCAGGTCTTCGTGCAGCTCCGCCGTATTCTTTCCCTCCGCGGCCGTCCGGACAATAACCCCGAAATTCTTGGATTTGATGGCTTCCACGATCTTCTGAAGCCGCTTGCGCTCGTCGGAAGAGTGGATCTTTCGGGAAACCGCCACAATATCATTAAAGGGGGTGATGACCACAAACCGGCCCGGCAGCGAGATCTCACAGCTTAACCGCGGACCCTTTGCGGCAATCGGCTCCTTCAGGATTTGGACAAGGATATTGGGCTTGCCGTTCAATACCTCATTGATCTTCCCTGTTTTGATGATCTCGGGCTCCACCTGGAAGGTGCCGAAATCGAATCCACTCGCACTCGTGTCGTTCATCGCCTGTTGCGTAAACTTGAGAAGGGACCGCGCATAGGGACTGAGATCGGTGTAATGCAAAAATGCATCCTTCTCGAATCCAACATCGACAAAGGCTGCATTCAGCCCGGGGATCAACTTCTTCACTTTTCCAAGATACAAGTCTCCGACTGCAAAGCTGTTATCAGCCTTTTCATGGTGGAGTTCCACCAGCTTCTTATCCTCTAATAGGGCTATTTCTACACCCTGTGGAGTCGCGTTTATGATCAGTTCCTTATTCAAGCGTATCGAGCGTTTTCCATCAACATCAGCCAATTACGGGGTCAGATCGCTGTCATTCGTCGAAGGAAAACAACTATTTGTTCCTCTTCTTATGGCGATTCTTTCTCAGTCGTTTCTTACGCTTATGCGTCGCAATCTTATGACGCTTACGCTTTTTACCACAAGGCATACTCAATTCAATTTTTGGTTATAAAATAAAATATCTTTTATACTATCTTTTATCGTAACGCCTTTATTTGCTGATCGATAGCCTTAATCATTTCCGGACTACCGATTAACTTCCTGGCTCCCTCATAATACTTGATCGCACCCGTCTTATCCCCTTTTTGCTGATAGCCCTCCGCCAGCAGAAGCATCGCTTCGACGTTGCCAGGCTCGTGTCGAACAACGGTTGTGAGACGTTCAATGGCTTTGTCGATTTGTCCCGACTCGATCCCCCCAACTCCCAACATGAACTGTGCATACATATTGGTGGAATCCCGCCGCACCACCTCCAGGATTTGCTGAATACCCTGCATGACCTCGGTAGGATCCCCGGCAGCCGCCCCAAAAATATAGGAAGCCCCAAGCCCCACCTTTGTCGAATCATTCCCCTGATTCACCGCTAACGCCTTTTCAAACAACTCCTTAGCATTCGTCGCCATCCATCCCTTCAACTGTTGATTGTCCTGCACCTGCAATCCATCCAAAAATAATCGGGCAGCAAAGGTGAGCCTTTTTTCCGTATTTTCCAACTTTGCAGCTTCTCCCGTGTAATAGGCATACAACAGGTAGCCATCGGCTACCGAATCCTTCCAAAAACGACCAAGTTGGCGATCCGCATTCAATTGCTGCGCCGCCACATCGCCTCTTACCACCGACTGTTGAAGCCTGTTGACGTAGGATAATTGAGCTGGAGTTAAGTGAGCTTCCAACTCTTGTAGAATATCTTGTAAACCAATAGATTTTACAGCAGATGCGCCGGAAGCGCCGTTGGCCGTGCCATTCGGTCTTTGAGGAGGAACAGTGTTTCCAAAAAAATACAGAACAAGCAATATAAGCACCCCGGTGCCGGCTACCAGAATCTGCTGTCTCTTCATGCTGGATAATTAGAGACGCAAGTTACATCTCTTCATCCGCGTTTGGCTGTTCTTCCTTGACAGACTGCAATTTTTTTACTTCGGCAACGAATTCCTTGGCTGGCTTAAACGCCGGAATAAAATGTTCGGGAATGTGCACAGCCACATTCTTTTTTATATTGCGTCCGATCTTGGCTGCCCGTTTCTTAGTGATAAAGCTCCCAAACCCACGTATATAAATATTCTCTCCCTGGGACAGGGTCTCTTTCACTTCTTTGAACATGGTTTCCAACGTCACCAGGACATCAACTTTAGGTATTCCTGTTTTTTCTGATATTTGATTGACCAGGTCTGCCTTTCTCATGGGGATTAAGTTTTGTAAGTTTCTGATTTTAAATATATAACAAAATTATTAATTCCCAACTTTTGCCGCCAAAAATCCTTTTGGAGCATCGAAATAAAGGATTTGGCTTAATGCGGTAATGGCTGTTTAAAATATTGATTGTAAAATAGTTATGACTAAAATAGATCAGAAAAAAGCCGATTTTACAAAAATGTTATTAAAATGGCATTCGACCCTGAATTTCAGGGAAATGCCCTGGAAAGGGGAAAAAGATCCCTACCGTATTTGGCTTAGTGAGGTAATTCTCCAACAGACAAGAGTCGATCAGGGATGGGGTTACTATGAGAAATTCATCACTGCATTTCCGAGTATCCGCGACTTGGCCGCCGCCCCGGAACAGAAAGTATTCAAGCTTTGGGAAGGACTTGGTTATTATAACCGTTGCCGCAATCTCATCGCAACTGCCAAAACAATTGCTGCGGATTATAATGGGCGGTTCCCTTCCACCTATGAGGAGATCCTCGCCTTGAAAGGAATCGGACCCTACACAGCAGCCGCCATCGTTTCATTCGCGTTCAACCTTCCCTATGCCGTTGTGGATGGTAACGTTACACGCGTGCTCGCCCGTTTCTTTGGTGTCTCGACCGCGATCGATACAGCTGGCGGCAAAAAGCAATTCGCGGAGTTGGCTGATTCATTGGTCGATCCCCTCCGGGCCGGTATTTATAACCAGGCGATCATGGATTTCGGGGCCACGGTCTGTAAACCCCGCAACCCGCAATGCACCTCCTGTGTGCACCAGCCCGGCTGCATGGCCTGGCAAAAAGGAATGACGGAACAACTCCCCGTGAAAGCAAAGACCATTCGGAAAAAACAACGCTGTTTTTATTATTTTATAGTGGGGACGCCAGGAGACAAAGTATATATCCGCCGACGGTCGGGGAAAGATATCTGGGAAGGCCTCTACGAATTCATTCTTTATGAAACGACTGACCCCGTTTGGCCCGAAGAGGTCCTGCAATCCGGTTTCGCCCGGCAACTGTTTGATGGGCAGGCACTCACAGTCAGGCATATCTCCAGTGTGTATCGCCAGGAACTGAGTCACCAGAGTTTGCAGGGACAGTTTATAACGATTGAATTGAGCACGCCCCTGAGTAGGCTAAATGGCTATCAGCTAGTCCCTAAAGGCACGCTGTCAACCTACGCTTTCCCAAAATTCATAAATTCCTGGCTATCTGACCCAAGCCCGGCACAAACCTTGTTTTGACTTTTCCTAAAAAAATGGGTAATTTTATTTTCTAAACTTTGTGTATGAGAGGCGTAAACAGGGTGATGCTGATCGGTAATTTGGGCAAAGATCCGGATGTTCAATTCCTGGATGGCAATATCGCTGTTGCCAAATTCTCCCTGGCAACCACGGAAACCTTTAAGGACAGAGCCGGCAAACTGATCTCTCAAACGGAATGGCACACGGTCGTTCTATGGCGCGGGTTGGCAGAATTGGCGCAAAAGTACCTTCACAAGGGGAGTTTGGTGTATATCGAAGGCAGACTGAGGACCCGCAGCTGGGAAGACAAAGAAGGGAATAAGAAATTTGCTACCGAAGTTGTTGGTGATAACCTGATCATGCTTGACAAACGCACAGACGGAACCTCACACCATTCGCCGCTTCACCATCAGGAAGGAATGGAGGGCAACTCCGAAACCCCCCCTACCATCGGCGAACCTTCTGAAGACCTGCCATTTTGACCACGCCGGCCGGAAGCCGGTCCGACCGATAGGTCAGACATTATATATCACCAAACCTGTTTAATATTGCCTTTCCCGTACGTTAGTCTACTGAGATCCAACATATCAACCAGCCTGCTGGTTATCAACCCCCAGGCTACGACTATCCTGGTGATTGTACTGCTTTTCCTGCTTATCCTGTCTTTTGCCCTCTCCGGTTCCGAAGTTGCCTTTTTCTCTTTAACCTCCAAGGATATTAATATCCTCAAGACCAAACAAGACGTTTCCTGGAAACGCATCGTATCCCTGCTGGAGGAACCGAAGACCCTGCTTGCTTCCATGCTGATCGCAAACAGCATCATCAATATCGCCATCATCATTCTCGCTAACTTCCTGATCGATGAGCAGGTCCTACTCAAACAGAATTTCTGGCTTTTCGAATTCCTCATCAAGGTGATCCTCATCGGCTTCGTCCTGATCCTGTTTGGGGAGATCATGCCGAAAATCTGGGCGACCCAAAACAATTTGCAATTTGCTTACTATACCTCCGGGGTTATTGAGCTGATCCATCTGCTCTTCAGACGGGTAGGAGGATGGGCTGTCCATCGGTCGGAAGGTCTTGAACGTGCGCTGGGGGGAACCAAGTCGTCCCTGAGCCCTCAACAACTGGAACGCCAGATCGATCAGGTCACCAGGAACGATGCTTCGGACGAAGAAAGGAATATTCTTAAAGGATTGCTCGATTTCGGCAGCATTTCCGTTAAGCAGGTCATGCGGACCCGCCTGGAAGTCTGCGGCGTCAGCTACGAACTCAACTTCGCCGGGCTTAAACAAAAGGTCGATGACCTGCATTATTCCCGACTGCCTGTATATAAAAGCAGCCTGGATGACCTTGCCGGCATGATCCAAACCCGTGACCTGATCGCCTGGCTCGGTCAACCCGATGACTTCGACTGGCACTCTCTGCTTCGACCAGCCTACTTCGTCCATGAACACAAATTGATCGAGAACCTGATGCAGGAATTTCAACAGAAACGTATCCACTTTGCCATCGTCGTCGATGAATTTGGCGGCACCAGCGGTATTGTTACCCTCGAGGATATCCTCGAAGAGGTCATCGGGGATATTCGGGACGAATTTGACGTGGAAGAGATGGATAGCGGCAGAATGGAAGACGGGAGCTACCTCTTCGAAGGCCGGACTATGCTGAATGACGTCTGCAAGATCATGAATATCCCCGCCGACACGTTTGACAAGGTGAAAGGCGAAAGCGACTCGCTTGCCGGACTCATCCTCGAGCTTTCGGGGGATATTCCAAAGAAGGGCGATATCGTCCCCTGCGGCGATTTTGAATTCACCATCCTGGAAGCAGACAGCAGCCGGATCAAAAAAGTCAAGGTTGCCATCAAACCCTCAATATCTTAAATACAACGCTGTGCCGATATCCGTTCAACTTTCTTTCCGCCGCTCACTCCTTCCTTACATCCTGTTGCTGGCCTTCGCCTGCCTCCAGTCCTGTAACAGCCCCTACACCCCCAAACGCCGCGGGTATTTTCGGATCGATTTCCCCCGCCACGAGTACCAGACTTTCGACCGCCCGGGCTATCCCTATAGCTTCGAGTACCCCGTCTACGCAAACGTGCTCCAGGACAGCAGCTTTTTCGACACCATACCGGAAAACCCATATTGGATCAACGTGGACTTTCCCCGCTTTGCGGCAAGGATCTACATCAGCTATAAGCAGATTGGACTCAATTCCTTTGACAAACTGACCGACGATGCATTCAAAATGACCTACAAACATACCTACAAGGCCAGTTCCATCGATCAGTCCGTGATCCATACCCCAAATGGAGTGGGGGGCATCTTTTTCCACGTCGGCGGCAACGCGGCCACCGCCCAGCAATTCTTTCTGACGGACACTACCCGCCATTTTTTGCGGGGCGCCCTCTATTTTGACACGACACCAAACGAAGATTCCCTGGCCATTGTCAACAACTTTTTGCAAGTGGACCTGAACCACCTGATCAATACCTTCAAATGGAAGACGCCCGGCCCCACCCATCCCGCCGCCCATGCCCCAAAATGAAGTATATTTGTCCCAACAAAACGCATTTTTCCGCACAAATAAATTTGACCGCGTGATAGCAATTGAAAATGTTTTGGTCAGTGATAAGCTTGTCGAAGAGTATTTCGTCTGCGACCTGCTGAAGTGCAAAGGCGGCTGCTGCGAGGATGGTGATGCCGGCGCACCGCTCGAAAAGGAAGAATTGGATCGGCTCAACGAAGTATACGAGGCCGTCAAACCTTATCTCACCCCGGCGGGTGTCAAGGAGATCGAGATCAACGGCCGGTACCAATATGACCGGGAATTCGGCTGGGTCACTCCTACCATCGAAGGAAAAATGTGCGCTTACGGATATAAGGACCCGCGAGGTATCATCAAATGCGGTATCGAACAGGCATATTACGACGGAAAGATCAGTTGGAAAAAACCGATCAGCTGTCACCTCTACCCCATCAAGATCAACCGGAACAAAGTAGGCGAAGTCATGAATTACGAGCCGCGCGAAACCCTGTGCCGGCCGGGTTGCGCCAACGGAGTAAAACTTCAGGTTCCGGCTTATGTCTTTCTGAAAGAAGCCATTATCCGAAAGTATGGGACGGATTTCTATGCCGCTTTAGAGCACATCGCAGAAAACTATGACAGACACCGCAGCTAACTTCATCGCCCGCAGCACGATCAAGGCGGAGGACCTGGACCACCGCAAAAAGATCAATTTCAATATCAGTCGCTATAATGCGGTTGTACCGCAAGGAAAGCAGCAGTTTGCGGATTTGAACCTCGCGCGTGAACGCGCCAAAAATATCAAATGGCGGGCGATCGAGAACCTCGACAAACAACTGGAGGAATTCGAATCCGTCTTCACCAAACGCGGCGGCCGGGTCATCTGGGCTGAGACGGCCGCACAGGCGCTGCAAGAGGTCCATTCGATCTGTAAGGACAAGGCCTGCCGCAGCATCGTCAAAAGCAAAAGCATGGTCACCGAAGAGATCAAGCTAAATCATTTCCTCGAAGAAAATGGGATCGAAAGCATCGAGACGGACCTCGGTGAATATATCCAACAACTGGATGGTGAGCCGCCCTACCATATCGTTACTCCCGCTATGCACAAGAGCAAGGAGGACGTCGCAAAACTATTCTACGAAAAATTAAATACAAAGCCCGGCCTCAGCCCCGAACAACTGACCCTGGTCGCCCGGGAAAAGCTGCGCAAAAAATATGTGCAGGCGGAGATCGGTATCACCGGCGCCAACTTTATCATCTCCGATATCGGCGGTATCGCCATCACGGAAAACGAAGGCAACGCCCGGCTGAGTGCCTCATTCCCAAAGACGCATATCGTCATCGCCGGCCTCGAAAAAGTGATCCCCACCCTCGCCGACCTGAGTCTCTTCTGGCCCCTGCTGGCCACCTATGGCACCGGCCAGCGGATCACCTCCTACAATACCGTCATCACCGGACCCCGCCAACCCGGCGAGGCTGACGGCCCCGATGAAATGATCCTTATCCTGCTCGACAACGGCAGGACAAATATCCTGGCCAACCCCAAAGCACGCGAAAGTCTTTATTGTATCCGCTGCGGAGCCTGTCTTAACGCTTGCCCGATCTATAAGAATATCGGTGGCCATAGCTACGGCACTACCTATAGCGGGCCCATCGGTTCGGTCATCACTCCTCACCTGAGAGAGATGCAGGATTGGAAACACCTCAGCTATGCTTCGTCGTTGTGCGGCAACTGCACCGAAGTCTGTGCCGTTAAGATCAACCTGCACGAGTTGCTGCTTGAAAACCGCTACGAAGCCGTCGAAAGCGGCTATGCCACCTGGCAGGAGAAATTGGCGTGGCGCATTTGGCGAAAGGCCAGCCTCAATCGCACGTTGATGAATATGGGCAACCCGAGGCTGAAGAATTGGCTGGTGAATAAGGCGTTTAAGGCCTGGACAGCCCATCGCGATGCGCTGGACTTCCCCCCAAAGACCTTTAACGAACGCTGGCGGGCCGAACGGGCGCGATGATGTTATTATTCAGTACCCATATCACCCCCCGGCTGCAGTATATCATAGAATTTTTCAGTAAAGAGCTTTTTGACGACCCGGCAGCAATCCGGGTCACCGGCGACAAAACATTCTTTGCCACCGCAACCGGACCCCGGATCAATTATTCTACCGAAAGTTTCCCCAATTGTTTCCAACTTCGCCCGGGCGGCTTGCTCGACGAAACCGGCATCCATCCAATATCCATCACCTGCCTGACCCACAACGATCAAAAGGCATTCTTCCCAACCGATGGGGACCTGCCCTTCGACATTTTTGCCGCTTCCTTTTATCTCTTATCGCGATACGAAGAATACCTTCCCCATCCAAAAGATGAATACGGCCGGTTTGCCCATACCCATTCACTCGCGTGGAAGGAAGGTTTCCTGGATCAGCCGCTGATCAACAACTGGCTACAGGACCTTAGCCGCAGATTATCGCGACACTACCCCGATCTTGTCTTCCACAAACCCGCGTTCAAATTCATCCCTACCTACGACATCGACACTGCCTGGTCCTACCGCTATAAGGGATGGCGTCGCAATTTGAGCGGGACTCTGAAAGCACTGGCCGCCGGCAAATGGATGAAAATACGGGAACGGATAGCCGTACTCCGGGGCCTGGAACCAGACCCATTCGATGTCTATGAATGGCTGGATTCACTCCATCTGTATTGTCGGATGAGACCTTATTATTTCTTTCTGGCCGCCGCCGAGCAACAAGGCGTGGATAGGAATATTCCGATTACCGCACCGGGCTTGCAGGAGCTGATCCGTTACCATGCCGCCGGCTCGCGGATCGGGATCCATCCGTCCTGGCAAAGCGGCGACCAGGAACGTCTGCTAAAGGAAGAGATCGAATGGATGGAGTATATCAGCGGCCAGCGGATCAACCGCAGTCGCCAACACTACATCCGGTTCGCCTTGCCGTTGACCTATCGACGGCTGCTGCAATACGGGATCGGTCAGGATTTTTCGATGGGCTACGGCAGCACTAATGGATTCCGCGCCTCAGTCGCTTCCTCTTTTTATTGGTACGACCTCGAAAAGGAGGAGAAGACCTCCCTCCACCTATTCCCTTTTTGTTATATGGACGCCAATTCCTATTACGAACAACAGTTTACCGCAGGCGCGGCGATGTCCGAGCTGATGCAATACTACCACCGGATCCGTAAGGTCAATGGGTTGATGATAACCATCTGGCATAATTCCATCCTCGGCCAGGATCCGGAATTCTCCGGCTGGCGGGAAGTCTATGAAACGTTTTTGAAGGAGGAAGTTTACTGGGACTCCTAGTGTTTAAAGTGCCTCTTCCCCGTAATAACCATCGCCAATTTATTCTCTACGCAGTAGTCAATGGAATCCTTATCCCGGATCGACCCACCGGGCTGGATAAACGCCGTAACACCCGCCGCGTGCGCGATCTGTACACTGTCGGAAAAGGGGAAAAAGGCATCACTGGCCAACACCGCACCTTTCAGGTCAAAATTGAACTGGCCCGCTTTTGCAATAGCCTGCCGTACCGAGTCGATACGACTGGTCTGCCCGCAACCCTTTCCGATCAGCTGCCGGTTCTTGACGAGGGCGATGGCGTTTGATTTCAGATGTTTACAAACGAGATTGGCAAAGATCAGATCCAGTTTCTCCGCATCGGTGGCCGGGCGGCTGCCAGCCTCTTTCCACTCCGCATAATTTCCTTCGTCTGCCTGCTGTTGCAATACCCCGCCCAACAAGGACCGGTACTGCGTGGCCGGCGCAACAGCTTTCTTTTGGACCAGCAATATGCGGTTCTTTTTTGACCGTAGGATCTCGAGCGCACCGACGTCAAAAGCCGGCGCGATCAGGACTTCAAAAAAGATCTCGCTGATCGCAGTGGCCGTGGCCTTGTCAACGGTCGTATTGCAAGCCAACACCCCACCGAAAGCACTTTCAGGATCGCCGGCCAGCGCACTGTCCCAGGCTTCTTTCAAGCCCGGCCGGATCGCAACGCCGCAAGGATTGGTATGTTTGATAATGGCAAAGACCGCCCCGCCGCCACTATCCCGGAATTCCCCGATCAGTTGAACTGCCGCGTCGACATCCACCAGGTTATTATAAGATAATTCCTTTCCATTTATCTGGTCAAAGATATCCTCCAGCCGACCATAGAAGCTGGCCGCCTGGTGCGGGTTTTCACCATATCGCAGCGATTTCGGCGCAGGAACCGACTCCAGGAAATAACCCGGCTCGGCCTTGTTGAAATATCGCGCGATCGCCACGTCATAATGCGCGCAGACCTCAAACGCCTTCGCAGCCAGCTTCCGCCGCTGCTCCAGCGTAGTCTCCCCATTTTGCTCTTCCAACAGCTTAAATAAAAAGGAATAATCAGCCTTCGCCGCTATGACCACCACATCCTGGTGATTCTTGGCCGCGGCCCGGATCATCGAAGGACCACCCACATCGACCTTTTCGATAATGGCCTTGTCATCTCGGCTGTTGTCATCGGCGAAACTGGCCACCGTCTCTTCAAAAGGATAGAGATCCACGATCACCAAATCGATCTCAGGGATATGATATTGTGACATCTCCGCCCTGTCCGTTGGATGGTCCCTTCTTCCAAGGATTCCCCCAAACACCAAAGGATGCAAAGTCTTTACACGACCGCCGAGAATGGAAGGGTAGGAGGTGAGCGTTTCGACTGGGATACAGGGGACACCCTGCTTTTCAATAAATTGCTGCGTTCCGCCGGTGGAATAGATGGTTACTCCTAGTTGCTGTAGTTTTTTAACGATAATTTCAAGGCCATCCTTATAGAAAACGGAGATGAGGGCTGACTTGATAGACTTGTTCATGAAGCGGGTATTTTTGCTATTTCGCGCCGCAAAAGTACGAAAGCTCCACGATATCAATTCAATTCCGGACTCAACCCGCCGCTGGGCAAGTTGAATCCGGTCGTTTTGAATGGCAAACAGCGGTAAGCGTTTAGGCCACACGGGGTGAAGCATCAGCATACATACCCATACACGCTTAATAACTAATAAGGATAAGGTGTTAATGGTTATGTATGCTGTTGCCGGTTAATAGAGTGAAATATCAGAGGATAATTGCCGATCACCACAATAAGTTGGGTAGTTTACAGCACATGCACATTCCTTTTTAACGCATCGAATAAAGGATATTAAATTATTAAAAACGGGACTCATTTGCGACCTCACTATTAAATGTCATATAAATATTTTAATTTGGGCCAAATGGCGCGTGGAAAAATGAGACGTTATTTTTTTGCGCAATCCGCGCAGAATTCACCTGCGTATTTCACGTTCACTTATCCGAAGATTTCACGGTATTTTCCTTGCTTAAAAAACGTTTTTTTTGTGATATTTGCTTCGTGATTGTTTGATCCCCTTTATTTTACGGATAATATTAATTTATAATCATTTGATTATATTGTCCTTGTGCGCGGCTGCGTAATCCCTTGAAAGAATACTTTTACAAAAGCAAATTATTCTTCATCATTCTAAAACAACCAGCCATGAACACAATTGAAAAAAAATCCGTAAATGCCGGGAAATTCGTCACCAAACAGGAAGTGGATACCCTGATCACCTCGTACAAGCAGGAAAGATGGGCGGCAAATTCTGACCGCCTTGGAATGGCAGATTCCCTTAGCGTATGGTACACCGTGGAAGAGATCGAAGCGTTCCTGGCACAAGTCAAATCAAAAGGCGGCAACAGCGTCCGTATGCATTTCGGAGTATTTTCCGCAGAAAACGCGCCTAGTGCCGAACTCGAAGGTCGCCAGACCCTGATCATGATCGGCAATCGTAGCAACGACGGGACCTTTGCCAGCAGCAAAGAGCTCTACGCCTCCAATGGCGGTAAACCCGAGGTTGTTGCCCTGGCCGGTGGCATAGTTTGCCCTCCTTTCTGCGGCAGTGGAACGCTTGGTAAGGCATCCCTTATCGTTCGCGGTGACAATAGCATGGAAATCATTTAATTCCCATAACCATTCATCGGATAACCATGAGTCAAAGCCGTGTTGCGTCTTGCAGCACGGCTTCTTTGCAACCAGGAGTTCGCATTTTTCATAAAATGAACTAAATATCTTTTAACTTGGCAGGATGTCGCATTTTCCCAACTATCTTTTTTTCCTGCCCCCGATCGCATCGGCCATCGCTTTTTTCTCCAGCCTGACCAGTTTTTTCCGACCCGCGG
>Ga0302218_10000210_pt1 | contig 22083 bp, 17 predicted proteins | sample II_Palsa_E1_1_FD_194567 | JGI IMG/M metagenome (GOLD analysis project Ga0302218, IMG submission 194567) | Peat permafrost microbial communities from Stordalen Mire near Abisko, Sweden - II_Palsa_E1_1 | ecosystem: Environmental > Terrestrial > Soil > Palsa > Peat permafrost | place: Sweden... | reverse complement strand
GGCTTCGAGGTAGTCGTGCGCGATTGCTAATAGTTTTTCATTACTTAAAAATGCTTCATCTTCTACAGCAAAGTTGAGACTGGTATGGTAAACATAACGGTTAAGGTTCGGCCTTAACTCCCTCAGCAGCTCCACTTCTTTTTTCACCTGTTCCAAGGTGTCACAATCGAAATTCATATCCAACAGCTTCGCCCGCCGGTTACTGTCAGGATGGTTCATCTTTTGGAGATTGTAGTTTAATGCCCCCATAAAGCTTTTACCTATTTTCTGACTGGCTATCATGGATGAGTTGATTGATGATGGTTTCCTGCTGCTGTTTAAGCTTCATAAGGATAGACAGCAGACCTGTAGCCAAAAAACCGGAATTGACCTTTTTGGTCAGCTGGTTCAGGTTGACACCGATCTTTCGTAGTTCCAAAAAGGTATGCAAGTCAAGCTTCGCTGTTTTGGGCTCGGGAAACCTTCCCCTGAACAGTTTCACCCGCACAATGGTGCCCGGCGCTTTACCGCAGGCTTCTGCTGCTTTATTCAGCCGGTTCAATTCATCCTCAGTCAGCCGAAATATAAACCGCCGGGATAGTTTCTTATCCCTTTCCATCTTTGGCCTTCCCATAACTTAAAGGCCCGTTAATAAAAAGAAAATAATACTGCTTCCAAAGCTATTACCGCTATGTAAATAGTTTAAAAACGGCTTAATAAAACTGTCAGGCTGGCCTTGCTTTTCCAGAACAAGCGGCAGCAGATAAAAAAAGGTAAAAAATACAGGGGTGTCCATAATGCATTAATATTTCAGTAAAATGAAAATTGAGGCTGCGAAAGACATTCGTTCGCATTATGGAAAATTGATCACAACGGGCGGCTGTCGCTGTGATGATTCAAAGATAAATAATATTTAAATGGATCGCCATACGCGACAAAAAAGATTTTTCTAAGGATTGAAGATTGATAACAATATTTTATACCGGGGTACTTTATACCGGGATAAAATCTATGTCATACCGCGAGACTTTATACCACGATATGGTTTTACCCTACGCTAAACGAAGTGCGGCATACCGGGCCCGGGTGTCCCGGCAAGCGTTTTGGTATGACCAAAACATGGCTTGCTTAAACAAAAACTATATTGAGATCTCTTGTGATATATACAGAACCCGATTATTATTAACGAGTAGTACGATTAAAAAAAGGCATTAAAATAAAAAAAATTGTGCGCTATCGCACTACACGTTATTATTACTAAAACAGAAACGACTTATTTAAATGCATTAAAATGGTAAGTATAAGTTAAAAGTAAATACCACCGCAGTACTCGGTTTTGAATATCGTTTATGGAGTCGGCTATCACGTAATGATAGGCACTAACGTTTCGGTTTAAAAGGTCGTAGCAAACAATGTCTACTTCACCTTTATCTTTTTTTGAATGCGTTTTGTTATTAAAAAATTTACGAGGTTGGTGTGATGCTGAAAATTGGCCGTAGTAATTGGGTTATATGTGTAAGTATAACTTGTTTACCAAAAGCGCCGTTTAAATGAGCTGTAAACCCTCCATTTCGGTTAACGGGGGTGTGGTTACATTGGCGCCCTCGGCACTTACAGTTTGTTCGACAAGGATGGAATACTTAACCTTTGATATATATATATTGTACATGCGGGTTTACCGAATTTACCGGTTTTTTACCTATCCTAAAACATTATTGTCAAAGCTGACTCCATCAAGGACTTTTCTTAATTATGTAATTCGGTGTAGTAAAAGCGGACCCGCTTCAATAAATCAAACCTATTTATTGATGATAATCTAATAAAGTATCGTCGTCTATTCTATCCAATCAACCCAAACAATTTGGTTGAAATTTTCTTTTGTAAATGTATGCAACGATAATTCTCATTTTAAAAATTTGTGAATGATGTAAGTTACTTAAGGCGTTGTATCCGTTTACAATTAAAAGAACCTGCACCTTGATAATAAATTCGTATTGAGAGCTATTTGTACTACGATAATCACAATAATAAGCACTTAACCACTACAGGTACCTGTAATTTTCAACAATAGACAAATGATGGACGGTTTAAATAAAGAAAAGCCAGAGGTAAGACTTCGTGCATTCCGAGCAATTGATGAGCCCGAAACCTGTCAGTTATTTATTGAAGGCCATACCCATGTTTTAACCAGTATTGGAGTGACAAAAGTTACCTCATCTAAAAATGAATGGGCAAAAAACCCAGCTGCTTTTGTAATGATCGTAGAGTCATTGGATGGGGGGAAAGTATATGGTGGTGCAAGGGTGCATGTTGCTGGCGGGTCAGAGCCCTTACCTATAGAACAAGCCACATCTGCAATAGATAGCAAGGTCTTTAATTTAGTTTGGCGTTTTGCGCAACAAGGTACCGGAGAAGTGTGTGGTTTATGGAATTCGCGTGAGATTGCGGGATATGGAATTGGAAGTATATTTTTAGTTCGTACAGCGATCGCTATTTCCAGCCAGATCGGTGTACAATCCCTTTTTGCGCTGTGCGCGCCATATACTATACCAGCTGCCGAAGCTGTTGGTATGGAAAAAGAAAAAAGCATCGGTAATGACGGCGAATTTTACTATCCAAAATTAGACCTAATTGCCACAGTTATGTTATTGAAAGATGTGCCTGTACTAAGCAAGGCTAATTCAGAAGATAAGAATGCCATTATGAGAATTCGGGAAAACTTAAATGTAACGCGTGTAGAGGCATTAAGAAAAAAGGAAATAACGATCCATTACGAAACACAAATCCCTCGCCTGGAACAATGGGACCTGAATACAGCCATTTTACAAGCGGATGCTTTATTTTTAAAATCAAAAGTAAACGAGTGTGATCCGGAAGTTATTTAATCTTTAATTAATTATTTCGTACAGATTTAATTGGCTATCTTTCCAATATTCGAGATTAAACATAAAAAATAAAATGAAAACAACTCCCGAAGACAAGCTTATTTATACCCCGGAATTTTTTAGGCTGAATATTCCTGCCGATAAAAAAGCTTTTAATGATTTGCGTTTGGCAAATAAGCTTTTGTTTGAGCACGATGAGATTTACGGTCAGTTGCAGGAACTTATTAAGAGTCAAAACCCTTCTATTAAAATAAAAAGTGATGAATACGAAAGTCGCATCGTCAGTCATTTAAGAGGCGTAGCTATTGAGGAATATGGAATTTGGGTTTATTATCCATGGAGCAGAAACCTTGTTCACTTACTGGACGAGGACGAATTCATAGAGGTTCGTACCAACCGGAACCAATATAAGATCACAAAAGATGAAAGGAGCATACTCAGTAAAAAGAAGATTGGTGTTGTTGGTCTCTCCGTCGGGCACTCCATTGCGCTTACGCTGTCTATGGAAAGAGGATTCGGGGAATTACGATTGGCGGATTTTGACACACTCGAATTGAGCAATCTAAATCGGATACAGACAGGCCTTCATAATATGGGTATTCTAAAAGTTGTTATAGCAGCCAGAGAAATAGCAGAAATTGATCCTTTTTTAAAGGTAAGTTGTTTTTTTGACGGGTTAACTGAAGCCAATATGGATACTTTCTTTAATGATAACGGCAAACTTGATCTCCTGGTTGATGAATGCGATGGTTTAGATATTAAAATATTATCGAGGGTTAAGGCACGCGAACTAAAAATACCAGTAGTAATGGATACCAGTGATCGCGGTATGCTTGATGTTGAACGTTTTGACCTGGAACCAGACCGGCTTATTTTACACGGAGCGGTACAAAATGTTAACCCTGAAACGATAAAAGAATTAACGAATGAAGAAAAAATACCAATTATTTTACAAATGCTTGGTATTGAAAATATCTCCTTACGCGCCAAAGCCTCGATGGTGGAGGTAGAACAGTCTATCAATACCTGGCCGCAACTTGCCAGCTCAGTAACTTTGGGCGGTGCTGTCGGAGCTGATGTTTGCAGGCGTATCTTACTTGATCAGTTTCATCAATCCGGAAGGTATTATATTGATCTTGAGGGACTTATTCCTGAAAAGGACACAAAGATTCAGCCATTAGCAAGCCCTGTAAATCCGTTTAGCCCATTGTCTGATAATGACATGAGGACTTTGATTGATGGATCACAATTGGAAAAAGAAGCCAATTGCATAATTCCTAAAGCTGACACGATCCGGAAAATTGTTCATGCAGCATGTGCTGCTCCTTCAACCGGGAATGACCAGCCATGGAAATGGCTATATAACAAGGGTACTTTGTACCTTTTTCATGATGAATTCCGATCTTTTTCTTTTGGTGATTTTCAAAAGATGGCCTCGTTTATTAGCCTTGGGGCAGCCTATGAAAACTTATATATCAATGCACTTGCATTAGGCATAGAACCAATTCTGCAATTTTTGCCTAACAGATCAAGTGAAAAACTAGTAGCATCTATTAACTTCAAACAACTGAACAATAATGAAGATGCAGTTTTTTTGATGTCCTTAAGTCAAAAAATATTTGAGCGGTCCACCAATAGAACTTCAGCCCCCAAGGCAAATATTCCTTTAAATACGCTTAACCTTTTAAGCGTGTTTGCTGAATCTATTAATGGTGCAAAAGTACAATGGTTTACAAATGAGGACGACCTGGACACATTTGCAAAGATCATTGGCGCCTGTGACCGAATAAGACTTTTAAACCAAGCGGGGCATTATGATTTTGTTCACAAGGAAATGCGGTGGACAAAAGAAGACGCGGATAATTCAAAAGATGGCATTGATATCAGGACATTAGGCTTAAGTAATTCTCAATTGGCTGCACTTAGCGTTATAAAAGATGAGCATGTGATCAGAACGCTAAAAGATTTCAATGGTGGGCACGCATTAGATATGCTTGCCAAACGAACCATGGCGGATGCCTCTGCCCTTTGTATGATCACACTACCGGAGTATAATTTAAAGAACTTTTTTGAAGGCGGCCGTTCTATGGAAAGACTTTGGCTGGCAGCAACAAATCTTAATCTGGCTGTTCATCCGTTAATATCTCCCTTTTATCTTTTTCCGAGAATTACGCATAGCAACGGAGAAGGTTTAGATCCCCAAAGCATCTTTGAATTAAATGAATTAAGAGACAAATTCATCGGGCTAACCGGGCTTGAGGCTAACCGCGCTGAGGTATTTTTGACTAAAATTGCTATCGCACCCGAGCCACTGGTGAAAACGCAAAGATTACCAATTGAAAAAGTATTGACTATAGCATAACAATAGCCGGGTAGTATAAATGCAGCCGGCTGAATTCATTATATCTCATACTGATTCTAAAGATGAAACGAATTTATTTTTCCTTTTTACTGCTTCAAATATTTTTTTCAGTAAAAACCTTTTCACTAACCGCTGTCGTATTTAAAGGGGACAATTTGATCATTGGTAATCATGTGTCTATCCTAGAAGACACTCTCAATCATCTGTCTTTTCAGGCAGCAAGCATTGCTTCGAGCTATATACCCTCAAAAAGCGAAGTCCCTAATTTAAATTTAAGCAATTCTTATTTCTGGCTCAAATTCTCTGTGAAAAATATGAGTCCGGAAAATCATCTTTTGTTAAGTATAGAATACCCCACCCTGGATATGTGTGAATTTTATTCTTCTTATAATAATAAATACCAGGTCCAAAAACTTACCGATACCGTACCATTCAACAACAGAAAATACAAGCATCAAAACTTTATATTTGATATTTACCTCCCCCAAAATGCTACAGGGACCTTTTATCTGAGAGTAGGCAGCCGTGAGCAAATGATTTTGCCCCTCATCCTGGGAACTCCCCAAAAAATAGCGGAATCGATACTTACCCACGACCTTGTATGGGGCGTTTTGATTGGCTTAATTATGGTCATGGTGCTATACAACCTGTTTGTTTTTATCTCGACAAAAGATAGGAGTTATCTCTATTACGTTTTGTATACCACATTTATTGGTTTTACACAGACGTCGCTCTCGGGTTACACTTATCATTTTATCTTCTACGACAGTCCTGTTCTATTTAATAAAGGATTGATCATATTTCCGGCACTGGCCGGTATCTCAGCAGTATTCTTTGTGAGTTCATTTCTACATACCAGGGAGCGAACCCCAAAGCTTCATAAATTCCTTCCGCTAATTATTATCTTATATGCTTCAGCAATTATCCTCCGAATAATTGGTTTAGATCATATCAGTTATAGAATGATCGATATATCTGCGTTGGCCTGTACCCTTGTTATTTTTTGGGCTGCTATAGTTATATCATTGCAAAGATTCAGGCCTGCACGACTTTTTTTATTGGCGTGGACTATATTTCTGATCGGTATCGTATTGTTTGTATTACGTAACCTTGGTATACTTCCCTATAATAACTTCACAAATTACACTATGCAGGTGGGCACAGCTCTTGAGGTTACTTTATTGTCACTGGCGCTTGCGGATAAAATAAATATATTTAAAGCAGAGAAAGAGAAATCGCAGGAAGAAACAGTAAACGCCTTAATGGAAAACGAACGGATCATTAAAGAGCAAAATGTGGTCTTAGAGTTAAAGGTAAATGAACGTACTATTAAATTAAATGAATCGAACCAGGAGCTGAACATCACACTTGAAAACCTGAAAGCGACACAAACCCAATTGGTGGAATCCGAGAAAATGGCATCGCTGGGCCAGTTGACAGCAGGCATAGCGCATGAGATTAATAATCCAATAAATTTTGTCACTTCGAACATTAACCCTTTAAAACGGGATATTGAAATGGTACTGGAGGCGCTTAACGTAATTGAAAATGTAGGGGTATCAGATTCTTCGCCTGCTGATAAGCTAAAACAAATAAAAGCTTATAAAAAAGAATTAGACTTGGATTACCTCACATCAGAGATCAGACATCTTATAAAAGGGATAAATGATGGCGCTTCCAGGACGGCCGAGATAGTAAAGGGACTGAGATTTTTTTCGCGGCTTGATGAGGATAATCTCAAAAAAGCCGATATTAACGAGGGGCTGGAATCAACCATGGCAGTAGTAAATAATTTACTAAATAATAAAATAAAAATAATCAAAGAATTCAGCGATCTGCCAAAGGTGGAGTGTTATCCAGGAAAATTGAACCAGGTGTTTTTAAATATCATTACAAATGCTATTTATGCCATACAAAAACGGTTTGGAAAAGATACTGGTGGTGAAATAGTTATCATAACAAGCTATGATGAAAAAAATATTTCGATAAAAATAAAAGACAATGGAACGGGAATGGATGCTCAAACACAAAAGAAAGTATTTGAACCATTTTTTACAACTAAAGATGTTGGAGAAGGCACCGGTTTAGGCATGTCCATTGCTTATAATATAATAAAAAAACATAATGGAACAATAAATGTTAACAGTGTACAAGGTGAGGGAACTGAATTTGTTTTACAAATACCCACCAACTTCACAGGGTAGATAAAAAATCATTAATTACATAGGGATTTACTGATGTTCTCCAACATCGCAAGTTTTTATTTTGCGAAAAGTTAAGATAATGTCCATAAACCAAATCAAGGTGGCTGAAAAAGTAGAAGTGTTGTACGTGGATGATGAGCCGGATCACCTGTTTGGCTTTAAGGCTTCATTTAGGCTCGGTTACCAGATTTTTACGGCTGAAAATATACCGCAGGCACTGGTTTGTTTGGATGATCATCCCAATATCAGAGTCGTTTTTTGTGACCAACGAATGCCAGGTAAAACAGGCATCGATTTTTTTGAAGAAATACGGGTCAGTTATCCGCTCCCTATACGCATTATGCTTACGGCATATACTGACGTTGAGTCGATAATTGATGCTATCAATAAAGGGAATATTTTCAGGTTTGTGCAAAAACCATGGATAGAAGCTGATATTATTGGAGCAATCGAGGAGGCTAATAAGTTTTACCTAGCGAATTCTATGCTCTTCATTAAAATTATTGAGCTGCAGAAAGCTTATGACGAACTAAACAAGTTCGCCTATAGTGTTAGCCACGACATCAAGGGACCTTTGTCTGGGATTTTGGGAGCAATTAATTTGGCAAATGAGATCGACGACATTGCCGAGATGAAAGAAATGTTGTCCCTGATGAAGAAGTCGGTAATAAAATTGGATGCTTATGTTTTAAGTATGCATGACTATTATAGTTTACAAAGAGGGGAATTAAAAATAACGGAAATTGATTTTAAGAAACTTATTGACGAACTGAAATCCATATATTCAATTCTTTCAAAAGTAAATGGGGTGACGTTTGATATAAGCATTAGTCAGGATGGCATCTTCAGAAGCGATTATGCCATATTAAGCCTTATCTTTAACAATCTTTTGTCCAATGCCTTTAAATACCAGGATAGAAACAGTAAAAATAAATCAGTTGAAATGATTATTGAAGTGGCGAAAACTGTAGTAACAATCTATGTGAAAGATACTGGTATAGGTATTTTAGGAAGTCATATCGGGGAAATATTCAATCTTTTTTATCGTTCCAATTCTTTGGAGGTAGGATCCGGCTTTGGCTTATATAATGTAAAAAGTGCCTTAATAAAATTAAACGGACAAATAGCAGTCCATTCCATTTTGCACCAGGGAACAACTTTTAAAGTAACTATTCCTTCTATATAATGAACATGGAATTTTCTTTTATAATAATTGATGATAGCGAACTTGATTGCTACGTTACTCAAAAATTTCTGGAACGCAGTGCTAAAGACTTAGCCATTCAGACTTTTCAGAATGCTCAGAATGCATTGGAAATAATACGTGAAAGTACTGCTGGGAATAACCTTGTTCCAACAATAATTTTGCTTGATTTACAAATGCCGTTTATGAATGGGGTTGATTTTATTGAAGAATTTGAAAAATTCCCGGCTGAAGTCCAAAAAAACTATAGAATTACCATATTAACTGTATTAACGCCTGCAAATAATCCGGCTGATATATACAGGATACGAACCTATAAAACGGTAAATAATATCATAGAAAAGCCTCTTACCAAAGAAAAACTGATACCGCTGCTTATTCAGGCATAACTTTTTCTTTAGCTGTAGTATTACGAAAGCAGCTTTTGTCTTAACAAAAATTCTAATTGATCATTTGACCCTTCCAGCTTTTTATTCATTTCCTTTAATTGAGCTTTTTCAAGGTACTCTGTATAAGCCCTATTTATGGTCAAATCAAGTTCTGCTTCATTCCATGGTTTGGTAACGTAATGAAATATCTTCCCTTTATTGACGGCATCAACTACTGCGCCCATATCGGCATAACCAGTTAGAAGGATTCTTATTGGGTCTGGAAAGTCTTCTAATACCTTTTCCAAAAATTCAACCCCTGTCATTCCTGGCATCCGTTGATCGGTGATAATTATGTTAATCGTGTTGGCTGTCAAAAGCTTCAGGGCCTCATCACCACTAAGGGCCGTTAGTACACGATATTTTAGCCGGAAAGTGGCCTTGAACGAAAATAAGTTATTTTCCTCATCATCTACATAAAGAATAGTTATTTTATTTGCTGACATAACTGTCTTAATTCTGAATAAATTTACCCTAAAGATAATGATTATTATCTAATAATTTATTATTTATCGCATATCTGTCGGCTTTAAGCATTAAAAAGTTCTTGAAATATTTACAGTTACTATCATACTAAAGTTTATCATGCGATCTTTTACGAACTGGGTAACATTCTCACGAAATGAATTGATAGTAGTTCTCAATGCTATGAGCATATTTGATAACTTGACTGATGGAGAAACATTGTTGTTTTAATTCTAAAATTAATTTGTTACGCTAAATTCGAAGGCGGCAGTATTCTGTGCAGCGTAATAATTGAATATTCTTGAAAATTTTTCTTTTGGAGAATGCGTATACACTAAATTTGAAGATATGGTAGATATACCGCTGATATACACAACTGCATTATAAGTCTGAGAGTATTGTGGAAAAGCGTAAGCTGATCGGTTTGATGTGCCCCAAAAACCTATGTTTCCAAGGAACGAGATATCGAACCCCTCACCTTGGCGAACATTTAGCGATTATCTTTCAGTTAAACAGGCAGTTACAAAGCATAAAAAGAGGGAAAAAGTTATCTTTTGATAACCTTTCCCCTCTGATAGCCCATAGGGGAACCAAACTAATTTCTCTCTACAATTTAGGAGTTAAATATGTAATTTTCTTTATTTCATCCATAAAATGGTTCGAAAATAATCCAGCTGGGTTCATAAAGATAACGTGAATCCGATGGGATTCGAACCAATAATTAGCCCCTGCGTGCGAAAATTTTAAATAAATTGATGGTTGTTTAAACTCTACGTCCCTTATAAAGAGCAATTATTTCAACTGACCAACTACTCAAACTACAAAGCCACATAACAAAGGTTGAGCGGCTATTGTCAAATTAAACGAATATATAATAATCATTTTTGGTGAAGCGTGGACACTTAACAGGCGAGTTTTTAGTCTATATTAGGATATAGATGTGCATTTGGTGATTTTGCTTCAAACGATCCTAGTCACGGAAGGGTGACTAAATATTTCAGTGATATAGCCAATAAGCTTGCTGACGCGGGAGTTCTCTTGATGTTATAAATAACTGCTACATATATTCACGAAGCTGCCAGCAGGCGCAAATCAGCTAAAAATGGTTCGAGAAACTTCCCCTACGGGCTATAAAGTCGCTCTATGAATGCAAAATAACTTTCTGCTTTTGTGTAGTCGCAGACAACATATTATCCGAAGTTAAAATTGGTAAAGAGAGAGTTAGCGAGTCCGTGAGAAAAAAATGAAAGCCTTCGCTAATAATCGTATCACACGATTTTATACCAAAACGTAGTCTCTTTAAAAAGCCATCTCTCTGATAAGATACCCTTTTTATGTTGCTGGTTCTAAATATTAATCAGTTAATGGCAACCGTATAACAAACTCCGCGCCATTATTATTATTCACACTGATAGACCCCTGGTGTGCCAGTATATATTGTTTAACTATTGCGAGCCCAAGACCGGTACCATTACTTTTATCAGCTGTTACAAAGGCATCAAAAAGGCTACCCATGATTTTCTCAGGAATACCCGGCCCATTGTCCTTCAGGATAATTTCCGCGGTGTGGCCTACTCGTTTTGCAGTGATGCCGATAGCTGAATTTTGTACTTTATTGTCTTTTAGTGCTTCGGCAGCATTGCTTACCAAGTTCATGATCACCCTTTTCAGTTTACTACTATCGCCAAATATCACCAGGTGGGATTCTATATCCTCATGAATTGATATATCCGTCAAATCCGTCCTGTTATTGGCTAACATGATGCCATCCTTAATCAGCTTATCAATGGTAACAGGCTGTGACAATAACGGTGCATCTCTCAAAAAATCGAGGAAGTCGTCAAATATTTCAGAGGCCTGTTGACCGCATAGATCGATCATATCCAGCCATTGGCTTTCAAAGCCATCATTTCTTATGAAAGCAGTAAAAGTGGGAATGCTTTTTATGGGTGTCCTTAAATCATGGATCAACATTCCTAATGCTTTACCAACAGCGGATAGTTTTTCCTTCTTCATTAATTCCTCATGAAGTTGCATGTTTTTAATGGCCCTGGCGGCATTTTGAACAAATAACCTAATGAGATATAATTTTTCTGTTTTTAGTTGGAGCTCTTTACTGAGCAGTGCAAATATGGAATAATCATCAAGTTTCACGAAAACCAACTCGTCAATTTGTACAACTTCTTCTTTATCAAATTTAGCTGATGAAATTATCTCAGCTATTTTATAGATATTGATTTCGTTTTCTATAGAACCAATCGAAAATAGTTTTTGATATTCATTGTTCGGAAGCAGTTTGCCAAGTATGGCCGTGTCGCTTCCAATATACATGGCCAACTGGTCCAGTATATTTTGTAAAAGCGAATTGAGATGGGTTTCCGATAGATTGATATTAGAAATAACCAGGATCAGTTTTTCCAGGTTTCTTAACTTATTATAATCATTTACTGCTTTGGTAGCCAATTGTAATATTTCTTCGGAGGCGTACGGTTTACAATGGTAACCAATATTTGTTCCTGCCTTTGCTATGATCTCTTCAATTGACTTATCGCTGTAGGCGGTTATAATAATTATTTCTGCTTTAATATCAACTTCCCTGATGTGCATAGCTGTTTCCAACCCGTCCCAGCCGGGCATCCTCATATCCAGAAATATCACGGCGTAGGGTTTGTCTTCGGCTAGTGCTCTCTTTATTTGCTTCAAGCCATCAATTCCATTTATGGCTTTATCTAATGTAAATACCGGGATGTGACTGTTCTTGGAAAGGATTATCATTTGAACATCCTGTTCCGGATCATCAAAAAGTATACTTGATGCATTGGCCATCTTTTCATTTTTTTTCAAATGATATGGGATCAATATATCTTCAATATTATCTCTTACGATCTCTTCATCATCGATAACTAAGACCCTCGTATTAAAGGCTTCATTTTCCATTGGTAAATATTTTAATAATTCGTTTACAGATGAAAGATAACAGTTGCAGTGGCGCCCTTACCAATTCCATCACTTGTCAAGGTTATTTCCCCATAGTGCCCTTCAATAATGGTTCTGCAGTTTGCTAATCCTAAACCAGTCCCTTCTGGTTTAGTAGTATATCCCCTGTCAAACAGGTGTATACCCTTTTCCGGGTCAAAGCCGTTTCCGTTATCTTTTATTTGTGCTGTAATGATATCATCTGTTGCCACGATAGAGGCGGCTATTTCTTTATTTGTATGACTCACAGTGATTAAAGAATCAACGGCATTTTTAAAAAGGTTTAAAAAAACTTGTATTAATTTGGTACGGTCCCCCTTTAGTTTAGGTAAAACTGCCGGTGCATCAAGACTAAAAGTAATGGAGTTTTTGTCCAGGTTTCCAAATAACATAGAAACAGAATCATTTACCACGCCACGAATATTTACCGGCTCTCTTTCCGGATTTTGCCCCTTAACATATTGGCGTTGGATATTCAATATTTCCTGTATGTGTGAAATAATTTTCATTTGATCCGAAACGGAAGTTTTTATTTCTTTCAACTTGCTATACTGCTGCGTAATATATCCCTCCAATAGCTCTAATAGTGCATTTGCCTTTTGCTCCCCGACAGATGCATGAAAGGCGGGTAAGTTTTTTATTACAAAGCCTTTCAGGTTTTCGATGGAACCGATGTCATTTTGCTCTACCAGCCGTTTTATTTTGATAATATAAGAGCCGAAACCCACTACTGCATTCCCGATATCGTGCAATACACCTGATGCGATTTCAAATTTATTTTGTGCTATAGCTTTATCCTGCAATATTTGACTCAGTTGTTTTTCCTTAAGATACACTTCGGTAATATCATCAAAGTAGTACATCAGGCTGTTCGCATTCAGTTTATGAATGGTAAATAGGTAGTGCAGTATAAGTGTATCACCATTTTGGCTCAGGGAATGTATTTCCTGATGTAATTGGCTGACGATAACCCCATCTTGTTCTTTATATTCCTGTATGCTGTTTAACAGCGCAGGGGCAATAAGTGCCAATAATTTGTTGATATTATCGCCAGGCAATTGCAGACTGAAAAATAAAGGCATTAGCAATTGAACACTTTTGGCATTCATTTGTGTAATATTCCCCGACATATCCACCTCTATCAATCCTACCGGGATCTGATATATAATGGATAGCATCTTTTGTACCTGTTCTTCTGGAGATAAATTAGCCACGATCAAGCATTTTGTGTCAGTAAATATTGATAACCATTTTTCCCTTTGATCAAACGCAGCTTTACTTTTGTTGGCTTGGTTATATAGGTAAAAATGTAGGGTATGGTTTCATCGAGCACATCACCCATATATTTTTCTGCAACCATATAATTGTTGGTACAAGGCGCGACTTGTGTAAAAAAGTGTTTCCCTTTTACGTGATCTTTAGAAATTCCCGCTATTGCAGATTCGGCTGCATTATAAGCAACTACCGTTCCTTTGTAATCCATTTTTACTACTCCAAAATCAAGCTGATCGTAATCCGTTTCGGTGTGGGCATCAAGCCATTCTGGTAAATTGGGTGTGTCAAATGATTGTTCCATGGTACAGAATTTTTAAATAATTGGAAATAACAGGATGAAGGGCTATTGATAACTAATGTAAATGGGTATGAATTGGAAAGGAGCTCTTCAATAAACAGGATTGTAAAGTAACGGAATTTCAACCAGTATATTAATCAATATTTTAATTATTAAAATATTGATTAATATACTGCCGGGTTACGGCCCACTAAACTCGACATTTTCAAGACTTTCTGATTATAGGTTTCGGAGGTCGGCAGGTAATCGTCGCTAATTATCTCAACTAAGACACCCCTCATGATTTGCGCACTTGGAATGATTACAATGGCTTTCAGCTGAACCCTATTGGACTTTTTTCGAACCACTTTCTAGAAAATTTAAGAAACATAGCGACAATTTGAGGTGGGGTTCGATTCCTCTATAGAATCGAACCTCGTTATGCTACTTGTAACCAGCTTAAAAGCTTCAACTGTTCCAGCAAATGGTTCCAATTATGTCTGGGGACGGAAAATAAAATAACATTGCTAGGTGATTGCTCCTGAAACTGGGCTCGAACCAAATATTAAAATTGCGCGATACAATGCAAATCATTTATAAAGTGGTTCGAAAATCGTCCAGCTGGGTTCATAAAGCTAATGTGATCCAATCAGGATTATCTTCGAACCAAAGAGTATTGAAATGTCTTAAATTAATTTGAACGCTGTCGTGTATCTTTCTAAAATTGACATGTCAATTTTAAACTTTAATGTCAAATGTTTACTTTGATAACCTTCCGGTCTTTTCCGTTAATAAGTACTTAAACTAATTTAAATGATTAATGAACGTTTCGAATGTGAAATTTTAAGAGCTAGCAGGACTAGGCTGTTGCAATTAATTGAAACCATTGGGTACGAAACATTATTTAAAATTCCAGAGGGTTTTAATAATAACATAATTTGGCAAATTGGTCATTGCATCACTTCCCAACAAAGACACATGTATATGCGTAACGGATTACCAATGTATATATCTAAAGATTTCATGGAGTCCTTCAAAATTGGATCATCTCCAAGGTTAGAAACAAGTTTAGTTTCCTGTTCGGCCTACCCCAGTAAATGAAATACCTTTAACGAAAGTTAGAGTTTTTTTTGCGTTTGGGGTTTTCGTACATGGTGGTGCGGAAAACACCGACCACCGGCAAAAAATTTACGGATATTTGAGATCGAATACTTATTTTAATTTTGCTCCTACGATGTGCAACATTTAAGATAGATTAGACGTCATCTATTATATTTATAAAATTCTATTTATTCACCCTTAACCAAAAATTTGTGAAATCTTTTTTCTACTTTATTGTACTATTTCTATGTTCTTTCTATGTCCATGCCCAGGAAAACAGTCCCTTCAGGACTGGGTTCGAAGAAACCATTCCTTCAAAAATTTTAGGCCAGCAACGTAAAATTTGGATACATATTCCCAACAGTAACGGTGGCGACAAAGTTAAAGGCAGAGGTAATTATCCGGTTGTTTACGTGTTAGACGGAAGCGAAAATTTCAACACCGTTGTTAGTATTACCGAGCATATGGAAGAATCGAGCCTTTGCCCTCCTACGATTGTGGTTGGAATTGTCCCCGATGATCGCTTGAGCGAACTTACAACCGGGTCGGATAAAGAGTTACCTAACGTTACTGGCAATGGCGAAAAATTCATGGCCTTTGTGGAAAGAGAATTGATTCCTTATATCGATTCGAATTATCCAACCACAACTTATAAAACATTGATTGGTCATTCCCTTGGAGGCCTAACGGTTATCAATACACTACTTCATCATCCTAATTTATTTAACGCTTATGTTTCTCTCGAAGCATCCTTATGGTGGAATGACAACAAGACTTTGGAAGAAGCAAGAGCAATTTTACCCGTTCAGAATTACCAAGGCAAAACTTTATTCATGGCAATGGCCAATCGTATGGAAAAAGGAATGGATACCTTAAGTGTTCAAAAAGATACAAGCGGTTATACTGCGCTTATTCGTAGCAATCTAAAGTTCATTAAACTTATTAATAGCAATCAAAAAAATCAATTGCGTTACAGCTACAAATTCTATACGGATGATGACCATCCTTCTGTAAGATTAATCGGGGAGTATGATGCGCTTCGCTTTATTTTCGCTTTTTACAAGCTTAAAATATACCAAAGCGAATTACAAAACCCCACCTTTAAACTGGATTCGGCAATTGTTGCGCATTACAAAAAGGTCTCTGAAAATATGGGATATAGCGTTAAACCAGGAGAAACCCAGGTCAATAACCTTGGATACCAAATGTTAGGTACGAAACAATATAAAAAAGCCGAAAACCTTTTTAAACTGAATATTGCCAATTATCCCTATAGTGGTAATTGTTATGATTCACTTGGTGATTTCTATCTGGCGTCCGGTGAAAAAAACAAAGCCATTGAGGCTTTTAAGAAGGCGTTAACGCTGAAGGCAATCCCTGAAACTAAGGAGAAGCTGAATAAATTATTGAATGAAAGAAAAAGCTAAACAAATAATGTATGCAGCTAGATCAAGGCATTGTTTAGCTCTCGCTAAGTTTAGTAATATTGCTCAGTGCAGTGCACTTCAAGTCCTGCTAGGTGGTTCGAGTTTAGTCCGATTGAGACTTGGATTTAAAGGTCCGGAGAATGGGCTCGAACCAAGAAATTGATTATGATGCCAAGGAAGCCAAACTCTTTAAATCCGCGATAAAATGGTTCGAGAAACACCCACTTGGGTGCTGAATATTTTAAAAACTATTTATAATTGCTCCCAAACGGCTCGAACCATTTCGTAATCACATATAAAAACTATTTAAATATTATGTTAAGTATATATTGCCTCTTTAAAAATGCAAGATAAGTTAAATAATTAATTATCAGTTTTTTATATGGATGACAATGCACCCAGTGACTTTAAGTTCTCTAAAAAGCGGTTCGAGTTTAGTCCTGCTCCCGCTACCACATATTATTTGATGAAGTATAACCAGCTCCTGTTAAAACAAATATATTTGTTTGATGAAAAACCTTTGCTTTCTGTTGTTCTTATTGACCGCATGCAAACATGAAAGAAAGGTGGATACGTCTTTTTATTATTGGAAAACAGTTTATCAAGGCAACCCGCTTCAAATTAACAACCTAAAGCATTTTCATTCATCAAAATTGTATATCCGAATTATGGATATTAATAACGACGAAAATGGAAATCCTGCGCCTGTTTCACCTATTGTTTTTAAAAGCCATTTACCAGACACTTTGAGAATAGTTCCGGTTGTTTTTATTGTAAACGATATTTTGAAAAATATGGATACTACCCAATTGAAAATATTATCGGGTCACATTATCCATTATATAGATTCTAAAATTCAACAGGCGGGTAAAAAAGATTATACTGAACTTCAAATAGATTGCGACTGGACCATGACTACCCGGGATAATTACTTTTTCCTGCTCAATCAAATATCCAAAACAACCGCTGCCCGGCACCAGACGCTTTCTTCAACGCTTCGGTTACATCAACTTAAGAACCAGTCATCAAGTGGTATCCCGCCAGTAGGCAGGGTTATGCTAATGTGTTATAATATGGGTAACCTGCGTAAGTATGGCAATCAGAATTCCATACTCGAGCTAAGCGAGCTAAAAAAGTACTTGGGCCAAAATTTATCGGATTATCCACTTGCAGTGGATATTGGTTTACCCCTTTTTAGTTGGGCAGTTGCCTTTAGGAATAAACAGTATAGCGGCATATCGAAAAAGTTGAATTATACTTTGTTAAATGATGAAAATCAATTTAAATTTATAGGGAAAAACTTGTACAGGGCGATTATTGATCTGCCTGAATACGGGTTACTTAATGGTGATGAAATAAGATGGGAAGCCGTATCTGAAAACGACCTAAACCAGGCTGCCGCATATATTTCGCCATTTATCAAGACCGACAGTTTAACCATAATTTACTTTCACCTAGATAACGAATTGATCAACACCTATTCCTATGCTTCACTGGAAAAAACCGCTGCTTTATTTCGTTAGCCTGCTAGTTGTTTTCATGGTGAGTGTTACCATTGATCTGGCTTGCGGTCCGGAGCCTGACCCTTATGATTATAATGTCTCGTTCTTTCATAATAACATTGCCGGAGAAAAAGCATACAGCGCGTTTTATTTTACCAATAGCCAGGCATTATATAGATGGGATGAACCGGTTAACGAAGAGGAAATTAATTCCAGGGAATGGGCCAATTATTTGGGTGGACAAGTAAATTCCGCAGAAATACAGCGGGTGATGTATCATCTTAATCATAAAACAGACAGTGTTTTGTTAGCGGGATATTTAAATTTAAGCAAGCTTGCGCCTGATAGCCTTAAAAGAAATACATTTTTGCAATCCTTAAAGAAAAACAGGGAGGCTTTATTATACTATAGATTCGCTAAAATCATAGAACCCGCGGTTAAACCAAAAGATGCATGGTCATCAGCTATAACAGACACGGCTTACCTGCTTAAAACCGCTGCATACGCCTTGAAAGAGGTGAGTCTGTCAAAAAGTAAATTCATAAAGATCAGGTACTATTACCAGGCTCAGCGCCTATATCATTATGCCGGGAATACTAATCAGGCAATTGAAATTTACGAAAAGCATATTATGGAAGCTCAGCCGGGTTATTACATAAATGGCCTTACCCGAGGTTTGCGGGCAGGCGAGGAATGGCGGATAGGCGATCACGCAAAGGCCGCATATCTTTTCTCAAGGCTGTTTTCAGATTTCCCGGAAAGACGCATACAAGCCTATCAAAACTATGTTAATATTAAGGCCGCCGAAAAGGATGTGCTAGCATTTGCCAGGAACAAGAGTGAAACGGCTGTTATCTACGCTATGAACGGCTTTTATACACCGACGCTAAGCACAAAATATTTAAAAAGGGTTTTTAATACAGAGGCAAGTTCGCCCTTTGTTGAAATACTTTTGACACGCGAGATCAATAAGCTTGAAGCAGCATACGTATCACCAAAACTAACTGACAAGCTGCCTTATGATAATTTAAATTCGGATTACTACGGTTATAATGATTCCTTAAAAAAGACAAAAAATATTGGAAAATATATTGATGAACTGGAAAGCTTTTGTACGCAAATAGCTAGGGAAAAAAAGGTTAAAAATCCTTCATTCGGGCTTATTGCAAAAGCCTATCTGGAATGGATCAGCGGCAAAAACAAAGCAGGACTTGCACAAATATATCAGATAAACGATGTGAGGCTAAGCAATAAGCTTTATGACCAAAAACAAATCGTTAAACTATTGCTGTTATCGCAAAGAATTAAGAAGCTCGACAGCGTATCGGGACAGGAATTGGTGCCATCCCTTAAATGGTTGGATAAAAAAGTGGCATGGGAATTAAAAAATAAGGGCGAAATCGTAAGGGGTAGTTATGATTTTGCAGACGACTATCATTTAAAAAGGTTTACATGGTCTGCGCGGGATTTTTACCAGAAATTGCTCGTTCCAATATATTTGGCTCAACATGATTCTACAAAGGCGGCTCTTGCTATGCTGAAGGGAATGCCTGAATTAATTGGCGACACATTGCGATGCTATCACGAAAATTACTGGGACGATTATACCACCGTAAATTTCTGGCAGAATTATTTGCATTCTTCCGACTTAAACCGAATCATTTACTATAAGCGAAATGGTACAGGTGACAAATATCTTCGACTGTTAACATCAGGCTTAAAAAGAACATCATTTGACTGCCTGTATAATTTGTTGGGTACCGCGTACTTACGCGAACATAATTACAAACAGGCCATTTCGGCACTAAGCAAGATAAAAAAGCATTCGTTAAAAGATTTTCCCTCCAACGGTTATGATCGTTTGCTGCTGAAGAGCGACCCATTTATGGCACAGCTTAAAGATTATCCTAAAAAATACCTTAATGGGAAATCAAAAGGTTTTACAAAGCTGCGTTTTGCAAAAAAAATGTATCAGCTACAGGTCGCTATAAAAAAAGACCCGCAAAAAGCGCCGCAATATTATTTTACTATGGCTACAGGACTGTATAATACTTCCTATTACGGCAATGCCTGGTTTATGATAGCTTATGTATATACTGATACTGAAACACCAAATCCTAAACAGCTTTATTACGGTATAGATCTTACTCAGACCATCAACGCTGAAAAACTATTCCTTAAAGCCCGGCAATTAAGTAAAAGTCCTGAATTTAAAGCTAAATGCACATTTATGGCTGCGAAGTGCAGGCAAAACTGTTATAAAGGTTCAGATGATGAATTTGTCCATTACACATTTTTCCAGAAGCATAACAATGATTTCAGAAACGAGATAAAAAGAAATGACTATTTTAAACAACTCAGGAAAAGCTATTCGGAAACTCATTTTTATAGGATAGCGGTAAATGAGTGTAGTTACCTGCGGGATTTTCTAGCTGTAACAGAAACCAATCATAGAAATAACAAGCGATAGTCATTCTCTTTAGCCCATAGGGGAAGCTTTTCGAACCCCTTTTTAACAGATTTAAGATTGTTGGCCGCATCTTGATTTAAGTCAATATGCTGATTTTCAATAATCTATTATCTTGCATATTTTTAGCAAGCGAGTTTTTACTTAACATAACATTTTTTTGAGTGTTTCAACACGGGCTTATTTTCTTGAAGAAAAGGAGCAAAAGAACCAAGTAAGAAACTGTTGATGTTTGGTTCGAATTTCATAGCGTTCACAGTTTGCTTTGATTATCAGGTGAACCCTATCGGACTTTTTTCGAAGCATTTTTTGAACGAATTAAAGCAAATTACGCATTTTGATACTTGATTCGAGTACAACACATGTAGGCAGATGACTTTCGTCATTACAGGTTAAGCGGTAGCGACAAGGAAGATTATAATGCGAGGCAGGCAACCTATTGGGAAGTGTTTATCAAAAATTGCTTAAATTGAATAACGAAAAAGAAATAGATGATAACTTATAAAACCGGAGATTTATTGCAGGACGATGCGGAGGCATTAGTAAGTACCGTAAACACTGTGGGGGTGATGGGCAAAGGTATTGCCCTTGCTTTTAAAAAAGCTTTCCCCGCCAATTACCTGCAGTATCGGTATGCCTGCCAAAAAAAGACATTTAACAGCGGACAAATTCTTGTCGTTCGGGATACTAACCTGCTCTATGGTGAGAAACTGGTCATTAATTTCCCTACCAAAACGCATTGGAGTTTTAATTCAGAGTACGCCTATATTGATATAGGATTAATAGCGCTTACATCATTCATGGAATCAAATAATATCAAAACGCTTGCCATACCTGCTTTGGGTTGCGATATTGAGGGTTTGGATTGGCAAAGGGTGAAATATATGATTGAAGATCATTTGCGTTATCTTGCCTGTGACACCCGGGTATATAAACCTGTTTTTTGAATTGCGCTAGGGCCCCGGCTATGCAGGGGCCCTAGCGCCGCCTGTTCTTTGCCTTTTGGAAGTGTTTGAACACGCGGCGTTTTTTTTATAGTTTGGCGAGATAACTGTTCGGGGTCGTCTTTTGAAGTTTCAGCCAGCTGAAAAAGGAGGCCTTTAAAGACCGGTCATCAGATGTTGAAAGTGTTTTTAATAGCAATTTGTGGAATGATAAATATTGCCCCTTTGAAAACGCTTTGTCCTGGTTTAAAATCAGCCCGTTGATAACTGCCGGAAGTTTTCCTTTCGATTGCAGATAAGCAACGAAATACCTGGAAAGGGCGTCTTCGCATAAATTTACATAGTTTACACCCAGATCGGTACTGATGGGTGCCATTTCTTCTTCTAAGAATCCATACCATCTTGGGTCATTTTTTCTAAGCGATTCTATTGTAGCATTTACCTGCTTTGTCATTTCTTTAATCAATATACCTTCCTGATCGGGTTGAGATAAGATGACACCGTCAAATAGTTGATCAAGTTGAACCTGGTCCATGTATCTTAGAAACAGCAACCGCCAGTTATTGATACCAAGCAATTGGCCATTT
>Ga0302218_10000205_pt1 | contig 22373 bp, 23 predicted proteins | sample II_Palsa_E1_1_FD_194567 | JGI IMG/M metagenome (GOLD analysis project Ga0302218, IMG submission 194567) | Peat permafrost microbial communities from Stordalen Mire near Abisko, Sweden - II_Palsa_E1_1 | ecosystem: Environmental > Terrestrial > Soil > Palsa > Peat permafrost | place: Sweden... | reverse complement strand
CGGCCGGTGTTGGCGTCTCGCTCGTACCTGAAATGGCTATAGACCGCAACGTCGCCTGCCGCTACGTGCGCCTCGGTGATCCACAGGCTACTCGAACGATCGTCACGGCTGTGCTGCGTGGCCGTAGTTTTAATTGCGTTCAGCAGGCCTTTATGTCCGGTATCAAAGGCAAAGCCATGCTACCCGACGGCGGAAAATCGTCTTCCGCTACTGGTTCCGCTTGAGGTTAAATAAGATTCCAAGCGGTGTAGACTCCGGGGTGATCGAAGAAACTGCGCGAATTGACGAGTGGCACACTCCGATTCCGCGAAAGCATTTAGCTCTTGTCAATTTGGAGGCGCAAGATGGACGGTCAACAACAGAAGAAGCAGGACCCTGGAGCGCGAGATCAAGAGATCCGTGCGGCGCTGGATCAGCATTGGGCGGCGTCCGATGCCAACGATTTTGTAACGGAGCACCTTATCTATCAGGAGGACGCGGTGCTGGACTACCCGCAGTCAGGCGAGCGAACCCGCGGTCGAAGCAACATTCAGGGGCAGCGTGCTAGTCAGCCGAGCAATAAGCGGTTTTCTATCCGGCGAATCATTGGCAGCGGCGATCTTTGGGTCACCGAATTCATCCTAACGTATGACAGCAAGCCGTCCTACACCGTGAGCATCATGGAGTTCACGGGCGTCAAGGTTGCGCGAGAAACACAATACTTTGCGGATCCATTCCCGGCTCCCGCATTCCGCGCAAAATGGGTCGAACGGATGCCAACATAATCAAGGCGCGAGGATTCGCTAACGACATCGCCGTGTGCGGGTTGCAGCATAATTGTCGAGAACAGAGATTAACGCCGAGACCCGCTAAGTCCTGAGTAACGCGCTAACCGGAGAAGCGAAATGCTAGTACGTGAAATGTCCGGTAATCCGACTAATCAAGAGTTAGCCCCTGGCTTCCCATTGATCGACGCAACTGTTTCAGACCGGCACAATGGCGTGACATTTACCATCTCGCTCTCGCAAGTTTGACAATCCCACTTCGGAAAACTACGATAACGGCGAGAGATACCAGTGGAGGTGATTTTGTGCCTACACGCCAATGTCCCTATTGCGGACAGCCGGTGCATGACTCTCTGGCTGAGTGTCCGTATTGTCATGAGACAATTCCGGAGTTGCGCGCGGCTGCCCCGGCCCCTGAACGCCCGGACGTCGGGCGCACAAAGATTCGCCGCGGGCTGCTGTGTATGCTTCTGGCTGCAGTCATCCATTTCTTCGCAGGTGGCTACAGCGCGATGAAGCTTCCTTTCCCCATTCAGCCAGTGGTGACCATCTATTTGGCACCCCTGCTGTTCTTGGCCGGGCTCGGCCTAAGTCTTTATGGTTTTCTGTTTGCACCGTAAGGCTTGGCTCTATACGAATCGCTCTCCCGTCACCGAACCAGAATTTTTATACAAGTGTCATGCCCACCCGGGAGTTTTGACCGAGCGCACGCCGCAACCACGGCGATTTTGCGTCAACTGAGGAAGCGTTCTGTTGACCAGATTTCAGAGACACGACCTGGGCACTTTGCAGCGATCCGCCGTTTGCCAAATTGATTCGGGGTAGCTGGTTTGCTAAGGTCGTCGTCATGTCCGAGCGTTCCACCGAGCAGATACGCGAATTGCTCGACTCGCTTTATCGCGTGGATTCGGGACGAATCCTGGCGACTCTGATCCGCTTGCTCGGTGATTTTGATCTTGCCGAGGAGGCGATGCACGAAGCCTTTGCGACTGCGCTGAGCCTGTGGCCGGAGAGTGGAGTACCCGGCAACCCGCGGCCATGGTTAATTTCGACTGCGCGATTCAAAGCCATTGATACTCTGCGGCGAAGGGCAAGATTCGATGCGTCGCAAGACGAGCTGGTGCGATATCTCGAAGCGCAATCGAGTTCGGCAGGGAAGTCCGAGGAAGAGGAGAGCCTGGAGGACGACCGGCTGCGCCTGATTTTTACCTGCTGCCATCCGGCTCTCGCGCCGGAAGCGCACGTGGCGCTCACCTTGCGCGAGGTGTGCGGGCTGACCACCGAGGAGATCGCGAAGGCCTTCCTCACCACTCCGCGCACGCTGGCGCAGCGCATTGTGCGCGCAAAGGCAAAAATTCGAGAGGCACGGATTCCGTACGAAGTGCCGACGCCGCAGGAATTGCCGGAGCGACTGGGCGCGGTGCTGCAGGTCATCTATCTCGTTTTTAATGAGGGCTACTGTGCGGCGGCGGGAGCGGAAGTAACGCGGGCCGAGCTGACTGGCGAGGCGATTCGACTGGGCCGGTTGCTGGCTGAACTTCAGCCGGAGCCGGAAGTGATTGGGCTGCTTGCGCTGATGTTGCTGCAGGAATCCCGTCGCGCCGCGAGAACGTCTCCGGCCGGAGAGTTGATTCTGCTGGAGCACCAGGATCGCTCGCTGTGGAACCGGGAGCAGATCGCGGAGGGAGCGGCCTTGCTGGAGAAAGCCCTGGGGTCCCGCCGCTTCGGTTCCTACACGCTGCAGGCTGCGATTGCGGCCGTTCATGGCGAGGCGGAATCGGTGGCTTCGACCGACTGGCAGCAGATTGTCGCGCTGTACGACCAGTTGGTACGGATTCAGCCTTCTCCGGTTGTACAGCTCAATCGTGCCGTGGCCATTGCCATGCGCGATGGTCCGGAGGCCGGTCTGGCGCAGATCGACGCGGTGTTGGAGCATGGCGAACTGGCCGATTATTATCTGGCGCATTCCGCCCGTGCCGATATGTGCCGCAGGCTCGGCAGGACGGCGGAGGCTCGGTCCGCATATGAAAAGGCTCTGGCGCTGACCCAACAGGAACCCGAGCGCCAATTCCTGCAAGACCGGATCCGGCAGCTGAAATAAAAAAAGACTCGTCAGAAGCCGACGTTGTGCACTCCGCGCGATAAAGAGCTATCGTTGAAAACTAATGGGCGGGACTCAGCTTAAGGACGGTTTCCGAGTCAGATGCGATGTCCACTTCTTGCTTCGCCATTTGCCATCTGGAAAGGTCGGCCGGGACCTTACCGGTCTCAAAGTCAGGTTGAATGTACGTTTGCACTAGGTAATGGCCGGGAGGAATGTAGCCTGCGCCGTACTTACCATTTTCGTTTCTGTTCTGCATGAGATGGTAGGCCAACGCGTCTCGTTCCTGGCTGTCGATAGAAACCCCGAGTCGTTCCAAAGGCACTGGGCTTCCATCCGGAGTGACGATTCGGAACCACACGTTGTAGACGCGCTCCTTGCGGACGCTGAAATGCAGATCCGACAAGTTGTCCCCTGCATGGACTTCAATTGGGACGGCTTGCGAGTGTTTTGCAACGCCGGGGTAATACCCCATCCAACGAACGGAGTCCTCATATTCTGACTTGAGAGCGGTGAGCAGATATTTTCCAGGGCGGATGTATCGAATGCAGAAGCTGCCATCTGCCTTAGACAGGTTTGGGTCGGACGCGACCATGGGAGGTAGGGGTTCATCGCGCACTTCGGTCATATCGACTGAACCCTTGTCAAACGGCGTACCGTCGGCCTGAGTCACCTTGCCGCATGCCGTGCCGTACCACCCAGGCCGCACCTTTTCGTAGTAATCCTTCACATCCAAAAGGTCTTCGGGTGCGGGATTTTCTCCTCGGAGAAATCTCAGCGCTGGGCCAGCCTGCTCCATAGGAGAAGTCCCGGTGCAGATGCTCGTGAACAAATCCACACCGTCAATAGCATCGGCGTAGATGAGATACTGTTTGCCGGTCTCGAAATCGAAACCACAATCCCCAAGGCCCGTACCAGTCAGAACAATTACTGTCCCCGTTGCCTGGCCGCGATATGCACGCAGAACACGGAAGGAAACAGACCGATGTGCGCCGCGCAGCGTCATTGACAATACGTTAGCAGGCGCTCCGATCGGTCCGGTTTTGACATCTTGTGCCTCTACAAGCCCTTCAAAAACGATCTTGCTTGAATTCGAGCCCTCACTGTAGGAAACAGCAACGTCTCGCATTGTCTTTCCCGCATTGCTGCGACCGCATATGCAAGCGATAGCTGTTTCAGGCGTGAAGGACAAGCCCGCCACGATCCCCACTAAGAACAAAACCGCAGATCGTTTTGCCATGTGTATTTGGACTCCAGGATCTAGTTTTTGTTCCTAGACTTAATATTTCATATCTACACGCGCGACGGCAAATTAGGAGATAACATTCTTGAGTTACATCGCACTGACGCTGCGTCGAAAAAAGGCTCTCCTTAGCTAGCTCTTGATTAGTCGGATTACCGGATAAATAAACCGCTCCTTGAACTTTGGGCCCAGCGAATGCTATCACTGCGGTTATCCCAAGCGGGGTCGATGGAAGGTAAAAGCAGGCCAAAACATAGCTCTAAGGCGCGGAAGAGGCAAAATTTCTTGGACGACTTGTCGAATTCTGGTGCGGCCGTTCGACTATATGATGAAGGCCGGGCAATTGGCCCGCCAGAAAGTGTTTCCGGGGCGATACGCTACGCGAAAAATCTGTAAAGCGCGTGTCGATTTCCGGTCGGGCCGTTCGACTAGTAAGTGGAGCGGCACCGCGCAACAAGTCACTCGAAACGGGCACTCGCAACATTCCGTGCCCAGCGCGGTCCAAGCTCCTATATAAAGTAGCGGCCCTGATACGGCGTCCGCTCAACACTCAAGGAGAAGAAAATGCGCTTCATGATGATCCACTATCCGAAAGTCTACGCAACCGCGAAACCCGGCTGGGTACCCGACTTCAAAGAGATGGAGGAAATGGGCAAGTACAACGACGAACTCGGGAAGGCCGGCGTGCTGCTCGCGCTCGACGGGCTGACGCCGCCCGCGACGATGAGCGCGCGCGTCACCTTCAAAAACGGAAAATCGAAAGTCACCGACGGCCCGTTTCCCGAAACGAAGGAAGTGATCGGCGGCTTCTGGATTATTCAGGTGAAGTCGCGCGAAGAGGCGCTCGAATGGGCCTCGCGCATCCCCGGAAAAGATGACGAAATGGTGGTCGAAGTCCGCCGGTTGTTCGATATGACCGACTTCGATCCCGAGACACAAAAGGAGATCCAAGAGAGGTTTGGCGACGACGTCGCCGATGAGATGAAGCAATAAAAAACTCTCCGCGCTTTGTCGAATTCCGGTCCGGCCGTTCGTCTATGTAGTGAAGGCAGGGCAACCGCCCGGCCGGAAGACCGTTACAGGAAAAGGAGAAATCATGCCGCAGTATTTGGTTGCGATTCACCACCCCGACGGTTACGACGGGTCCAAAGAGGGCGAAGCGATGATGCGCGATATTGATGTGCTCAACGAAGAGATGATCGCCGCCGGTGCCAGGCTTTTCGCTGGCGGCCTCTCCGCGGCCGGCAGCGCGAAGTCCCTGCGGGCGCAGCCTGACGGTAAAGTGCGCATCACCGACGGGCCGTACCTGGAGACCAAGGAACACATCGGCGGTTTTTGGATACTGGAAGCCGCTAACATGGAAAAGGCGCTGGAGTGGGGGCGCAAAGCTGCCGTCGCCTGTCGGGCGCCGGTCGAGGTACGCGCGTTTCTCCCCAACCCAGGCAACTGAACGGCAGTACGCAAGGCCTTATAGACACTGATGCATGAAGTGGAGGGCGTAACCAAATGAGAAAAGTAATCTACGCCATCAACATGACCCTGGATGGCTACTTCGACCACAACAATGGAGTTCCCGATGAAGAACTAATGGAATATTTCACAAACCTCGTGCGAGATGCGGACCTGTTCGTTTACGGACGGAAAACCTATGAATTAATGGTTCCTTACTGGCCGGACGTCGCCAAAAGCGATTCGGAGACCAAATCAGATAAAGATTATGCCGAGGCGTTTGTCTCCAAAAAGATGGTTGTTTTCTCGCGATCGTTAGCGAGCACTGAAGGAGACAATACGAGAATTGTTCGCACCAACCTGAAAGACGAAGTACTGAAATTGAAGCAGGAGCCGGGCAAAAATATTTTAGTCGGCGGCGTGGATATTCCTTCACAACTTATAGCACTGGGCCTGGTTGATGAATTTCGTTTTGTCGTTATGCCGGTACTTGCAGGAAAAGGGAGACGGTTGTTCGAAGGTGTTAGCCTGGAGAAATTACGATTAAAACTTGTGGAGTCCACTACTTTTAAGTCGTCCGGAAGCGTTCTGCTGCGTTACCTGAAACAGTGACAGAAAAGAGATGCTTCAATTTCAGAAACGGGAGTCAACGATGAATGAGCTCACGAGGCGTGATTTTGTTTGCGGCGGTTTGACTGCAGGAATTGGGATCGGCGTTGCGCCTGAATTGCTGCGCTCGGCCGTCGCCCGGCAGGCACCTGCGCCGGCGCAGGCAGCGGGGGCAGACCCTTATGCCATGGTCGATCCGGAGCTGCTTGACGCAATCAAGAAATTCCCATACCCCGCTCAGAGCGTCACCAGCGAAACTCTCGTGGCCGGACGCAAATGGCCGCCGGAGCCTCCGCTTCCTCCGCCGGCGCCGCAGCCATTTGAACGCCACATACCCGGTCCATCGGGCGCGCCGGACGTGCGCCTGGTGATTGTCGATGCGGCTCCGGGCACAAAAGGGCGTCCTGCATTTCTGAACATGCATGGCGGCGGGTATATCTTCGGCTCCGCCGGACAATTCAATCCGTTTCTCCAAGCAGTGGCCCAGAATTGCGGATGCCTGGTCGTTTCGGTGGACTATCGCCTCGCGCCGGAAACTCATTTCCCGGGATCGCTCGAAGATAATTACGCCGCGCTGCGCTGGCTCTACAAAAATGCTGACGAGCTCGGAGTGAATCGCAAACGCATCGCCATAGGCGGAGAAAGCGCCGGCGGCGGCCTTTCTGCGCAACTCGCCATTGCCGCGCGCGATCGCCGCGAAATTCCCATCCTGTTTCAGTTGCTCATTTATCCGGCACTCGACGATCGAACCGGCAGCACTCGCCAAGTTCCGCCGTATATCGGACAGTTCGTTTGGAACGCGGGCTCGAATCGTTTCGCCTGGACTTCTTTCCTCGGCGTCCCGGCCGGCTCGCCTACGGTTCCGGCGGGCGCGGTTCCTGCGCGCGTCGAAAATCTCGCCGGACTTCCTCCCGCATTCATCGGCGTCGGCGCCCTCGATCTGTTTGTGGATGAAGATGTGGAATACGCCCGCCGCCTGATCAATTCCGGAGTTCCGACGGAACTCCTTGTAATTCCAGGCGCGTATCACGGCTTCGATGAGCTAGTCCCCGACGCCGCAGTTTCGAAGCGATTCACGGAATCGTGGATGGGTGCCCTTCGGCGAGCCTTCGCCGCCGGCTAGCCCGCGAAGCCTGGTTTTGCTGGCGACAAGCAACTGCATCGATCGATGTGTTACGCGGTCTCTGACGGAGGACCCAATGAAATACGTCTGTTTGGGCTATCTCGAGCCCGGCAAGTTCGAAAACATGTCTGAGAGCGAGCGCAACACCGTGTTTGACGAGTGTTTTAGCTACAACGACGAATTGCGGAAGAACGGACACTTGGTCGTTGAGGAAGCTCTTCAGCCCGCCAACACAGCGGTGACCGTGTCTTGGAAAAACGGAAAGGTTGCGGTGACAGACGGTCCGTACGCGGAAACGAAGGAGCAATTTGGTGGAGTTCAGGTGCTAGAAGCGCGCGATCTGAATCACGCAATCCAGCTCATTTCCCAATCCCCGGGAGTGAAGCTAAACTGTGGAACTATCGAGATACGTCCAGCGGCGGATATAAGCGAAATTATGAGAGAGAGCGAGCAGCGACGGCGAAAGATTATCTCGCGATGAGGGTGGCCACGAGGGAAAGTAATGATTAATATCAATCGAGTCGGTGTCCGAATTTGGACAATGGTAGCCGAAAACGAGCATCTCGTACGACGCAGTTCATTGTAAGTGATTTATAATGTGGGCCTTCCTATTGGCACGTGTGGTGCTGATAGACGCCGCGAGGAGAAGATGCATGTCATTTTTCCGCGATCTAAAAGTTGCGTTCCACTCGCTGATGCGCAGCAAAGGGCTGGCGACCATTGTGATCCTCACGCTGGCGCTGGGCATCGGCGCCAACGCCGCGATCTTCACGCTCGTCCGCGGAGTGCTGCTCAAGCCGCTCGTCAACCGCGACGAGAACCGCCTGATCTACATCCGCCAGAGCGCCCCCACCTTGGGAGAGGACAACACGACCTTCTCCGTGCCGGAACTCAAGGATCTCGAAGGCGGCATCCGCTCCGTCAGCGAGTTCGGCGATTTCTCCCAGATGAGCTTTACGATGACTGGACTCGGTGAACCTCGCGGAGTGCAAGGTGGCGTGGTCAGCGGCAACTACTTCGAAGTGATGGGTCTGCGTCCTGTTCTCGGCCGCCTCGTCGGACCTCAGGACGACGGTGCCAACGCGCCCGGCGTCATCGTGCTTACGTATCGTTTCTGGTCCACCGTTTACAAAAAAGATCCGAATGTGATTGGAAAGACCGTTCGCCTCAGCAGCCTTGGCGATGTTCCGGCTACGGTGATCGGTGTCCTAGAACCCTGTGTGCCGTATCCCGCGGACACAGAGATTATCGGCAACCTGGTCATCAGCCCGCATCATCTTTCCGCCACGATGATCACCGGCCGCGTCCATCGCATGACCGAGCTCTTCGGTAAGCTTGCTCCCGGCGCCACTCTCGATCAGGCCCGCTCCGAGTTGCGCACCGCTTATGCCTCCATGCAAAAGGACCATCCCGAAGCCTATCCCGATAACGGCGGCTACCGCATTGACGCCAGGATGCTTCGCGACCAGATCACTTCCGGCGCGCGCACCGTTCTCCTCGTCCTTCTCGCTGCCTCGGGCCTGGTCTTCATCATCGCTTGCTCGAACGTTGCCAACCTGATTCTCGCGCGGACGGTTCGCCGCGAGGGCGAGTTGGCCGTCCGCGCCGCGCTGGGCGCAAGCACCTGGGCCCTGCGCCGGATGCTGTTGGCCGAAAGCCTGCTGCTCTGCGGTGCGGGCGCAGCCATCGCGGTAGTGAGCGCGCAGCCGTTGGTTTCAATCCTGGCTCGATACGCATCGCGCTTCTCTATTCGCGCGCTGGATTTGACCGTCGATTCCAGCCTGCTCTGGGTGGGAGTGGCGCTGGCACTAATCGCGGCAGTGATTTTGGCATTTGTGCCGCGCCTGCCCTCTGCTACCGCGTCGAATGGCATGAACCTCGCGAGCGGCGGTGTCCGCATCACCAGCAGCATCAAACGCCGCCAGCGCATCTTCGCCGTCACGCAAATCGCCGCGTCTTTCGTGCTGCTCGCGGGCGCAACCGTGTTGGTCACGACGCTAATCGCGTTGCAAACGACCCGCACCGGCGTCGATACGCGACACGTCCTGGTCATCGACGTTCCAGCGCTGTACTACGGAAAAACGCCCCAGCAAGTCCTCGATTTTTACAAGGAATCGATACGTCGCATCGATGCGCTACCCGGCGTCACCAATACCGCTGTCGCTGAGATCGCTCCCTGGCGTGATGCCGAGAACTTCGGTATCGGTTTGCAATTCTCTGGCGATGGCCACGTCCATGGAAAAGACGATCCTCGCGCGCAATCGCGAACCATCTCTCCCGGCTTTTTCACCGCGCTGGGCGTTCCCATTATTGCGGGCCGCGATTTCAACGCGCTCGATGACGGCAGTGGAGAGCCGGTCGTGATCGTCAGCGCGACTCTGGCACAGCGCATGTTTCCTGGTCAGGATCCGATCAATCACCATGTCTATTGGACCGATCCCGTGCTCGACTTCCTGCCGGGCACTGAGAGCGAAAAGGCGCGAATTAGGTCGCCACAACGCATTATTGGGGTCGCCGCCGATGTGGACGACGATCATATCGTTCCTGCGCCCACCTCCACCATTTATGGCTCCTTTGCAGACGGCACAATGTTCGGCGGTCACCTGTTCATTCACACAACCGGAAATCCTTACGCGCTTGTGACGCCGGTAACGAAAATTATCCGGCAGCTGTCAGCCGATGAACCCGTTGAGCACCCCGCCACTCTGGAAGACATCCGTGCAAAGGTGCTTGCGCCGGACCGCTTGAACTCCTTGGTCTTTGGCGTGTTCGCAGCGGTAGCGTTGCTGATTGCGGTCGTTGGCGTCGCGGCTGTACTGGCGTTTTCTGTCAGCGCGCGTACACGCGAATTCGGCATCCGCTTGGCGCTTGGGTCACAGCCGGAAAATCTACTCAAAAATGTTGTCGCGGAAGGCGTGGTGATGGCTGGCGTTGGCATTCTGGCGGGAGCGGCATTCGGGCTCGTCGCAACGCGCGTGGCCGGCAGTTATTTCGGCGACTTGAAAATGCCGGGCGCATGGCCCGTGATCGTTTCTGCGTTCGTGCTTCTCGGTGCGGCAGTCGTCGCGTCGATGCTGCCGGCGGCACGCGCCGCCCGCGTGGACGTCATACAAGCGCTGCGCTCGGAATGATTTTCCCGGCGCGCCCAAGTTCCCCATACTCCTGCAAATTGCCGATCAAGCAATCTGTGCTGTAGTCCGGGCTGCCTTGACGGAGGATGTGCGCGTGCGCGAGTACTCCCGCAGATAGAGCGCCGCGGCCTTCAGCGAGTACCGGTGCTTCGGGCTTTTTGCAGAGATAAACTCGGCACGTTGTATACTCCTGCGAGTTAGGGCGGCCAAGCCGGAAATGTCCGCGAAGACCTGCGTCACGCCGCCGGGGAGGGTTATGACGCGCTCCACTTTGTTCCATGCGCTCGTTGCCACGGCTTTTTCTGTGCTGCTCATGTGTCCGGCGCTTGCGCGTCAGGGTACTAAGATGGACCCCGACGCGAAACCGGTGACGATCGAGGGCGCCGTTCGGGACCTTGCTTGTCCCGTCCAAAATCCGGCTGGGAGCGCCACCAGCTTCAGTTTGAAGTGCACCCTGGATTGCGTTAAGGGCGGCTCACCGATCATTATCCTCACCAAGGCTGGGCTGATCTATTTCCCAATCTCTGCGGACATGCCCGATGCCGACCAGCGTGAAAAGATGATGCCGTTTGTAGGGAAGTATGTGCAGGCAACCGGCCCGGTGTTCACGCGAAATGGAACTCGCGCGATCGCAATCACACAAATCGAGGAATTGAAGAGCGTTCACTTAGACACGGATGCTCGCTGAGCCTCCACGTACCGCCGCCCAACTCTCTCGGCAATCATCCGCAACTATTCGCCAATCAGGGCGCCGTCTACCAATCGGTTTGGTTAACACCGAAAGTTTATCCGCTAGGTTCGACAGCGAATTTACTCGTTCAGGAGGCTTTCCCAATCCGAGGGTACCCGGCCCGCGGGTCCCGGCGCAGGTTGATTCGCCGGATGCGAGCGAGGGCTGGGCAGTTCAGGACCCTCAAAAGTTTTTCGCGTGCGGTAATCGTAGAACCAGTCCTCGCCGGGTTCGAAGCTGTTGATGATCGGGTGGCCGGTGCTCGCGTTATGCTTTGTCGCATGCTGGTTTGGCGAACTATCGCAGCAGCCGATGTGGCCGCATTCGGCGCATCGGCGCAGATGCAGCCACCACCCGTCCGTTTTCAGGCATTCGACGCAACCGGTACCGCTTGGTTTGGCGTTCAAATTGATTCCTTCGCGTTCGCTCTTCATGCTGCCGACCCCGCCGCGCCTGACCGAGTCTTGTCAGCTACTTGCTCGCTGCCTCGTTGTGCAGCACTACTTTGGGTCATCGTGTCCTCGTATTGAGTTTTGTGTTTTCCGAGCAGCAGGAATTTTCTTCCAAGTCATTTGAACTGCTCTCGTAGCGGCGACGCTTCTGGCGCGCGGTTTCTCTTGGTTCGACCAAGATTCGTCTAAATGTATTCTCGGCTGGCCGGTATCATACTCCACGGCTCCCTCAACACAATGGGCGAGGACTTGGGACGCTCTCTATTTTCAGTACGGAAGGAGCGCCAAAATACCGAAACAATTTGAGACTTAATGCGTATAGTAGGTGCGGGTGATCGGCCGAGGCTGCTTGGCAGCCCGCCAGGTGGCGGCATGATTCCGCGAAAGGTGTGTCCATGAACAAAAAACTTAGTTTTGTATTTGCTGCTCTGCTGTTGGTTCCCGTTGCTCTGTTTGGGCAGGAGAAGGCACCGGCACCGGCTCCGGCTCCGGCGCAATCTACTCCGCCGGCGAACCCGATTACCGCGAGCGAAAAAGGTTTTTACGGGTTTGTGAGCGGAGCGGTGGTCGGTGCCGCGCAGAAGATGCCGGAAGAAAACTACTCCTTCAAACCGACACCGGAGGTTCGCAGCTTTGGCCAGCTCGTTGGCCATGTGGCCGACGCTTCGTACGCGTTCTGCTCGCAAGCCATCGGCGCAGCCAACCCAGTAACGGGCATCGAAAAAACGAAGACGTCAAAGGCCGACCTGGTGGCGGCGCTCCAGGGCGGAGTGGCGTACTGCAACAAGGCATTCGACAGCATGACCGATGCAAAAGGCAGTGAGATCGTTAAATTATTCAACTTCAACATAGCGAAGCTGACTGTGCTCTCGATCAACACGGCGCACACGGATGAGCACTATGGAAATATGGTCACCTATTTGCGACTCAAGGGGATCGTGCCGCCCACAAGCGAAAACCAGCCCGCACCGCCGCCGGCACCGGCACCGAAGTAAGAGACTGGAACACCTGACCCAGCGAACCGCCATGTCCCGTTAAACACGTTTGCCGGACATGGCGAATTCGCTCAAAAGCGCGCGTCGGCTCTCGCGCCGACGAGTAGCCCATTCAGCCAGAACACCGCGAGAGGATTCCGACAAAATCAGTTGCACACGATCCGGTTACTGGATGATGATGCCCATCCATCGTGACTACCTCGACGAGGTCATCACTGCATAAGGGCGTCCCTGGCGCTCTCATGGTCGTTGTCGTCCTGCTCGCGATTTCCGCATTTATTAATTATGTGGACCGCGGCAATCTCTCCATTGCTGCTCCCATGCTGAAAGACGAGCTTGGCATTTCCGCAGCAAAACTTGGAGTGCTACTCTCTGCGTTTTTCTGGACCTACGCGTGTTCGCAGCTCTTCTCCGGATGGCTGGTGGATCGTTTTAACGTCAACTGGGTATTCGCCGCTGGATTCATTCTGTGGTCCGCAGCCACCGCCATGACCGGCATCGTGCAAGCGTTCTCGGCGCTGTTAGTATTGCGATTGCTCCTCGGCATGAGCGAATCTGTCGCTTATCCCTCCTACTCGAAGATCATTGCTCTGAACTTCTCGGAAGAGCATCGAGGATTCGCCAACTCGATGATCTCTGCGGGACTTGTGTTGGGACCCGGATTTGGGATGTTTTTTGGCGGCTTGCTGATGGCTCGATTCGGCTGGCGGCCATTCTTCATCGTTTTAGGGCTTGCGAGCATGCTTTGGATTATCCCGTGGTGGATGTGGATGCCGAAGAAGCATCAAGCCACCCTCACAGATTCCATCGGCGCACCCAGTGTGTTCGAGTTTCTGCGATTGCGCTCGGCTTGGGGAACTTGCGCGGCACTATTCTGCGGAAACTATGTGAGCTATTTCCTAATTACCTGGCTCCCCTACTATCTCGTGCGCGAGCGGCACTTCTCCATGGACAATATGGCCAAGCTCGGTGGTACCGCCTACTTCCTGGGGGCGTGTTTCTCGATGTTCTCCGGCTGGCTTTCCGATCGATGGATAGCAACGGGCGCGACTCCATCATTGGTTCGCAAAACATTTACCGGCGGGGGTCTGGCACTGTCCGGAATTTTTATCGGGCTCGCGGCAGTCAGCGGGACGAATTATTGCGCTGTCGCGCTGATATTGGGTGTCATCTTTTATGGTGTTTCTGCCTCCAATATCTGGGCCATTACTCAAACCCTGGCGGGACCGAAAGCTGCGGGGCGCTGGACCGGCTTCCAGAACTTCATCGGTAATCTGGCGGGTGTCGTGGCCCCGGCGCTTACCGGATTTGTTCTGGAGCGAACAGGGCAATTCTATTGGGCGTTCGAAATCACGACCGGCGTTGCATTGGTTGGTATGGCATCGTGGGTTTTTCTGATCGGACCCGTCGAGCCGGTGATCTGGGATAGGAAACTGCGTGCTGCCGCAGTTCCTCCTGGTCCCTGACGCGTGCTCTCAAGCGCAGTTCAGCCACTCAAGTCCTGGTCAACTCGCTAAATTGCCTGATTAGCGCTGCCAGCTCAACCGGACGAGTGGAGCACCGGTGAAGCACTTGTCCGATATAGCCCATGTTGGAACAACCGGCCCGGAGCCGCCTTTGCTGCTTGCGCTTTCATTCTGCCGCGCTGTTTACAAGCTGGCTTTTCGTAAGGGACGAATAGGGGATGCTACGAGGAATAACGAGGTAAAACCGTTTGCTGTGTGTTAGCCGCAAAGCCGTTCTGAGCCGACCCACAGTTGAGCCAGGTCTCTGAGGTTGTGTTTGTATGTACGCGTTACCAAGTATTGCTTGCCGCCTTTTACACGCAGCCTGTACTCCCCGGTCGGTAAAGGCTGGATCTCCTCCACGGCCGAAATATTCACGAGCACCGAGCGGTGGATGCGAATAAAACCGTAGGGTTTGAGCTTCTCCGCCATGGACGAGAGGGAAGCGTGCACCAAATGGGGATTCGTTCGGGGCCGCAACGAAACGTAATTGCCTTCGGCTTGCACCGCCAGGATGTCGGCTAAATCCAAGAGTAGGATGCTACCGTTGGCCTTAAATGCGATTCGTGGCATACGCTAGAGGGACAGATCCGATCCTTTTTTCCGTTCCATCAATCTCTTGTCCGTTCCGGTCCTGACCTGCAAGTTTCCAATGTGCGAACTTGCCGAGCTTACGTACCGCCCGGTATGTACCGGTGTCCAACCCATTCGTTAGAAACGATGCTATCGGACTCGCTTGCCGTTGCCCGGCTGGCGCAGAGACCTCAGCCAGCCCACGATATTTTTGATCCCGGCCTTTATTACTTTCGGATCCTGAGCATTCTTTGCCAGCGAACCGTAGCCTTCCACCATCGCAATCAATAAGGCGGCGGCGTCGGTTGGTTCCACGTCTCGGCGGACGCTTCCGTGGAGCTGGCCCTGTCGCAAAACGGAGGCAGCGGCCTCGCGCCAGGCATCGAAGATGGCCTCCAGCCGCTTCCGGAATCCCGCGTCAAGAGGAGACATTTCCTGCGCCAGATTGTTCAGTTCGCAGCCACCGCACACATTCTCCGGCCGAACCGGTATATCTCGAACGATGCCGATCAGGGCGTCGATAGGATCTTTGACGCTCCGTAAAGGCTGAACCCACGTGCGGCGGACGTTGCGGGAGATGACCTCTTCGACCACGGCATATCCCAAGGCTTCCTTGTTCTCGAAGTGGTGGTACAGCGCTCCCTTGGTGACACCGGCAGAGGACAGGATGGTGTCCAGGCTCGCGCTCTGGAATCCCGTTCTGTAGATCTCGCGGGATGCTGCTCGCAGCAAACGCTCCCGCGTGCGCTCGGGATCACGCAGGCTAATCGCTCGACGTTTCGGATGTTTGCGTGCCGCCAACATACCAACCAGTATGTATGGTAACTAGAATTATCTGAAAGTCAATCACAATGGTATGAAAAGTGGGAGAAACGTCGCTCCAGCCGTTTTGCGACCGTCCCAGGATTTTGTTAGTCCGCCACTCGTTTGCGAACTCTGAACTGTCGGGCCTGTTATGTCACGTAATCGTTGTGAACGTGGAATACGGCATGCTCCCCAGTTCTCGGCCAGCCATCTCAGCACGGAAAACTTTGCTCGGACCAAAAGGAGAAGTTATGAGCGCACTAAGAAGGTTGCGGAATTTCTGGATGCCGTGGGTTGCGGTAATCGTTCTGGGTTGTTTCAGTAATGCGGTCGCTCAAACGAGCTACAAAATTACCGATTTGGGCACTAACAAAAGCACAGACAACTACAGCATGGCCATGGGCCTCAATAATGAGGGCTGGACGGAGAACATGGATGGGTTCGTGAACCCTCCCGAGAATAGTGTGTTTACGACGGTTGCGAGCGGCCGTGCGGTGATCAGCATCTACGGATTCAACATAGATTTGGGCACGCTTGGAAAACCCGGCGCCAACAGTTGGATTAACTGGGGCGGGATCAACGACCTCGGGGAAGCCGTTGGTCAGTCCGAAACAGCGGAACTAGATCCGAACGGCGAAGACCTTTGCGGCTTCGGCACACACCTTACGTGCGTTCCGTTTCTTTGGCGAGCGGGCCACATGAGCGCGCTCCCGACGCTCGGCGGAAATAATGGGCAGGCCAGCGCCATCAATAACCGCGGAGAAGTCGCCGGATATGCCGAAGACGGTGCCGTGGACTCCACATGCCCAGCCGGCACAACCAACAATCGGATTGACTTGGCGGCGTTGTGGGTAAACGGCAAAGCCGAAGCTCTTCCTCTGGTGGGTAGCGATGTAGATGCTGTCGCGTGGGGGATTAACGATCTAGGCCAAGCGGTAGGCTACTCGGGAAACTGCACGACAGCCATCCACGCCGTAATGTGGAAAGACCACACTGCCTTCGTGCTTCAGGATCTCGGAGGTACAGGTTCCAATTTCGGCTACGTCATTAACAACCGCGGCCAAATCGCCGGGCAAGTGGGCACTGCTGACGGCACAACCTTCTATGCCGCGGTTTGGCAGAACGGCGCGTACGGCGCAGTCACAAGCATCGGCGTTCTGCCGGGAGATTTTGCCGCCTTTGCCACCGGCATCAACAACCGGGGCCAAGTGGTGGGAAACACCTTTGACTCCAATTTCAACTGGTCCCACGGCTTCATCTGGCAGGATGGTGTGCTGACCGACCTTAACACGCTAATTCCCGCGGATTCCAACCTCTTCATAATCTCGGCTAGCAATATCAATGAGGCTGGACAAATCTCGGGTATGGGAACGGTGATGAGCGGGCCGCATGCGGGCGACATCCACGCCTATCTTTTGACCCCCACACACGAACGCATAGGCGCATCGATGGCAGATTTCGCGCTTACACACCCGCATTCGGTTTTGCACGCGAATGCTTGCAACCACTCTTTGCAGAGATTCAGACTCGGCCGATAGCGATAAAGGGTGTTTTCGGCGCTTGCGCAGCATGCATTCCAGCCGCATGCTGCGCGAAGGCGCAAGGCCGCAGATTGTGCGGGACAACATGGGTCACGTCGAATATCGGCGTGACCCAGATTTTTTTACGGCAAGAGCTGATGGGAAGAGCGAGTGGATGCGCTTGCCGCCATGCACTGGATGGTGTTGCACCGACCGGTTGAACCCGCAAGAACTTACAGGCGTTGCTAATTTTTTCGCGGCTGGACCCGGGCTGTTGAGGGCGGAACATGGCCCTTCAGCCGCATGTAAACGGCGAGGTTGCCGTAATGTTCGTTATTGTGGGTGATGTTGTACATCAGCACGGCTCCCCGGACCGTATTGGTCGACCCCGCGCCACCAATATTCGCAATCTTCGCCGGCTGAATGAAGTTAGCGTCGGTGGTCGCTGCGTACACCCGGTCGCAATAGACGAGCGAATCGTTCAACGCCTTGACGAGTGCCGCCTTGTCAGTGATCTCCTCGTAGTCAGCGGTAGCCGGCGACTTTTCGCCCGCAGCTTGCGAACAGAAGAAGAAGTTCGCATCGACCACGTGACCGATAATCTGACCGAAGGTGCGGACCTGCGGCGTCGGTCGAAAGGCGTATTCATCGGCAGGCATGTTCTCTGCCGCTTCCGCTAGATTTCGGCGAATCATCGCGTGCATCGCCTTGGCACTGCCCGCCAGCGAGGGCGACAACTCATCGGGATAGCCGGCGTCCGTCGTTTGAGCGGAGGCCGCCGGCAAAATCACAGACGCAAAGACAAAAGCCAACATAAGCACACGCAGCATCGGGTCGTCTCCCTTCACAGTGTGAATCGTTTTGGCCGCGCGAATCACTTATAAAACGCGACAACAGAGTCTTGTCAAGTGATACTTCCGCAGTAGGAACGGCAAACAGAGAAAGGCAAGGAGCGCTGACAGACAGTCGCACGACTATTGCGGGAGACCCGTTTTATAGAGAATGGCTTTGTGGCGCGGGTCAGGGCTGTAGGGGTCGTATACTGGAGCGCCTTTACATCGATAACTGCTCGCTGTTAACAGCGGAAATTATTTCGTGAGCTTGCCTTTTTCATTCTGAGCTGCAAGCCCATATCGTATTGCCGCTTCAAGCGTATCGATGTTCGTATCCTTTAGAGCTTTAAACCGAATGCAATATCCGGTCACGCTCGCCTTGCCTAGTTTTTTTCCATACGTTTTGGCTAAGTACTTCTTATCTTTGAGACCAAGAATATAGACAGAGATTCCGGTTTTGTTTCCGCTCACACCAATTTGAAAAAACTCTCTACTTTTTCCACCGGCATATTTTATTGTGTGAAATCCATATCCAATCGTAGGGTTGGAAACAGTATGATTTGTGCTGTCTTTACCATCGAAGAACCATAATTTGCATTCTGGTGACACTTGAAGTGTGAGCCGATGCAACTCTCGCATGTCACTGCGTTTTGGCTCCGCTTGGCTGGCAATATATTTCTTGATTTGTTCTTGTACGTTCATATGTTCTGCGATTAACGCGCAAACCGGACAAGTGAAGTGCTACGAAAAGGCTTGTCCGGTGCGGCGTCTCCGCCGAAGAGTGGCGGACGCTTGGCCGTCTCTAGGCCGCTGGCTTGGCCCCCTCAACGCTTTTCGCCGCTTTTTTGATCACATTGATCACGACTTCCGGCTGCGCCAACATCACCACGTGGCTGCTCTCGGCCTCGGTCGTGGCGGCGCCCATGCGTTTGGCAAAAAAGCGCTCCAGGTCAGGCGGTACGGTGTGGTCGTTTTTGGCGACGATGTACCAGTTCGGCTTCGACTTCCAGGCGGTTCCGCCGGCTTTTGCGTCAAACAAGTCGGGTTTCGGAACGCCCTGCGTGGCCCAAACGAGCTTCTGCTCCTTCTCCGAAAGGTCTCCGCAGAAATACTTCGTGCCCTCCGGACGCAGCCAGATACGTCCGTCTACGACTTCTATTTGGGAGAAGACGTCGGTCTTCGGGAAGTTGTTCAGTTGCGTCTGGGACGTCTCATCGGCGTCGGGAGCAAGTGCAGCGATGTAGACCAGGCCGGCAACGCGTTCGTCGGTTCCGGCGCCGGTGATGACGGTTCCGCCGTAGGAGTGGCCAACAAGAATAACGGGGCTGCTGACGCGACCTATCGCTGCTTTCGCTAAGGCAACGTCCTCTGCCGTGGAGTTGAGGCCGTACTGCGCTGCAATACACTCATATCCCTCTGCCTGAAGCGGACCGATCACCTTGCTAAAACACGAGCCGTCGGCCCAGAGGCCATGGCAGAAGACGATGCCAGGTTTGGTGCCTTTCATTTTGCTCTGCTGTTGGTATGGTTGCGGTGAACTGATTTCGTTTATCAGTCGGCCGCTGTGTGCGATCACACCGGCGGCCACCGTGCCGCCAGTGGTCACAAGAAACTCGCGGCGATTCGGCTGCGGTGATTTTGAGGAGCGATTGTGATCTTCCATTGTGGTTCACCTCACTTGAGAGTTGAAGCGACGCGCTGTTCAGCGCCCGAAAGGATATCACTTTCCGTGCGAACGGTGTTCTACAACCAAGGTCCCGCCAGAATGCGCTAAAACTGGTGAAAACAGCCGTTATCGCTGGCTAAACCCCAAGTGCCTGATTAACGCCCTAACCGGACATGTGAAGTTTCATTTCAGATGTTCCATAATCCGATTACCGAGAGCTTTTTAGCTTGTGTTTGAGGGTAATAGCAGCCTTAAGGACGCCGAACCAGAAGAGCCAGATTCCAAGAAAAGCCGCGACATAGAAGGCGGTAACTGAATCCGTCATCTGACCAGCCCAAACACCAAGAATGTCGCCAGGCATTCCGACCATTAGCCCAAAGATTCCGGGAGTAGAGTGAGATCCCTTGGTAACCTCTATAATGCTCATTGCGCCCGCCCATGCGCTCGCGGCTACAAGAGCGCACAACATGGGTGCCGTGTTATTAGGTTTGGTTTCGCCGCTTCTGAGTTCCATGAGGCGTCCCTGCAAGAGGCGTTGAGCCTTGAACGGCGAGAGTCTACCCCAGCCTCGTGAATCGGCTCAGTGCCTGATTAACGCGCAAACGGACGAGTGGAGAAATGGTACGGCACTTGTCCGGTAATCCGACTAATCAGGAGTTGGCCGCCGGTGCTGAGCAGTTTCTCCAGGATGTTCTGTAAGGCGCGATGGTTTTGGCGATCACGGTCCGGTCACTTCGCGGACGTAATCGGCGCCCGCGCAGCACGTCCGGGGAATACGCCTTCTACGAGCTTGCCGTCCCTTACGATCGCCGTCCCATTCACAAGGACGAATTGTATGCCCTCTGAATATTGTAGCGGCTTTTCATAAGTCGCCTTATCAATGACCTTGTCGGGATCGAATACCGTGAGGTCCGCATCGGCGCCGATTCGAATGCGGCCCTTGTCGCGAAACATCGGTGCATGCTCCTCAAGCCGCTGCGCTGGCATGAGCGTCATCTTCCGCAGCGCGGTCATTAGATCCAAAGCCTTTTCCTCTCTCACGTAGTGGCCCAGCACGCGAGAAAACGTGCCCTGTCCCCGAGGATGAATATTGGGCCCAGTAGCTTCTGGTCCGTCACTCGCAATCATCACGATCGGATTGGCCACGGCCGCTCGCGCTGCGTCATCCGGAATCTCAAAAATGACTACATTCCCACCCTCCTTGCGGTACCTCGCAAAGGTATCTGCCGTTAATCGTTCCCCCGTCGCGCTCCACTCCAGATCCTTGTAGGTTATTCCCATTCTCTCTTGCCAACCGTCATCGAAAACTGCCGACTCCAGTGCGGTGCTGGCCGCGGTGTACGGATAGCATTCGGTCGTAACGTCCAATCCTCGTTTCTGCGCATCCGCCACCATCTCAATCAACTGGGGCGTGTACTTTAAGCCCATGCTGCTGATGTGCACGACATGCAGCGGCGCGCCTGTCACCGCGGCGTCCGCAATGACTTCCTGAATTCCCACCAGGCCCGTCTCCGGTTCCTTCAATCCGGAGTAACGTAGATGAACATGAACTGACGCCTTGTATTTCGCCGCCAGGCGGAACATGTCTAGGATTTCCCAGCGGGTCGCCGCTGGTGTGTACGCGATTCCCATTCCAAGGGCCAAAGCGCCACGTTGCAAGCCCGCCTCTATTCTTCGCTCTATGTCCAGGAGTTCTTCGGATGTTGCTTCTCGGTGCGCTGCGTCGCCACGAGGCAGAAAGCTTCCGGGATCGTGCATTACTTTCATCCGCACCGGAATATGGCCAATGCTCACACCGAAATTAATCAGCGCTTTCCCCTGCCGTTCAGCGTACCAGCGGTCAACATCGTCCGTGCCGACTTCAAGCTCGAGCGATGTCGTGACACCGTCACGGGCTTGATACCTATATTTTTCCGGTGTCTGCCCATGTTCGTGCAAATCGATGAAACCCGGTGCGACGACAAGACCCGTGGCGTCGAAGTTGGTCTTACCGGTGAGTGGCGCTGCGGAAATGGCTCGGATCTTCCCTGCGATGATCCCGATATTGCGGATTGCGTTAAGGCCTGATTCAGGGTCCATCACTCGCCCGTTTGCAATCACGGCATCATAGGTGTCTTGCGCACGCAGCGGGACAAACAGCAATGCCGACCAAATGAGAAAGACCCCAACCAGGAAAGCCGCCTTGAAATGAGGAGGGAGTTTCATTGGTATCTGCCTGAATCGATTGCGACGATACGGTAGCGGCACACGACCTTGCCGAGGAGCGAATCAGTAGCCACCATTGGCCGGACATCTTAGATGGTGTCTCAAATCAAGTCAACGAGGCGCAACCGCCTTTCAACTCCTGATTAACGCGCAAGCCGGACAAGTGGAATCCCGGGCAAAACCACTTCTCCAGCTATGCGACTACACAGGAGCTAGCGACCAGATTGAAAAACGGGCGGGACGTTGGGGAATCTTCGACCGAGCGCCAACCCTCACTAATGATAATCTTTCTCGTGTCCGCGTAGCGATTTCGGGTTGTAGCGCTCCATCTCCACGCGTTCTTCCATCGGTGCGCAGTGATCCGCGAAGTGCGCCATCGCTACTTGTATCCGGAAGTAATCCTCAAGTCCTGCTAAACGCGGTTACCGGAGAAGTCGAACTGTATGGTATAGGGTATCGCTACAGCACATCTTCGATGGAGGGACAAGAGGTGGACTGGAAACGGTTGATTGAGTTTACGCTGCTGGGTAACGGTGATTTGGAACAATACGCCATCCTGCTGGTACGCGTTTCGATCGGGCTGTTCTTCGCCATCTCCGGGGGGAACAAATTGTTTTCTGCTGGCGGCATAAAACCTGTTTACGACACGCTCGTGAAAGCCAAAGTACCG
>Ga0302218_10000189_pt1 | contig 23261 bp, 19 predicted proteins | sample II_Palsa_E1_1_FD_194567 | JGI IMG/M metagenome (GOLD analysis project Ga0302218, IMG submission 194567) | Peat permafrost microbial communities from Stordalen Mire near Abisko, Sweden - II_Palsa_E1_1 | ecosystem: Environmental > Terrestrial > Soil > Palsa > Peat permafrost | place: Sweden... | reverse complement strand
CCTAACATTAGAAAATTATTGATTGACGTAATCGGTTGACCTGTCACCAATGGCACCCACACTATATTGTAAGAATGCTTTACCGTATAGGTTTGGGTAGCATAATTATAGTCCTGAACCTGATATCCGATTGATGTACCTGCACCTCCATGATACACGCCGTCGGCAGTGAACCCAATAGGCGATACCGCCACGCCGAAACGCCATACTTTAACGACGCTATCGGTTTGGGCGGCGGCTCCCAATGAAAGCCCTAAGCGTTCTTTTAATTTTGGCTCTCTTTTAAATATACTTTGCGAATTAGCGCATACTCCAATAAATAAAGAAACGATGATAATTAAGATGTATTTCATAAATGATTATTTAGCGGGTGGAATGGATGTGACAGCTTTGCCGTCTGTGGTAGTCTTTACGGCTCCTGTGGCGATTTGCTGGTTCTTTGATTTGCTTAACATGCTTTGAACGAGCGGAGCGAATGCGGTAACAAATCCTAAGATGGCATTGAGATTGTCGCCGGATAGTACGCCAGCGGAAACGAATAATCCACCAACGGATGTAATGATGGAACGGACTGCGCTTTCTACGCCTTCAATCGTTGTGGTTTTCGTTGCAATCCCCCACCAAGTAGAAGCAATGGTAATGACCGAACCGGCTATAATCTGCCATGTGGAAGAATCAATGGCATGACCGAATGCGTTTTTACCGACTACATAAGAGCCGACAAGGATCAATACAGCCCTTAAGGCGCTAAGAGCATTTTGAAGTGCCATGCTTTGCGGGGGAGGTGGAGGGGTTGGCGTTGTTGTTGCCATATTTTTTAAGTTTTTGTTTACGGTCGAATATCAATTCCGTGTCCACCACCACCCAGGAAGAAATAGTTGATGATGAAAATGAGAGCAAGTAAAATAAGAATGACCCTGATAATCATTACTACATTGGGTGGGATGGCTATACCCAGCTTAGCAAACACCCACAAAATCAGATACACAAGTGCAACGGCTATACAAAGCCAAACGAGCGCCCAAAGCACTGAGGTAACACTGATAGCTAAAAGTAACATATGATTAGTTTTTATTTGAGTGATCGGCTTGAATAGTTTCCACTTTGGTAAGCCTCATTAATAGGTCATCTATTTTCCTGGATTGTTCAGCATTTACCTGATTTACACCTTGAATAGCACTTGAATTTACATTGATCAATGGCATCATACCAGCAACTTCAGAATCTAATTGATTGACACTATACAATAGCCATCCTGATAGCCCAACGCAAATAGCTAGAAGCCAAGTGTTCAAATTCAATTGCCCATTATTGGCTCTTTTTGCTGGTTCCATTTGTTGTTCCATTGTTAAAGGTATGAATAATTGTTGGTACAAAGTGATTACTGTTTTAACCCACCGTTAGGAGGCCGACTGTCACGTTTCCCGTTCTTTTTCTTCTTAGCCAATGCCACCAATATTTCCCATAGTTCCTCAACTGAAAAGTAAGATAGGGTATCAAGGATTCGATCCATCACGTCTTTTCGGGGGGCCTTCTTCTCTTTCACGGCCTACTTTTTGAAGTAATCTAAAAGGATGGCGGCGGCAGCTATTATCCACGGAACGTATTGCGTTAACTGGCTTCTACCTTCCTGCTTTGTCTTGTAATTCTCAAGCACCTCGATTCTGGTTATTAGAGCCCCCAACGTGCGATCAAATATTTCCCTTGGTATTGACTGTTTTAAAATCTCTTGAATCCTCTCGTTGTCATTGTTCAACGTCTCCAACCTCCTTTCGTACTCTTTTGCCTGTAAAATCAATTCCCTATCCCTTGAATGGATCATTTCTTCTAGCAAATCGTATGGCGTTATCTTCTCTTTCATTTCACGTCCATGCAGTACCATTCCCTACTGTTATTTTGCCTGTGGTTGAATTATAGTACACTAAGCCTGTCGTTGGTGGTACTTCGGCCAATTGGGCGGATGTAGCCGTAGTTAATTGCAATCCGGCGGCCAATGGTGGCGTTACCGGAGGAATAGGTGCAGAAATAGGTGACAATTGAGCCACTTTTGCGTAAATATTCATTCCCATACTTGGTGAACTCCATGCAGGATTATATCCATCGCTCCAAACTGGATCACCATGTCCTGCGCCAACGAAGTCATCCCAAAATGCAGGAATCATTGGAGGCAATGATTGTATAGCCTGATAGTCTGGATACTGCATTCCGTACATACTATCGGCAGAACCGCATGCGCCATAATACAAGATAGGATTTGTCTTGAAGATAGAATAATTCTTCACTGCTGTTCCATAAGGCGGCATGTTTGGGGGATCGGCGGAGAACATAAACAGTCCTCCAATTTTAGATAAGTCTTGCCCCGGTGTCCAGAAATAGTCCATCCATTCCTGGCAACCAAGAGAAAGACCAGTAAGATAAAACTTACTTATTTTATATTGCACCGATATCGAGTTTAGAATAGCTAATGCCTCTCCGGGCTGTAATCCGTAGGTTTCGTCTGGCTGAACGGCTATCGTAATAATTGGTTGGCCAGATCCTGCATTAGCATTAAGATAAAGAAATGGCCCATGAACAAGTAACTTGCTTGTACCTGCCGTACCCGTCTCTCCCAACCCAGGAAGAAACACCAAGCAAGGATAAGCTATTGCTGCGTTGTAATTAACCGGAAGATCAACCAACGCTACTTTTCCGTCTATTGTAATTGAATTTGCACTCATTATTTTATTTTTTAATGGAAGATAATCCTTCCCCCCTGTAATGAATTTAAAACTGGTAAACTTAGACGTTGTAATATGGCTGACAAATATGCTCCGGTTGTAATTGATCCGTTGTACTGATTAGAATATACATCTCTGTAAATTCCATAAATTGACTGCGGACTTCCATTAATCGAATAAACAAAACTTAGCGGCGCGTAATTCAGATATTGAGTATTCGCATCGAATCCGGTATTTGTTCTCCAACTAGCTATAGAGCGCAATGTCCCGAGGTCGACCGAACTAAGAGTGTAAAGGCTGGCAGTTATCCCGAAAGGAACAAGATAATAATTTGAATCTATTGAGCCAAATGTAGATAGATTATTTGCGTTAGTGAAAACTTCAACTGAATAAGCTCCGGAAGCCGACGGCGTGGCATATCCGAATACATTGTACTTTGAAATAATTCCTGAAATGGTTGGCCCGCTTGCTACTTGACCCAAAAGCATTTGAGCAGACCTTGCATTTAGTACTACGTTTTTGTAATAGGTATTTGTTGGGCCGTGGTCGTAAAATCCGTAATCGACGAAGTTGATGCCGTTGCCTTGTATTAAGACTTGCTGCGTATAGTTGTCGGTGTAAATCCCGGCTACTAAGTGGTTAAGAGAACACCCTAAATTTGAGGTTTTGCTACCACCGTTTATGATAATATTGTTCAGTATTTGTCGCTGTCTTGCCCATGACCCAGAAGTTTGATAGGTATAAATAGCGCCACCATCCTCCAACGTTTGGCAGAAGTTGTAAATGAAATTACTGTCTACTGGGAATCCGCTGCCATAATCGCCAATACCTATATAGCCAATACTGTCTACCGTGCAATTCAATACAATTGACCCGCTATCCCCCGCTATGACACCAGAATATCCTTGATTAGCTCCACCTCTCCCTAATCCTGGGTGCATCCCTGCATCGTATACTATATCGTTTATGAAGGAATTATTGTAGTTATTGTTGTTTGTTTTCCATATTCCGTTGTCAGTGAAGTGGCGTAGGACGGTATTCTTGACCGTTAGGTTTCCTTCGCTTCTCAATTGAAATCCATCGAACGCATCAGTCACACTATCGGCATTGAAAGTGTTGTAGCCTGTTAATTGGAAGGCTAAAATGATATCAGCATTATTACCTCCTTGAAATCGAAGGCTATCCCATTCTTGGTAGGTGCCTTCTGAAAGTAGTGGAGTATCAACCGTTGGGATCGTCCAAGTCCCAGTTGGGGAGCCTACACTGTATATTCTTATCTGGCCTAATGTGTCCTGATATTGCCCGTTTTCATAAGGGGTAATGTTCATTACTTTCCACCCGTTAGCTCCTGTTCCGTTATAACAAGCAGGAGCAAACGTAATCACGCCGCCGCTTACATTGGATACAATAGCCGTGTCTATGGTGAATTGCGAGGACCTGATCATAATCTTTGACCCTATCGTTACCATTCCGGCATGTGTAGCATCAGTTATGGTGGTGGTGTTCATGGAGGTAGGTGTTAGCCATCCTCCTACCAAATCCGGGAAAGTAGTTTGCGTTAAGATGGTATCGTTGTGCTGTAAGATATTAGGTTGCGGACCCGTATAGACTACCTCCCAAACATTGCTTAAAACATTAGTCCATCCGGTTAAAGCAGTCCTGCCTCCAATTACAGGTAGATTCCCAGTACCGTATGGTTTGGTCACAATCGGATTACCCGATGATCCTGATACGTTGGCTACGATCTGAATAGGGAACACATCTCCTCTATTAAAATAGAGTGTATCTCCTCCTACCGCAGAAGCATACACGGTATTTACGTAGGATGGTGGACATGGTGCAGATATAGTGCAAGCCGTTCCGCTCCCGGCGGCAGAAAAATAATACCCGCTTTGTCCGACGGTAAACGACTGAGTTTCCGCCACGGTATCCCATGCATTGTCCACCAGCGTATCGGTAATGCTGTACGTTCCTGCCGGTACGCCGATGACTGATCCGGATTTACCAGCGGGCACCCCAATATTGATAGCCGTTCCGGCGGTTTGGGTGATGAAGCTGTGCGTCCACATCAGTTTATGCCCCGCATCGGTCGTAGAGGTGGCCACAGACCAGTTGAAGCCACCCGGCGTAGGCGTGACTACGAGATTACAATGGAGGTTGGTATTGGGGCGCGCGGGGCCGTCTGTGCCAAAGGTACAGGGGGTGACCCCGCTGGTTCCTGATTCGCCGTCCACGCAGCCGGGCATACTGGCTACAATACTCTGGGTCCCTATGAGGGATAATGGATCAGGAAAAGAAGACCAGTAAACGACGTTATGCCCCATGTGATAAGAACCGGCGATCCTAGTCCCGAGACTATCCGCCCAAATGATTCCGTCAGGTAAACCGGCCGCCTTATCCCGACCTGCTCCGGTAATATTTCCATTCACGTCTTCCGCTTCGATATAAAAGCTATACTGAATGCCCCCGAACAGATAAGCCCACGTTACATTAGCCCCCTTACAGATTTGTGTACATTGATTGAGGTATTGCCCCATATCAACGAACCAGTTCCACGGCTCTGGGGGGCTGCCATTGTATGGCGTAGTTCCGTTTGGTGTGGTATATAGCGGCCAAATAATCGATGGGCCAGTTCCGCAAATGCCGACTTCATTGGAGCCGCCCGTGAATAGACTATTCGTCGTGGTATTCAGGATCGCGTACCCAACGTGCGAGGCCACCATTTGGTTGATCGGGAAAATAGCGGATGGGAAATAGCTGTCTACCTGTGTGGGGGTTGTAATGGGAAGAAAAGAGGTAACGGATTGATTCTCTCCGATCCATCCATATTCTCCAAAGAAAACTAGATGCCCAATAGTTGTGACGACAAAGTTGAACGAGTTCCCTTTGCACATAAAAGCCGCCAATTGACCGCCTGGTAAAGTAACCTGCGTCCAAGTGGTCGGCGTGGCATTCACGCCGGTATTGGCCGGGTAATCATCAGTGCCACCGAGCACCCATAGCGATCCGTCGGTACAAATGGCATGACACGAACTATTGACGGCATAGATTTTCGAGACGACTTTTCCGCTTCCAAAACCGCCGACATACGTAGGAGTTGGTTTGATGCAAGAGCCTAGACCAAGATTAGTCCCGTTGCCCCAAAACCAGACCGCGTTATTCAGGGTAGATGCCGCATTATACCATTTGGTTGCCGCATAAAATGGCACCCCGCTCACCGGCCCCCACCCGGCCGACATGGCACCTATGCTATCAAATTGATTGCCGTTCACATCCGTCAAAATCTCGTAGGTGGAAGTCGGACCCGTTGTCAGGCCGTTCCCCATTTGGCAATTGGTAGCCAGACCATACATCCGGACCCTCCCGCTGTCGATGGACGCTACGCCACCGTCGTGCAGACCGGGGCAAATAAGGGCTTCCGGTTCATTAGCCGGGATAGTGACTAATAGGGCAGGAATGCCAACCGGGGGTGTCCCGCTACCCGTCTGCGCGGCCGATCCTGTTCCGCCAATGGTATTATCCGTCGTAATCGTATAGACGAGATGCGTGGGCGTATAAAGAAACGACCGCTGATATTCTCCGGGGCCCATAATGTATTTCTGGGCCTTCGACCGCGCCGCGATAAGGATCAGGAATATCGTCAGAATGCGCCTCACGGTTTTTTACTCCTTTTTTGGCGGTCAATCGCATCCTGCTGGTCCATCCAATACTTCATTTGCGACCTACGTTTTTCTGAGAGCGCGAAATAATGTACGTTCCATCCCGGATTCTTCTCGTACTTTATAAGAGAATCACGGTCTCTAGCAGCTAGTTTACGGTATTTCTTAACGCTATCCGCCGGCGTAACCGTTTTTGTCTGCCCAACATTGTGACACCACTTAATAGGGCTGCGTTTGAATTGGCTGCGGTTAAAACAGGAAACGTATTTGTTGGAAACGCTAGAGTATATGTTATTGTAGCAACAGTTGCTGATGTAGACGGCGTTGTACCGGCAGTCAATGTTATAATTCCATCCTGATCCAACCATATGTAAAATCCATCCTGTACCAGTATTAGTAAAGGATGGACTAGCTGTTGGGTCTCCATATACATTGGTACATCCTGTTACAGTACTTATTGTTGAACTAAAATTGAATTGTGCAGTTGGAATAGCTGTTACTGGCTTCTGCATTGTTCCATTACTAATGAATCTTGTTGGCTTCTGTCCAGAAGTATACGAAAAAGTACCTCCTAATTTCTGCATGTGAAAGTTTACATACTTTCTTGAAGTAGGTTGTGCTTTAATACCGAATGGAGCCAGCAAGATGAAAAGGAGGATAACGAGAAGTTTTTTCATTATTGGACTTTTATAGTATATCCAGCGGTGGATTGAATTGAATTACTGCTAGATGCGGTCCCCCATTGGCCATATGGTTGAAAATCAAGTCCGCTGGACGTGCTTATACTTGTGGTGGTACTTGATCCGGTGGTATTTTCCAGCACAACCGTTGAATTCGTTAGCTGGCCAGGGAAAGTCAGCGTCCCCGTACAAACGTATGTTCCTGAGCCGCCTGAAGTTATAATAACAACATCCAGATCATAGATGCAGACCGCATTGGTTTGAGAAGCGGGAAGTGATATAACTGTAGCAGTGATTGCGAGGGGAGCAATAGAAAAAGTGGTATTGGTCGCGCCTGTTGAATAAACGAAGGACCCGTGTACGTGAATCGTTCTTCCGACCGTCAGGGAGGTCGAAGGAACAAGTGTAACGCCTCCCCCTGATCCCGTTCCCGTTCCGCCCAAAGCGGTTGCAGCCGTCGTATTGGTGAGGGCTGTTCCGTTGGCGGTGGAGACGAAGAAAGGAGAACCTATCGCGGTAACACCACCTCCTGTTGTCATCGGAATCCATGCACTCCCATTCCATGTTGAGTTATACCCGGAATCGGTCAGATAGCAGACTGCTCCGGCGTCCGCTACAGTAATTACAGGTGTGAGGACCGCCCCTGTTCCGAAATTGCTAGCAGTAATCGTCACCGTCGCCCCCGTGAGATCGGCCCCCGGATCAAGGATCGTACAACTTATAATGACACCGCCGGAAATATTGCAGGATGCTCTTGGAGCTCTCCCTTGAGTGGTCGTAATGGTTATTTTAGGATAGTTGGTGTAGCCGGACATCGTGCCGGAAATCGTTATTCCGCTTAGATATCCGAATTTATTTCGCTGTGCCTTCGTTACCCGAGGAGGAAGGAAAGCAGATGCCGTGTCCGATACGATCATTTTTTCTCCAAGCACCTGTCCAGCCGCATCCCCCACAATGGTCCGGTAACCAACTGTATTAAAATAATTATCTCCTATATTATTTACAAATCCCAGTAATTGCTGATTGCCTAAACTAGTCGCAATGTGGTTGATCGTAAGCCCTTGAAAAAATCCATGCAAAGTAGTGGTAGTCGTATCGGCTTGTGTCTGCTGAACAACGATTCCGCCGAGTGTATCCGTTGATCCGAGACTGCTCCCATACGTTTGAGCCACCATAATACTGCTATAGTTCTTATTGCTGGAACCAGTATTATAGGCAATAGCGGTATAGGGTGTGAAAGTATACAGGTTTCCGGCTATGGTGGCCGACGCCCCTGCCTGAATATTGAAACTATTATTGTATATCCCAAATCCAAACCCCGTGGATGTTGCACTACCGTTGGCAAATTGAAAAGATCCTAATTGATGCGGAGTAGCTGTTTCCGAGGCTATGACTGAACCTGTGGTATTTATTCCGATGCCTCCTGAATTATAAACATTCAGCGCCCCGGTTAACGTAGTAGATAGATTAAGCTGATTGATATTCAATGCCGCTCCTCCTCCCCCCGAGACCAGTCTGAGCGCATCCCCATAAGCGGCTCCCGCTGATTGGGTGACGAGGAGACTCGCCACTCCATTGACGTCATTGGGCACTTGAATATGAATGGAATCGGCATTGACAAAACCGGTATAGGCTCCCCGGTAAGGGGCTTTTTGAGTGATCCAAACTTGATTGTTTGGATTATTAGTCAGGTAATAATAGATATTACTCCATCCAGATTGTACCGCACTTCCTGACACGTTGGTTGATGACGTGATAGTTATGGTTGCAGTGTCTGTTAGGATGGGAGCAGTCACATTAACGGTATCGTAGCTCTGATTCGCCAACGTGTAGCTAGTAGAAAAGGTTTGGGTCCCTGTTCCGTACAGAGCTTTTCCTGAAATCGTAACTCCCGTCGGACGGTTGAAGTTGGCGGGAGGATTGACCGGATTCAGAACACTTTCAAAAACAATCTTCGTCAAAACGGGCAGTTTACATATCCGGAAAATTTGCTGGGCGACACTATCGTATCCTACTTGCGTCATGTGGATTCCATCACCGCTGTTGACAAGACCGGAAAAGTTATAATTGTTATTGTTGTAGCTCGATACTCCCCCGTAAGTCCCGCTATTCCAAGTACTGTTCACATCGAACACGGTAGCCCCAAGTGCCTGTAAAACGCCTGATTGGTACCATTGATTGATGGCTGCAATCTGATTGAGTTGGGTTTGGCTGACTGACAATCCTTGTCCAACACAGTTAAGAATGACAATCGGGATTTGATATTCCATCGCCTGCTCGGCCATCCAAGTCATGTTGGCTTCTGTCTGCTGAAGGGGTACCCCATTGAAAGCATCATTCACCGTCGCCCAGAGGATAATAAAAGAAGGCTTGTGTAAAAGAACTGGAAGGGTCTTCCCATCGCCCACTACGTCATTTATCCCGATGAAGTCCCTTCTGAATCGTGCTCTGATCTGCGTTGATGTCTGACCGCCAATTCCAACATCTCTGCCGGGCATATTAGTTAGCTGGGTGAGATAATAACCTACTTGCCCGGCAGAATCTTGAATGTTGTAGTTGTTCTGTTCTAGTCCAGAGGTACGCCAGGGATGACCAGCCGGTTCTGAGTGGCCGCCAATTACGAAATATGGAACTAGAGTTTTGATCCAGCCCCCAGAAATAGTTGCCGTCATCCATCCCTGATACTCTCCCCCTAAGTATGCCCCGGTAGAATTGGTTAACGCATTGGGCATACTGTCAATATTGGCGTAACTATAATGAGTTACGGTATCCGATGCCGCAAAGCCGATTCCGGGAATCCAAATGCTAATTTGCTGAGTCGTATTAATGTCTTGATTTAAAACATGCACGTTCTGAGCGGAGGCTTTTAGCCCAATGAATACTAAAAGAAGAAGAAATATGTTTTTCATAATTGTCATGTTGTTTTATATAACGCGAAGCCATCCAGTGACAGAAATGATGTATTCATATTCAGCAGACTCTCCAGATTGCAAAGTGGTCAGCGCAGTAGGTGACGTGATGATTACTTGTCCGCTATTGGGAGCAACCGTCAAAGTGTTGATCTCATATCCCGGATAGACGATTGTTCCCCCACATCCAATCTTGACTACCTGCCCGTCTATTGGAGAAGGAGGCATTGTAAATGTGCCGGTTGAAACTGCCGACGGAAAATTAAAGAACACGCTTAGGGTAGTCGTCACATTTGTGCCTGTCCAAGAAGTCCCGGACGTGATCGTTTGACGCGTGAATGTCGATCCCCCACCTCCCGCAGTTTGCCAACTACCCGCCCCTGCTGTATTCGTTGCCGTCCATACATACCCAACTGTAGACGAAGTTCCAAGTGTGGGAGATGTGCTGAATCCCCACGCGCCAGTAATCGTTTCTGTCTGTCCAACCAAAGCGAAGGCACTGATTGGTATACTCTTTATATTCCCTGCGTTTTCTGTTAGTACCGTGTCGGATGTTTGTGATCCGGGGAAGGCATTGGCTATATAAGTAGGCCAACTCCATTGCCCTGTAGACAATAGCGACGCTTGCAATACCCCATTTTTGGCTATGTTCAGAACGGCACCACCTCCAGAAGCATAAGACAGAGCCAAACTACCGTCCGAGATAACATTTCTGGTATAATCGTACGCGAATACATGGGTTAGACTTCCTAAATCTATACTATTGGTTACGGCAGGAATAATGGAGAGCGGAAAAGCGGCGGCATTTACATCCACAGTTGGAGCGGTTAACGTTCCGCCAATATTGATCGTACTATTCGGGCTAGTAAATGAAGCTAACACACCCGAACCAATAGCCGATGAAGGAACTTTATATATCTGACCCGCTAAATTTTCTATAAGTACACTATCTGTTCCAAGTAGAGTAGCTTTATCCGGCAGACCTGTAACCAAAAACGCATACCCATTGGTAACAATCGTATCTGCCTTATAAAAGAACCCTCCTAATGCAACCGAATCTCCTGTTGTTCCTTCCACATGCAATCCTTGAACAGCTCCTATACTAATTATGGGAAACGAATATGTTCTCAACCGAAGGCTATCTAACGTAGAATAATGTCCGCTATCAATCAACCCGGCAAGAGAATGTGTCGCCACTAAAAATGTCTGCGTATTTCCACCGCTGATGGAAAGAGTATTGTTTAAGGCAAGTTGGGTATAAGTTAGCGTTTGTGGAGGGTTAATATGATTAAGTACAAAACTTTGGGTAGCCAAATTTTCATTCCCGGCTACTGTATCAGCCCCAAGTATCCCAGTTGAATAAGTAAGTGGCGCTAGTACAGTTACGTCTGCCAATGCCGATCCGGTGGAATAGACCAGCCCGGCGGATGGAACGCTGGCTTTTGCGTTCCAAGTATTATACATGGCTGGCGTTGGAAGTCCTGTATCTGCTGAATTTAGCAGCGGAATGTTAAAGGTATGCGTGACAGATGCTGAAACAATATTAAAAGAAGTCCCTCCGTACCCGACAGCAAACAATTGATTGGATGTAGTCAGTCCGTTCAAAGAAGATATGCCCCCTACACTACTGCCGCATGTTGGACAGGAAATAACCCCAGTTGCGTTATTGTAAACGATAGGAGTTGTAGCTGACAACGCAGTTAATGGGATTGGAGTGAATCCTAAAGCAGTTGTAATATCCGAACCAATAACCGGTGTAGCTCCGGTAACTAACCCCTTACCGTTCACAGAAAATTTCAAAAAAGTGTTACTCGCATATACGTTACCGTTTACGGTAGCCAGAGTGAATGGCTGACTTCCAGATCCAATTGGAGTAGTTCCGTCTCCAGTCAGTTGGGTAATTCCTGCTACCCCTGTAGCCCCAAATACGTGCTTCAGAGTAGTGGTATCAATTTTTACCGTATCATTGTTCCATATCGTGCCATACCCAAAATAAGAAGACTGAGCATTGGATACAGAAGCGGTTGGGTTGGCTATAAAAGAAAATGGTGAAAGCTGTTGTAATTTAGCCAACGTGACTACATTTGAGGAAATGGTTGGGTTTGGATATGTACCGGTTAGGTCGCCACCTGCCGTAATCCCATTAATATTTTTCAAAAAACCTTGGGCATTCATTTGAGTTGGCGTCACAAATACTATCGTGCTATCATGCCTGCGAACCCAATAATTAGAAAGACCAGCGGTGTCCACTATGAAAATACCGGTTGCCGTTATCGTTCCTCCAAGCAGGCCGTACCCTCCGATAATGCTCGTCACTGTTCCAGTCCCTGCATCTCCAGCTTTCAAAATTTCAGACCATTTATGACCCACGCCTATAACGGTATCCCTGTACCATATGTGTGCAGAGCTGTCGTCATATACAACACCACCAAGCGTATCTAAGCCTCCGTTCAGACCAAACCCATTTCCTAGATTGAACCCTCTGATATGTGGCATGTAAATATTCAGCTTAGCCGCCAATCTTGCATCTTGCGCCGTAACGGTTGGGCCTGACCTTGCAACAAAGTTTTGGCCATTAGCCAATGTTCCGATCAACAGCGACAAGAATAACAATATTTTTTTCATAGCGATGAGTTTGAGGCTATAAAGAACAAGAATACATTAGCAGAAGCGGAATTAAAACCTCCTACCAATACATTAAATCCACCGGTAACGAATACATATTCTGCCGGCAATAAAAACCGTGACGCATCGTTCCAGAAAATCAAAAAAACACCACTCGGAAGAGTTACATTGTAAGAGTGCCCATTTACCCACTCGGTAGCACCTACCCAATTCAAATCTCCTTCAAAAATCGGCATAATTCCACTCGCCCAAAAAGGACTATTCCCATCTGTAAATAATGATTCGCCACCATGACCAATTGAAGGAGGAAGCCCACCTCCGCTACCACTCCCGCTCAGATTATTGACTTGAACCCAGCTCTGATTGGTAGCTTTTGAAATGTGAATAGATGTGCGAGCAGGAATATTCGTTTGGACAGTTCCGTACTGATCAGTATAGGAGTATCCAGCTGCGATAGGAATATTTTGGCTTGTAGCATTAATGATATAATACTCGTTTTGAACATTCCCTGGCCATTGAATAGATATTGGCACTGTGGTAAACAAGGTCATTGGCGTTTGAAGCATGTACACCGTACCTGGATTCGTATTGTAGATCGTAACCAAGCTGTTGTTCACCAAATAATTTTGCAGAAATGTGGTGATACCGTTTAGGATATTGTTCCCTTCGGCCCCTGTAATGCCATTGGCTCCATTGGTAATGAAGATCGTGTTGATGTAGTTGATCAACTGCTGGATAGTCGAGAAGGTCTGATTTGGCAATGGCATTATCCTGGTTGTTTTTGCATGTTATACTGAGTTAAAAACTGCTCACGGGTGAACACTCCGTAAGCCTCTCCCAAGCCAATCAAAAATTCATCCCTCATATTAAACGGCCATTCCAATGACTGACTTGTGTCACTGTAAACGATATCGTCTCCTGCTCCAGTCTGCTCATCACCCGGTGAAGGAGTATACAAGAAGGTAGCAGTTTTTGGTTGCCGGTAGTAATCCAAAACGATCACCGTTACTTTCCTAGGCAACACTTCAAATCCACCATCTACCTGCCGCATCTTTGGCTTTTCAAATGTCGCCCCCTTCGTCTTATGCCGGTTGACCGATCCCCATTTGATACCGTCGATCAGATCTGCATCAAATTCTTTCACACTGTCGTAATACTCCTCCGATAATTCATCGTCAGTAAGGAAAGCACTTTTATTTTCCGGGTCGCCTTTTTCCGCTTTTGGATCAGGAAAACATTTTTCTTCATGTATCCTGATCCTAGCCCCTGAAAAACCACCGTAGTCTGAATCTGGTTTAAAGAACCCATATATTCCTTTTGACTTGACAATGAAATTCTTTGTTTTAATGAACGGAAGCATCTTGTCTCTCGCATCCTGACTTTTCTCAGATTCCTTCCGATACTTGTTCCAAAACTGCTTGCTCAGGTCGTTGCACTTTTGTATAAAGTCCGTCTGTGGTCGAAACCAGCCGCCCTGAAAAGTATTGACGGTGCTCTGAAAAGAATTCCAAAGGTCAAATGCGTCTATCATTACGGTACTGTTATGCTGCCAGCTCCGTCGCTGTTGGTTTCTGTGAATGCTGCCGACCAAGCCACGCTTCCAGACAATGGCATGGTAAACGTAAATGTGTTTGTGCCGTTGCTTACATTCTGATTCAAAGCCAATGCCGCTATGGTGAAGCTAAGGGTATATGTACCTCCTGGAGGTCCGCTTGCCGCTATCGAAACAGAAACGGTGGACCCAGCCGGTCCATAAATCAATCCACTTCCATTGGTAAGAGAAGCGGAATAACTGGTATTCCCAGTGATATAAGTCCCGCAAGTCAACCCAGAGTTATTGCCCAATACGCCACTCACAGAAGACAGGTTGTAAATGACATTTTGGTACATCACTAGCGAATATCCTGTTATCTGAGTGGTCAGTCCCTCATCTGTATACAGCGTAACCGATGGTATCGGAGCGCCGTTGCTGTAAAGGGTAGTTGGACCAGCTGCACATACTGCCGCTTGACTGTTCCCGAGATAATAAGTCCCAGAGATCGGCTGACCGTTAACTACAGTTACCGTAGTGGACAGTGGGCTATAAAATCCGCTCACCGCATCGCACACCGCCTGTCCATTCACCGTATAATTACCGTATACACCAGATGGTATGCCTATCGAAATTGGATTGCCATCGTTGACATAGAGTTGTTGAAAACTACCTCCATTCGGGAATTGGACAGTTATAAATACATTAGGAGCACCGGAAGGGGCTAAATAATTTATCACGATCACATTGCCTTGAATAGCCGCGCTGATTGAAGTGAGGCCAGGGCATCCTGGAGTGGTAGTAATATAGGTTGTGCATTGCCTTCCATCTGCGTAGATAGGGGTGTAATTGATCTGATATTGACCGTTAGGCAAATCAGTTGCAATATCAAATACTCCCACTCCCCCCGCCAGATTAGGTACAGTAGTAAATACCGGTTGTTGGCCGGGAGCAAGATTATCAATCCTGGCATACCTTACCTGAGTGGCGACTGCCGATGGGTGAGAAAGACTTATGGTAAGATTTATGCTCATAATTATTTTCTTTTTTTTCTTGGTGGTGTTTCAATGGCTTTTTCTATACTCCACCCTTTTTTAATTCTAAAATCCAAAGTTGAAACACCCATTCCAACATCATGAGCCCATTCTGATACAGACTTTATTTCTCCATTATGAGAAACAAATACATTATTGCTCTTTTGATTATTGTTTTCTTTAACCGTAACAAAACAACATAATTCTGGACAATATAAATCTCCAACCTTTTTGTCGGATCGAATGTCTTTATCTAATTGAAGTCCAACTTTCCATTTGTCAATAGCCCAATCATAAAAGGCTTGGAAGTCTTTTCTCCATCTTATGGAAACAGCAACTCCCCTCCCACCATATCTTGGATAATCTTTACTGTTTTTGTTGTAACACCTATCCAGCATACCGTTCCATACTTTATAAAGAGGATGTTTGCATAACCCATGTATTTTTTTTGATACTGACATTATCTCTTTCAGGAAGCATCCACAAGAGGTTGTTATACCTTTTACAATATTATTTAACTTATACTGTTTTACCACTCCGCATTCACATCTGGCCAATACTTCTCTATGCAGAGAAGGATTGCCGCAATCAATAATAATAGTTAGCCTATTATATTTCTGACCAATTAAACTAGATATATCTTTTTTACTACTCATGTTTGTACTTGTTGCAGGAAGTAAAACGCTGGACTCTCACAATTTGATGCCCCTCGAATATAATATGTCTGCCCTGGCGTCAATCCGGTTACTACCAATGGCGCTGCAAGAGTTCCGTCTGTGTTTACATTAGAACTATTGCTGATCAGTGTCCATGATGTCGCGCTGGCTAACTTATACCAAAATGAAAACACCTGCAATGCTGCCGGAGCGTTTGCGTAGTCAACTGCGGTTATGGTAAATTGAGTAGCCATTATGATAGGGTATAAATTATGCCCACGATGGGAGCGCATGCTGAATTATATGTCGTAACCATTACATCGAAGAAATTATACGGTGCACACGCCAACCCAGCCCCACACTGTTCAACAAGAGCACAAAAAGCGGTCTGTGCGTTCTGATTATTAGCACTCGCCGTCAGCATGTAAATAAATACATCCATTAACCCGCCCTGAGCACAGACACCGCCTTTCGTCATCAAAATATAATCAGTAGCCTCTATAGCATTTTCTGATACTGGAAAAGCGTTTTGAATAGTGGTACACGAAATCTGAACAGACGATCCAATGTTCTCTACAGTTTGATTCAACAGAGTTGTCAGTGTGGTTAAAAAATTGGTCAAGCTGGTTCCTGCCGGCACTATAACTGTTTCTACTCCTGATGAGCTCGCATAGGTGATAGTGTAGGCCGCAGAGGTAACCATTTGGGCATCCGTGATGCCGCACAGATAATTGATTATGTTCTGTACTACCTGATTGGCGCTGATCGGTAAATATCCAGCCGATGCCGTGGTCTGATTAGCAACATAGCTAGTCCCGGAAATGGAATAGGACAATGCGGATAGATTCGCAGCGTTTCCATTGCTAGTGATCAAAACGTTTTGACCACTCGGGTTTGTCACGGCGAAAACTCCTATCCCCAAGCTATTCAGATAACCTTGAAGAGCAGGGAGATTGGTCAAATTAAACGCAAAGCTGAGATTCTTAACCGTACCACCGATATTGATCGCTGTTATCAGCGCATTAGTGGTATTTGAAGGTATATTGGTAAGCGTGAAACCATAATTGTATGTCGATGTGTTGGTGAAAATACATTTCCCGTCCACATTCAGTTGGAGATTCGAGCCGCCAGAGCCGCCTATCAAATTCCATAAATTCACAAGGGACGGCACTGTTGGTATCAATGTCAACAGGTCTGTCGCAAATTGCGTCATGTTTATATTCAGCGTATACGTCTTCACATACCCGTTAACAGAAGGAGTAATGGTAAAAGCGGAAGTAGTTATATTGGAGGCCAGCGCGAATACATATGACCTGTCAGCTAGAAGAATTTGAATCGTGTTCCCCTGTACATTAACCGATCCCTGTATGTCACCTCCCTGTGGAACTATTTCAAATGTGTAACCGCCAATGGTAGAAGATCCAGAAGGAATAATGCCAGTTGGCGCATTGAAACAGTCACAATGGAAACCGCCGATGCGCTGAATATCTTCGATCTCTTTAGGCACATCAATCCCTGTCAACGGCTGCATAATTCCCATTACGACCAGTTGCATTTTCGGGTTGATCAGCAATAGCTTTTGATTCGCCGCATCCACATCCCCGCAGGTGCCTCGCTCAATGTCATCTATCAGTCGTTGAAATTCGCAGATGAGCGGCATCAGGTCAATGTTACACCAGACCGGGAAAGTGATATAGGCATACCCGCTTTTAGGGTCTTTCGACTGATACCGAATGTTGACGTACACATTCAAGGACAGGTTGTATTGATACACCACTTGGGTCTGAAACTGATAATTGCTGGAACTATAACTGATAGGAGCACTGGCGACAGTGAAATTATTCAGAACGAATGGAGGAGGAATGTTTCCTGTATCGTCAATCGGGTAGACCAGGCGAAGTACAGAGGAAAGGCGCGTACCTGCTATACCCTTGTAAGAAGCATTCGTATAATCCTGGAAGAAAAGAAATCCCTGTTGGCATTGTGCCTCTACGTTGGTCCAAGATACTCCGAAATAATTTTTAGACTTCTCTGTACATCCTGCCGGACGACAGATCGAAGCGTTGTATGAACTATCCACGTACTGCGCGCCCGTACTATCCGTTATGTATACTGACAATGCGTATGGTGCCCCGGACCACTCAATTTGGCCGAAAGGCATTGGCCAAGGATCAGTAATGGAAAAAGTTGTCCATGCACCAATCGCATCAGGAGTAGCAAGAGTTCCTTCGTGAATGAGAGTGCCAGAGGGAGAAGTCACCACGAACCAGTAGGTGACGTTCTGCAAATTCGGCCCCTGTGATAGATTAGTCAAGGTAATGACAGGCAACGGCCCAGAGAGGTCGAAGACAGCCTGGACCGCGAGTATGCTTATGTCTGGTGATCCTGTTATATTAGTCATTCCTTTAAATTGAAAGGGTAGCTATTCTAACGAACGCTACCCTGTTATTTAGTCCCCTAACAGGGGCATTATTTTAAGCTACAACGATGGCCCCACTGAAGCCACCACAAAACACAACTCGTCTCCGGAGAAACCTCCTGTGGCTGTTAGGGTCATTTGATCAGCGGACAAGCTCCAAACAAAAGTAGCAACCGGACTTCCCAGGTTGGTCCAGTTGGCATTCAAAAACACCAGCAGGGCCGCTATACTCGAATACCCTCCACCGGCAGCAGGCGGAAGGGCCACATTATTATACGACCCGTACGGGAAATACACATCCCCTGCTATGACTTGGGGCAACGCTGAAACCGTTATAAACTGACCCGCTGCATTCGTTTCACACATCTGATTGCATGGCGCTATCGAAATTACGCCCCCAGCGGGCTGTGGCATTGGAATGGTTGCATCATCGCAACAAGTAGAGCAAGAGTTTACAAAATCCTGCTGATTACCATAGATGTACCAAAAATATCCACTAAGTTTGTCTCTTACCCTAAATACCTGGAAGCTGTCAAAGGTTGGTGGTGCCGCAGAAAGTGCTTGTGGGATATACTGAATGGTAGTAAATATCCCCTCATCTTTAATTGGCACCGCCCAGTAATCCGGATCGTCAATGAAATCAGTTTTACAAGGAACATCCAATACCCTCCCCACAATCTGATCTCCATTAATAAACAGGGAGTTGTTCAGTTGTATAACATAACATGGGACGAGAGCATTTGGTATTTGAGCCATTCCATTGACGATTTATTACAGTGACGGGTTGATAGCAACGATCTGTGCGGCAATAATATCCGAACCACCACCAGCCGTCTCAGTTGCGATCAGCGTAATGTTGTCCGCAGACACCGTCCATACGATCGCCGTCACCGGGCTCCCGAGGTTCGTCCAGTTGGCATTCAGGAACACCAGCAGGGCCGCAATGGTAGCATACCCGGCATTTGCTCCAGCAGGGAGTGCAACTCCATTGAAATAGCCATACGGGAAATATTTCGTATCCGGGGTGAGCAATGGTGGAAGTGCAAAGAGGGCACCGTATTGATTGCTGCTGTTGATGAACTCGCACATTTTTTGATACGCTGCCGGCAACGTGGTGATAGTCGTCGGCAGAGCCGAACCACCATTATACGCTGTGATGTATTCAGCAACAGTTCCTACTATATACCAGTCATCACTTGCCAACCGGTTGTAAATCCGGAAACACTTGAATGATTGAACATTTGGCTGAACGCTTCCGATTGGGTCAGAAGCGTTGTACGGAGTGAAGGTAAAAGAAGTAAGTGCCCCTTCACCTACTGGAGTAGCCCAGCAATCAAAATCAATCACACCGCCTCCATCGGGAGTGGGGATTTCGGTTAATAGGCCGACACCCACTACGATATCGCCGCTGCCGCTTTTTTGAACGGATATGCCTCCTTCCGAAAGGTATACCTGGTTATTTCTTTGTAAGACAAGAGCTGGGATGTATGCGGACATGGTAGATGGATTTTACTGTTTAAGTTTATTTTCTTTGGCCAATTCGATTTCAAACAACAGTTCATCTTTTGCTGCTGTGAAGTCCGGGGTTTCCAGTAGATCCGCCAGTTTAGCGATCTGATCAGCTTTCGACATCGGAGCACTGCCCAAGTGCGCAACAATCTTTTCTTTTGAGGCGTATGAAACAATGTTGTCTACGATCTGTAGAACCCCAAGGCTAATCGCATGCGCAATCACGGTCATGTTGCGTTGCTCATATTTTTCGGCCCTTTCCAAGAAGTCTTTCGGGTCGAGTTTCGCCAAGGCATTCAGCGCCGTCACTTTGCCAGCCATCGTCTCGGCGAAGATGGCAAAAAGGTCAGCCAAGGCATTTATTTTCTCCTGGTTGTAAGTATACCCTTTGGCCCCTCTTTGGTAAAACTTACCGATAAACTTAATGGCATCAGCCAAATAAAGATCATACTCGTTGATTCTTTCCTCCTGTACATCCACCACCACTTCTTCGTATATCCCCTTTGCTTTCAGGCTACGATGAGGATTGGATACATTGTAGTAGGCTTCCTTGATAAACTTGAAAAGCCCAATATAGGAACCCTCGTTGACAACAGAAAAATCCCCTCGACGAATCATAATCTTATCTTCCTGGCTTGCCCTCGCTGGCTTGATGCCAAGAGAATTTTGGATCATCACGGATATTTCTGTCTGACTTTTGATGTACCGAATTTCCTCATCATAATAAATTTTCCTGCTCTTTCCGGTACGAGGGTCAGTATCCAATTTAACACCTCTGCGATATCCGAAGTTGGGTATGAAGCGCATGAGGGGAGCCGTGAGTTCTGTCTGTTGCGGGGTGCCTCTTTTCCCATCGTCGAGGATAAAACCGCTGGGACGCTGATCTACTAGCCGAATCCGGAGCACTTCCGGTTCTCCGGTTTCGATTGGCTCATCCATTTCGAGCACATCGGCATCTACTGTTTTTTTGTTCGCCATTATGCAGCCACCACGGGGTTTAAAAGGATGAAAAGATCGGGACCGTGCATGGCGAAGGCCAGCGATTGAGCGACCCATCCTTGGATCGTATCGCAACCATCGGACTGGTCCCTGTTGTCAACATAATGTTCTTCGAAATCGCCCGTCCAGCCATTCTGCCCGTACTGGTAAAACTCCATCGGAGGAATTTCTTTTCCACCTTCCCGGGCACCTTCAGCAGGGATCATCACCGCCAGATTGCTGAAATAGTTGGAGCCTGCATAGCGTTGATCCGACAGAGCTCCCCACAGCATAAAGTCAAGCTCAAAAGAGTTGTACTTGTACGAGTTGATCTTCATTTTAGCCATCCCTGTGGTATAGCCATCGTCTTTGGCTTCCAGACGTTTGTAGGCTTCCCAGACGGTGCTACCAACTTGGGTGTTGGCAACGAGTTTATTGGAACGGTCATTCTTGGTGAAATCGAAGGCAAGACCGTGGCGGACTAAGAAGCGGCTGGTCTGTTTGCGGGAATCCTGCCACAGGAACAAGGGCTCGCCGTCTGCCTCCATGTCGAAGCCGACACTCTGCGGGAAGTCGTATACGACCCCGCCACCATATATGATCGAAGGCAACATGCCGTAAAAACCAATATGATCCTGGTCGATCACGGCACCGGCTCCCGTGATGAGGGCTTGGTTGGTGGTCGGACTTCCGATCCAAGCTGCAAGATTGAGAACCATCCTCAGACCCTCCCGAGCTTCCATCGCTTCGTACACATCCCAAGAATCCATCGGGTTTCCGTTGATATCGTAAATGACCGGATACTGAATCTTATCCCGGTAAGCGCGGAGCAGATCAATGGCCACTTCCCAGTCTCGGCGAACGCGCAGGAAATTCACTTCCTGGCTGTAGCCGATGGTGGACATCTGGTTGGTCACCAACTGACAGCTCTCTCCACCTACGCGTCGGCCCGGAGTAATGAGGTATTGTGTATTGGGGAGGATGGTAGCGGTAATCGTCCCTTCCATCGGCACAGCCGTAACCTTGTTGGCATATGGAATCGTGTCATCCACATTGGTAATGACGTACTCGATCATATTGTCCTTATCCCACATAGAGTATCCAATAGCCGCAAAACTGAGTGTTCCATTTGAGCCGTGGTTCTGCTTGAGCACCTGAAACACAACAGGCCCTCCGGGATACGCGGCTACAGCTTGGTTGGCCGCATACAGATTCAATGAAGTGTCTCCCATGTAGTGGTTCCAGAACCGCTTGGTAGTCTCCATCTTTTCCTGAGAGCCGAAGGCTTCCATGAAAAAATTGAGTTCAATTGGTTTACCTGATAGGTTGATGACCTGATGGACAACGTTCTGAATGAACGTTGTCCCCATGTTTGGATCTCCACAGGCCGCGGCCACAGCAGCGGAAATATTGTTGCCGCTGGAGTTTTCCAAAGAGGATTGCGTCATCGCATTGAACTTTGGGAGGTCCAGCGTTGCATTGAGCGATAGCTGTTTGGTTGAGAACCTGGGCTTGTTGGAATAAATGGGGATGGCCATATTGAATTTTTATAAATGGAACGAATTTTATTTTTTTGCTGCTGCTTTTTTCTCGTTTTCTGCTTGGTTTAACGCGATCAACGTCTTCTGAGCTTCCGTAAACCCAGTCATGTCAACCACCTTGCCAGCCCCGGTTCCTCCAGCAGGAACACCGATAGTGCCTGCCTTGTGCTTGTCGAAGTATTTCTTCGCCGTTTTGACGGTCAGGGCGGTGAAGTTCTTAGCCAAAAAGCCGGCGACGACCGCCTGCTTGACCTTGGCCTTATCATATGTCCCTGACAGTTGTCTGGTGTAGTACTCGGGATTCAACAACTCTTCCTCAATACCTGTCAACAATTCGTCATTGTCATCCAGGTCAATGCTTTCGTCCTCGGACATTTTGACGGTGATTTTTTTCAATTCACCAACAATTTCCTTGACATCTTTTTTGTAGGTGGGGAGAGCAGCGGCCACTTTCCTTTGAGTTTCGGCTGTGGCCTGAGTGCTTTGCTCGTTTTTACCAAAAGCATCTTTTCCTGAGAAAATCTTCGCGTGTTTGGCTTTCAGGATAGCTTCTCCACGCTCCTTCACGATTTTTAGCCCGCGCTTAAATTGGTAGCTATCCTTGTCCTTGTCCAAGCCAAAGGTGGCCAAAAATTCAGCCTGAATATCCTCGTCCTTAAAATCGGGGTTTGCTGCCTTGGTCTCGGCATAAAATTCATCATACGCAAGTTTGTTAACATCTTGCGTATCCTGGGTAAACTGATCGTAGTCTTTTTTGGTGAAGAGCCCCTTGGTCAATCCGAAGGCGAGTTCGGCGGCGTCTCTTTCTTCGGCAGCTTTGGCGGGGTCAACGACTGGCTTTGGTTTCAAATCCTCTAAGGAGGCCGCTGCTATACCCCTTTCGGCCAGCAGCGCCAAGACTTCCTCATCAGTCAGCGGAATCTTGGTCTTATCGGCGTCCTTATTTTTGGCCTTTTCTTTCTCGGCGTCCAGTTCGGCTTGTTTTCTCTTCGCTTCTATCTGC
>Ga0302218_10000187_pt1 | contig 23590 bp, 14 predicted proteins | sample II_Palsa_E1_1_FD_194567 | JGI IMG/M metagenome (GOLD analysis project Ga0302218, IMG submission 194567) | Peat permafrost microbial communities from Stordalen Mire near Abisko, Sweden - II_Palsa_E1_1 | ecosystem: Environmental > Terrestrial > Soil > Palsa > Peat permafrost | place: Sweden... | reverse complement strand
CTTCTAGTTAGCTGGATCAATCTTTCGATCATTGTCCAAAATTCTTTACTGCTGACCTTTTTGTTAGGTATGGCTATTATTTCAGAGCCATTGTGACGAACCCTCCTCTCAGACTCGCTACGGATAACAGGCTTGGTAAGCCATTACCTTACCAACTACCTAATCCGAAATAGGCACATCCCGCGGCGAAAACTTTCCTTTTTTCTTCGGACAAGTCCGAAGTATATTAGGGATTTACCCTATCCGTGGTGTAGCTTCCTATTTATTCCTCACCTGGTCGCTATGAATATATAATATTCATTCAACTAGCATGTATTAAACTTCTAGATAACGTCGCTTCTGAGCTAAATTCAAACTCTTACTATATTTACCATAAAATGGTGACAAAATTTATTGTTATTTTTATAAATAATCGGACATAGCCAGTATATATTAATACTCAGACATAGCCAGTATATATCAATATTTTTTTTTTATTAATTACGCTATTTATCTTTGATTTCTTGCTAATTGTCCATTGTATCATCCTTAAAATTTTTACTTTTTTTTACTAATCTTTGTATATTTGATAATTATATGAAGTACCTATATCTTTGTATAACTCTAATTGAATTCAATAAAGTTCTTGGTATTAGTTCCGGAACTATACAATTTATACCATTAATAAAAATTATACTATAATACTCTTGTCCTGAAAATTAATCATAGAGCAAATATACTTGGCTTAGTTAAAACAAATCCTCTAAAGAATTATCCTAAACAGGATAAATAGATATGGTAATATAATGCAGTGTATGAATCCATGTTAGGAGACACCAGAAAGAATATATTTTAATACCTTTTCCCTTTCCAATTTAGAGGTCTCTTCTCTTATTTTAAATTAAAATTATAAACTAAAGGTTCAGCTTCGTATAAGGGAGGTATATTTAGTAATAGAAAGCTATAAAGAAGAAAAGTTAAATAAAAAATGTAAAATATATATATGTTACTATTAGGAATAATTACTCTAGTAATGACGATACCATTAGCTTCTACTTATTTATCAACAATCTTAATTCATAGAATTGCTTTTCTAATAGTGCTATTCAGTAGTTTATTAACGTATAACACTTTATATGTTGTACCTTTATCTACAGGAGTAGGGTTATTAGGAGGGTTATTTCAAACATCCATCCTTTCTCAAAGCCTAGAAATATTTATATTAATCATAGGTGGTGTTATTTTATTATTAACGCCTTCAGGGGAGAAAATTAAAAACTCTAATAAAACAACAACAGATATATCTAACTATTGGAATAATTTATTTTCTAACTCTGTTAAAGAAGTTTTACCTACTATTAAAAATAAAGCACAATTAAAAGATTATCCACTAATTGTTTTATTCACAATGTTAGGTATGGTATCTTTAATATCTAGTTCTGACTTAATAATTATGTTTTTATCAATTGAAACTCAAAGTTTTGCTTTATATATTTTAGCCACTATGAATAGAAATTCAGAATCAGCAGTAGCTGCAGGATTGAAATATTTTTTACTTGGTGGTCTTTCTTCTTGTTTTATTTTATTAGGTTCATCATTAATATATTCTTATACTGGTTTAACTAATTTTGAGGCATTAAATATCCTTCAAAGTGTTAGCGATCTATCCTTTAATGGTATTTCTTCCAATTATTTAGCTATAGGTACCTTAATCTTGACAATTGGGTTTTTATTTAAAATTGCTGCAGCCCCTTTACATTCCTGGGCACCCGATGTTTACGATGGAGTACCTACTGTAGTAACAACTTGGTTAGCAATAATGCCAAAATTATCAATTTTAGTATTCTTTATGATGAATAATTTCTTAATTGATCCTAATTTATTGATGATCTCTGCTTTATTATCATTATTACTTGGTTCTATTACAGGGTTAGCTCAATATAAAATAAAACGACTTTTAGCTTATAGTACTATTTCACATGTAGGTCTTATTATATTAGCCTTAGGTTATAATAATATTTTAGGGTTAGAAACTTCTATATTTTATTTAGTACAGTACACTATTACAAGTTTAAATATATTCTTTATTTTAATATTATTAGGTAATACTTTAGGTAAAAATAAAATTGCGTCTACTTATTCACCTATACAATATATTAGCCAATTAAGAGGTCAATTCTACCACAATCCTGCTCTTAGTTTAGCATTAGCATTATCATTGTTTTCTATGGCCGGTGTCCCACCGTTAGTAGGATTCTTTGGTAAATATTTTGTAATTAACACAGCTTTAATGAACGGTAATTATTTATTAAGTTTAACTATTGTAATTACATCCGTAATTACTGCTGTTTATTATCTTCAAATTATAAAAACTTTATACTTGCCTGATAATACAGATATTTCTATTTCAATCTCAGAAAATAATAATTTATCTCCAATATTAGCGCAAATTGTCGCAATATTAACTTTATTTATTATCTTCTTTATGATCTACCCTACACCAATATTAAATAGTATCCATCTGATTGCTACAACACAATATTATTATTAATGAATTCATTTTTATTTTATTTTATTTTAGTTCCAGTAATTGTAATTGCTTTATTAGCACTTAATTTATTCTTTGCTGCATCAAAACCTAACGAAGAAAAATTAACTACCTTTGAATGTGGGTTTAGTCCTGTAGAACAAGCACGGCAAAAATTCTCAATACATTTCTATTTAGTAGGTATTTTATTCTTAGTGTTTGATTTAGAGGTATTACTTCTTTTCCCAGCTGCTGTTTCAATGTATAGCATTGGACAATCTGGATTTTGGATCTTATTATTCTTCTTAGTTGTTTTAACAGTTGGATTCGTATACGAGTACGCATCTGGTGCCTTAAACTATACTAGCAAAGAAAAAGATTCTGAACTCCCCCCAACTCAAGTACTATTTATTATAAAAGATAAGGGGTAATCTAATTTTTTTCAATTCTGTTAAATTTTATTTCTCTATATTTTTAGACACATATATTACTCTCTAGATTTAATTCAATTTATTTTTTTATTCTACCCAGTGGTTATTTTTTTACTAGATTATTCTTTTTCAATGCCTAGGAATACTGAAAGTCCTTATTAAATAATCTAGATGGTATCTGATTATAGTTATAGTGCGACTCTATATTAGAATCATTTATTTATTCTTCTTAGCAAAATGTGCTTTTTAGTCTTTTTTTATTTCTATTTGTTTAATTTCTATTTTCTTTTGTATTTTTCTTCTTAGCAGAATATGGAGCTATTGTGTTCTTATCTACATTATCTTCAATATTATTCTTAGGTGGTTATTTAATCCCTGGAGTTGAATGTTTGAGTACTTATAGATTTCTTTTTCTTACCTTTTTTATTATCTTCTTCGTCCATTGTTGGAGAATTAGGAGGAGTTAAGTTGATTATACTTCCTTGCTTAAATAAGTCAAAGCTACAAGAAAGACTGATTGGTCTTTTACTATTTTCTATTATAACAACTTCTTTATCATTTTCATTCCCGCCGGTAGTTTTAATTTAATTTTAATAATTAAAACGTTATAAAATAAAGGCGGGCCTGGAAGAGAAAAATCAAACGAAGGAATTGATTTAGGTTTAAATGAATAATTTCCCTTTAGAGGAGATAAAATACCATCACAGATTAATATTTCCGTTGAATTACTATTATTAAACTCAGCTAAAGTTCCAATACTTTTTCTTTTAGTTGTTTGAGATGTTTGGTTTCATATTTGATTAAAAAATGGCATGTTTGATTATTTCCTTGTAAAAAATTTATTAGTTATCAATTAACCGAATATATAGTCGTTTGTTTTAGAAACGATTATTTAACTAAACTTTTATAAAGATTAAATATATTTATTAAATTTTAGAATACTTATAAATTATCATTAAGTATGATAAAGAATAAGAAAAATTATTTATTAAATTATATTTTTAATAATATTAAAAGAATATTTAAAATCATTAAGGTTTTTTCTTGTTTAACGGTTCTTATTCTTGGGTGTTCTCACCCTACCGAGCCGGGTTATGGAGACAAAAAGACTCGAACTTTTCTCTTTGGTATGCAAAACCAATATATTACCAGATATACGATGTCCCCTTATTTATTAAGACCTAAATTATTTTTTAAAATAAATTATTTCTATCTTTATTAAGTTTATGTTTTTATTATTTTAATTCTGTAGTTAAATCCACCAGAAATATATATTTTTCTTCCTCTCCTATATTATTCGAAATAAATAATATATGAGTATTCTTATGGGTAGTGAGACTTGAACTCACATGATAATAAATCAAGTATGCCTAAAATACTCGCGTAAACCAATTCCGCCTTACCCATATATATTATTATATCTATTTGTATTCGTTTCAACCCTATATACTAAGTATAAATCTGTCTCTTCACCTTTTCAAAATAATGCAAATATTTTATTATTAAAATATTTATACTAATTATCTTGAAATATTAATAGCTTTAGCCCGTTGGGCTAAAGCATCCTTCCTCTCCCTTTCAATAAAACAAATAATAGTATTTTCTAAGTGTTTTAATACATATAAAGGATGATAGTTTAATTGGTAAAGCGCTCGACTCCAAACCGAGAAACTGGAGGTTCAAGTCTTCCTCGTCCTGTAATAAGATTATTTCTACTAAGCCCCCGACGGGAAGGAGGGAGAAAGTTAATTTATTGACTACTGATAATTAACGCTGAGCAAACGTGATAGTTCACTTTCAGCGTTTGCAGAGATAAAAAATTAATTGCTATCTATAATATTAGAGAATAAAATCCATTAATTTTTATATAATTTATTTTTATCTAAGTATCTTGATAAATTACGTGTGCTATAATCTAAGAATTTTGCAGCTTCTATTCTAGAAAAAAAAAAATAAATAAAATGAAAACTTAATAAAAAACAAATAAAAATAATATATTTCTATAAAGAAATATACCTTTTTCATTTAATTAAAAAAATAATTATAATATTTTATAAAAGCTTAATTTATGGATTTATTTAGATCTATATTAGAACTTATTTGTATTATTTAATATAATATTTTTTATAAAATATATATAATAATAAGGGTTTTTTATAAAATATATATAATAATAAGGGTTTTTTTTATGAAATATATATAATAATAAAGGTTTATAGCTAAAGGACTTAATTCTTAATCAAAATAATGATGGTTTAAGTCTTTTCTATTTGAAATATAATTAATTTCATGCCTAGTTTATTAAATAAAAACAATATAAAATTGTTAAGTGTAAAATTACTATAGAAATATTTTACGAAAATTTCTTAAAATCAATATTCTCTCAATTAAAACTAAGAATTATGGTTATTATAGGATTATTATTATTTTTAATATGCAAAAAACAATACAATCACATCCTTTTCATTTAGTAGAACCTTCGCCTTGGCCATTAGCGGCTTCATTAGCTTTATTAACTACAACACTTAGTGGTGTTATGTATTTTAATAATTACGCTAATGGAGGTTTATTATTAACATTAGGTTTAATCTCTACTGTATTATCAATGAGCCTTTGGTTTAGAGATATTATTATTGAAGGGACATTTCAAGGATCTCATACTTCTAAAGTACAACAAGGATTAACATTAGGATTTATTTTATTTGTAATTTCTGAAGTATTCTTCTTTATTTCTCTTTTCTGGGCTTTCTTCCATTCAGCGTTAAGCCCTACAGTGGAATTAGGTTGTGCATGGCCTCCAGCAGGTATTGAAGTTATGAATCCATGGGAAGTGCCTTTATTAAATACAGTTTTATTATTATCTTCAGGGGCTACTGTAACTTTAGCTCATCATGGATTAATACAAGGTAATAGAAAATTCACTATTTATGGACTTATTGCTACAATAATTTTAGCAATACTTTTCACAGGATTCCAAGGATTCGAATATGTTAATGCTCCTTTTACAATTGCAGATTCAGTTTATGGTAGTACATTCTACTTTACAACAGGATTTCATGGATTCCATGTACTTATTGGAACAATATTTATAGCTGTAGGTTTATATAGAGTTATAAATTACCATTTTACTGATTTCCATCACGTTGGACTTGAGGCTGCTATTATATATTGGCATTTTGTTGATATCGTGTGGTTATTAGTGTTCATTTTCTTCTACTATTGGGGTTCATAATAACCCTATTAATAAACTCCCCCCTTATTTTTTTTAATAAAAAATATTTTTTTATTTTTCTCATTTTAATAATTAATTTTAAATTATAATAATTATAATTATTTTAAAATATTAAGACTATTTTTTCAAAAATAGCAATATTATATATAATATAACTATATTCAAATATATAATATTCTATAATATAATATATAAAAAGAAAGAATATTCTGTAATATATAATTATAAAATAAATAATATTCTGAAATAAATATTTATAAAATAAAAATTTAAAGATTGAATAATGATTTATTATATCTTATAATAAAACAACCTTCAGTATTAATAAATTATATGAACCATGATTTAAATTCAGAAATTAATAAAGAATGTTTATTTTTATATTCTTTGATTAATGATTCTTCAGGTTGTGAATTATCTTTATTTAAAATTAAAACAGGTAGAAAACTTAATATTAATTCAGGGGGGGGTGTTTACACCAATCAGTAAAGAACTTACTGCTAAATGTAAAGATTCTAATACTATATTAGGGTAAATACCTAAAATGAAAGAAACAATGATAAGAGGTAACAATACAAAGAATTCTCGTCTGTTAATATCTGGCATTGTAGACATATATCTTGAAGCAGAACCGAACGCCATTCTATTAAATAACCAGATTGAATAAGCTGCAGATAAGAACATTCCTGTTGCACCAAGAATTGTTATAATTGGGTTTGATTGGAATGCACCAGCATAACTCATAAACTCACCGATGAAATTACCTGAGAATGGAGTACCAATGTTGGCAAGAGTTGCGAAGAAGAAGATTAATGATAAAATAGGCATAGATGTTGCAATACCTCTGTAATATTTAATAATTCTAGTATGAGATCGTACATAAAGGATCTCACCTACGATAATAAATAATAGTGGAGAAATCACACCATGAGCTAAACCTAGTATTATAGCACCTTCTAAACCTTGAAGATTATTTGAGAATAACCCTAAAACAACTACACCCATATGGCTAACAGAAGAGTAGGCGATAATAGCTTTAACATCTATTAATCTTAAACATGTTAAAGAAGCGTATATTATACTTATAACAGATAATGTATAGATTAAAGGAGTAAAGTATAAAGTAGCCTCAGGGAAGTAAGGTATCATTACTCGTAAAGCTAAATAAGTAGCTAATTTAAGTATAACACCTGCTAGTAAAACAGATCCACCTATTGGCGCAGCAACATGTGCAAATCCTAACCAGATGTGACCAGGGATTAATGGAGTTTTAACAATAAAAGCAATTAAGAACCCTACAAAAAGTAATTTTTGTATATCTGTACCAAAATCTATAGTAGATAAAATTTGGAAATCTGATGTTCCTGTTAAGATGATTATAGTAATTATAGCTAATAACATGAAAAGTGAACCTGCTAATGTATATAAGAATAATAAAAAACCTGCTTTTTCTTTAGTTAACAAGTCACCAAAATTAATAATAATCAGGAATAATGGTATTAAGATTGATTCAAAGAATATATAGAATAATAATAAATCTAAAACTATAAAAGTTGCTATTAATAAACTTTCTAATATTAAAAAATTTAATAAATAATGTTTAAGGTTATTTTTATGATCCCAACTTGTTAATATTATAATTGGAAATAAAAACGTAGTTAATAATACAAAGAATAAAGAGATACCATCAATTCCTACATTAAAATGACAGAATGAGATTTCAGCCCATTCTTGAACAAATTGGTATTCATGAGTGTTGTTGTCAAATTTACCCCATATTATTAAGGATACTAAAAAATTTAAAATAGTAGATCCTAGTGTGATCTGTTTCATTAATGACTCATTTTTGTTTACAAAAAGTAAACTTAAAGCACCTATTAAAGGTATAAAAAATAATGCTGTAAGCATATTAATTATTATATTTAACGCCTTTGAGGCGATGTTTAATTTCTAATCTTATTTAATTAATTATTTTTATTATATAATAATTAAAATTCATACTATAAATATGAATTTTTTATTAAGATTTATTTATGAGGATTCAAAGAGAAGAATCGAACTATATCGATATATACATTTTAAATGAGAGATGTTGTACATGATATTCATATTTAGGAGAGAGTATTATTAACTATAAACAAAATTAGATACTTTATTTAGAGGAAGGGGGTGTTTAACATACAATATAGTTGTATATTAAAGAAGTTACTGATATATTTTTATAGCTCTTATCAAAGATAAAATATTATTAAATTTTATTTAAAGTAGATTTTAGTCCTTTTAACTTAACTAAGCCATTCTGAGTTAGAAATCCTGCACCTGTAATTGTACTGAAAGAGAGCCTCGACTATTGTCTAGAAATCTAACAAGAATCATTAAAATTAAATGTTAAAATACAACATTCGTTGTACCGAATAGATCCCATTCTATTCCTTAATTATATTTATAAGTTAACTTTTTTTTATGTAATTAAAAAGGTAGATAAAAAACATTTGTCCTTAAATAATTCTCTATTAGAACAATATTTTAAAACAGTAGTATGGTTACAATTAAAAAATTCTCCCGCCTATCGAATAGAAGAAAAAATATTGATAAGTGTAGATTTATTAAAAAAATAAGTATAAATAGCAGTTCATTTAATTATACTAATTTTATTATGGTTTTAGCAGAAATAGCCTTACCAAAATTTGGGTGATTCTCTTGAGACAAAACAAGACTAATTTTAGTTTTAATCTCAGTAGATATATATCGATTTATTCTGCACTAAATAAAATTTTGAATAATAATCTTTTAATCATAACGAATAATAAAAGATCTAATCTGATGAAACTATAAGTTTATACATCATAGGTGAATGAAAATATGGAGTAACAAGAGATCGAAATTTATCTATTGAATCTAACTTAATATAAATTTTATAACTATCTTTTCTTTTAATATAATAAGTACAATTTAAATCAAAAAATTTTTTTAAAACTTTAATGAATAATTCTACTTCACTTAAAGTATAAGAATCTGTATTTAAATAAAAAATTCTTTCTAGATTTATTCCCAATGTTCATTGCCCAATATGTAAAATCTATAAGTATAAGTAATTCGCTATATTTAAAAGAATAATATTAAATTTCTTATATATTTATATTACTTATTTAAAAATAATAGTAGTTCTGTCATTTTTTTGGAGCTAAACTCTCCTGTGGGTAATTCTGAATAAGAAAGGGTGTTAATACTATTATCAGATGATTTAATTAATTAACTATTTTTAATCAACGAATTTGAAGTGGTACTAGAAAGCCATACTTTAACAGTTGCTGCACCATTTTTTCCTTTAAAGGTGAATTTACTTGCATCTATCAAACTATTAGAACTATTTAAACTTAAAGTACCGATAGATTTTCTTACTATACTAGTTCTAGAAGCTGCTTTTCGTTGTGAAAGCCGTCCTGAAATTACTATTTTTATTCCTGATAAATATTGTGGATTAAATCTAGTAGAAGAATATTTAATTAAATTTTTAATATTATCTATATTACTTTTAATATTACTAGGTTTAACTAATTTAGCCTTTTTAAATAAATTCCGTGTAATCATATTAAATTTTCCTCTTTTTATGTTTAAGGCGATGTATTGCGCTAAAATGTTAGAATTTAAATAAGGATAATGAATTCTTACAGGTCTTAATTCAACAGGTTTACCATATAAATTAGATAATTTTAAAATTAAATTAGAAAATTTAATGGCTTTGGGACTTAAACTTTCTTGTAAAGATGATTTAATTATTCTTGATTGTCTATAAGAATTTTTTCCTTTTGATATTGGTAGATTTAAAAAATAATAAAAACTAATTATAATTTTATTAGAGTCTTTATTTAATTTAGGTTGTGATAAAATTGCGAATTGAAAGTAGTGTTTAATAATGTTTAAGGCCATTTTATCTGCTCCATAATAAGCCTGAAGTTCATTCCCAGAACAGAAATGATATGATGTGTTTACCCAACTTTGTTTTGTTTTTAATCGTAAACTTATAGGATGTTTACTACCCATTTTTTTTATTATATTCCCTCTTTAATCCTAATTTTGTCCATATTATATATCTTTCCTAACAATTAAGCTAGGACGAGTGGCGATACGCCTCCCATGATACTTATTGCCAGATGTCTGAGTCGAACAAACATCTCGATGATTACAAATCATGTATTTTACCATTAAATTAATCTGACAGTTCATTGTTATTAGAACATTATAGCCACAAGTCAAAATTAAATTAACAACTGATGATTACAAATCATGTATTTTACCGTTAAATAAATCTCAGAACTTTTAAAAATTTTTTATATAAGTAACCTGTTTGTCGAAACGGTATATAATGTTGAATTAAAATCAATTGCTTCTTAACGTGTGAATTAAAGTCTTACTCCGACAGGGGGGGTGTTAAATCAAAGATTTAATATTATTAATTAGCAAAGCCGTATATCTCCCCCCCTACGGCTGCGGATTTTATTTTTTATGTAAAGATAAAATCCATTGTTTTTTAAATAATTTACCACTTATTGAATATCTAGAGATTGTAGGATGAGAACAATTAAAAAATTTAGCAGCATTTCTTGCTGAACTAAAAGTATTTTTTAGTGAATCTTGCGAATCATAAAGAAAAATTGTACCTACACCTTTAGCTGCACTAATCTTCGTTCGATGCTCAAGGGTGAGTTTTTTATCTTTTTTAGCTATACTAATCTTAGTACGGTGCTCTAGAGAAAATTGTTTACCTTTATGGGCTTCACTCATTAAACCTCTAGTTTCCAAAGAATGTAAATTTTTTTTACTAGCTTCAGAGATCTTAGCTAGAGCTTCCTCTGTATGTCTATAACCTAATAAAGAACCTGCCACCAATAGTACATTGTACTCCGGTTTCAAAAAATTTAAATAAAACTGTTCCCGAGATACCAGCTTATCTGTCTCACAATATTCAAAAACTATAAAAATAAAATCCTGTAAATTATATTTATTTATTGCCCTTTGAAATAAAATATTTGATTGTACTCCGTTAATATGATTATTAAAACGAGCCGATAAATTTATTGAAGAACCTATATATAACTTACCAGTTGATTTGCAAAGAAATCCGTAGATTCCAGATTTACCTTTTAATTCTTTTTTAATAATTTTTTGTATTTCTGCTAAGTGTAAATTTCCCATCGATTGTTCGATAGTTGAAAAAAATGGTTGTAATCGTGTCATTGTTTATGTTATTATAAATCTTTATCTCTGTTTAAACTCTTTTTCCCTTTTAAGTATTATATATTTTTAGAGACCTTACTTATCATCATATCTATCCTGGCTAAGGGAAGACGAACCTCATAAAGTTAACCAGGTTTATGCAGTTACCTTTAATCGAAAAAGGAATATCGCTTTGGAAGAGCACTGGTATACCATTTACCTATAACTGCTTATTTATATTAATTATAAACCCTATGCTATGAAAAATGTAGAAATTTGAACTATGATTAATAAGATTAAAACTTATATACTATCCAATTAAATTACACCCTATTATTTAATTAACAAATCGTTTTAAGAAAGACTTGAACAATATAAGTTTTATAATTAAAGAAGTCTATTTATTATATATATATCATTACTATTATTTCTTAGTTAATGGAAATATTTCTTAGTAAATGGTAAATTTATTTATTTAGAATATAAACTCAATCGACTTTATTAATCTATAGTTAGGGCGGGCAGAATATCAAGTTTATAACTTCTAGATTATATAATTAAGCCTCTTTTTTCTTATATGACTCATTCTTTTTAAAAGAAAGGAGATAAATTCCAGAGGTCTTATCCTCTTTTATCTTCCTTACAAGGTCCATAAAGTTATTAAATAATAAGAGACTCTATGGTCAAATGGTAAATAATCCCAAATATTTAATAAGCTTTATAGTCAAAAGAGTTTAAAGTTTAATTTTATAAAATGGTTCAAGTCTTACTTTTTATTAAGTGAAGAAAAATTAGTGAAGCTCTTAAGGGAGAAGCTTTTTCAGAAGAAAGAAAAGCTAAAATGAGTTTAGCTAAAAAAGGTCTCAAGAATCCAAATTTTGGAAAAGTTCATTCGGTTGAGTTTAGAGCAAAAATGAGTCTTGCTTGAGGAACTCCAATTTTTGTTTATTCATTAGATGGTACACTTGAAAACAGTTTTCCTTCTGGTAGAGCAACTGGAATATTTTTTAGTACTGATAGTAAATCAATATTAAGATATATTAGAAGTGGTAAGATATTCAGAAAAAAATGGATCTTATCTCCATTTAAAAAATAAATGGCTTAATATAATGGTAGAGAATAATATACCATTATTATAAATTATAAAAGTTAAAATTATAATAAAATTTAACATTCCCCCTCCCTTACTTTTTTTTTAAAGATTTATTAAATATATAATATATAATAATAGACTCTATGATCAAATGGTTAAGAGTATTAAATATTAATAAGTTTAAGTATTAATAGACCTTATAGTCTATTAGTTAAATTTTTTTTAAAGTTCAAGTCTTACTTTTCATAAAGAAAAGAAAAATAAGAAAATACCTTTTGTTAATTTATAATAAATAATATAAATTTTTTAACAAGTATTTTTACCACAAAGTGTGTCAAATAAATAAGTATACTATTAAAATTACTCTAATCAGTAGAGTTTACTCTTTTGTTCTGGAAGGGTGGACCATATATAATTATATAGTCTATAGATGATTAATAATATTTTGGGAATAAAAAAATTCATAAAAAACATGAAAAACACAATAATTTTATTTAATAAAGGTTTACCTTGTCAACCAGCTATAATTTATTCTAATGCAGAAATAGATAAATCACGAATCCTGTCAGATAACAAAAAAAGAAGTGGGATATATTTATGGACCCATAAAGATTCGGGTAAAATGTATGTGGGTTCTGCCGTAGATTTATATTTACGATTAAAGGATTATTACTCTCCTTCAAATTTAAAAAGACGAGATACCTATATCTCTAGAGCTTTAATTTTTCATACTCATTCTGCATTTTCTCTTACAATTTTAGAGTTTATAGAAAAAGAAAACTTATCCTTAGAAGAAACGCGTCAATTAATTTTCTCAAGGGAACAGTATTTTTTTGATTTACTTTCACCTGAATATAATATTCAAAAAATTGCAGGAAGTCCTTTGGGCCAAAAACGTTCAGAAACTACTAAAACTTTAATTAGTAAAATAAAATCTGGTTTAACTAAATCTGCTGAAACTAAATTAAAAATTAGTGAGGCTCTTAAAGGTAGAACGCATAATGAAGAAACTAAAGCTAAAATGAGCTTATTAAAAATAGCTGATAAAAACCCTATTTTTGGTAAAAATCATTCAGTTGAATCTAGAGTAAAAATAAGTATTGCTCGAGGAACACCGATTTTTGTTTATTTAAAAGATGGTACGTTTGAAAATAGTTTTTCTTCTGGTAGAATGGCTGGAAAATTTTTTAATACTGATAGTAAAACAATATTAAAATATCTTAGAAGTGGTAAAATATTTAAAGAAAAATGGATTTTTTCTTCATTTAAAAAATAAATGACGTAATACAATGGTAGGGGGTAATATGCCATTATTGAAAATTATAAATTAGTTAAAATTATTAAATAATAAATTTAACACCCCCTCCCTTTTATTTTTTATAAGGTCTATTAAACTTATTATACATATAATAAAAGACTCTATGGTCAAATGGTTTAAGACGCTATTCCTTCACAATAGAATTACCGGTTCGATTCCGGTTAGAGTTAAAATAATAGTTATTACTTCACAACAGAATTACTGGTTCGATTCTGGTTAAAGTCAAAAATAAAAACATTACTTTTTCACAGTAAAGTTACCGGTTCGATTCCAGTTGAAGTCAATAAAAAGATTATAATCTCTTTACAATTGAATTACTAATTTAAGTCCGGTTAAAATTTATATTTTATTCACCCCAGCGTAGTTAAATAGATAGTACCATATACAGTTTATGCCTATTCTCCTTAGCTAACATAAGTGAAGTAATGGGATGATAAAGCTCTTCGGAATTAAAAAGAAACTCCGAAGAAGTTTAATTAAGAATAAATAAATTTTATAATTTATTAAAATTAAAAAGATAATTGTTTTTCGCATTTACTCAAACTGGAATATGATAAGTATTATTATTAATATATATTAAGTTATAAAGATATAATATAAATTTTTACTTTTACTTCTGTTAATAAAGCTAGATAATTTTTGAATAATTTTTATAATATTATTTTATATTATGCTACTACTTTATCTAATACTATTAGTATATTTAGTCTTATTACTTTATAATATTACAGCTTTATCTTATATTAAGAGTGGTAAAAATAATTAAAAAAGAAATAGATCTTATTAATAATTATTAATAAAAATAATTTATTATAGTTGTTTAATACTCTTTCCTTTAAAATAACCTTTTTTTTAGAGGGGGAAGTCTACAATTAATATCTTTCGATATGTTTTTAATTTTAGTATTGTAATAGATTTATCTATAAAGTAAATATTTTATAAGCCCTTTCCTATTGTATTATAAATAAACCTTTTTACATCCTCAATTTTATAAGAATTGTTTAAATAAAAGTAAAAATTAAGACTTGTTGTTCAAGTCTTATTATCAAAGGCTATGAGGGAATGTTACTTAACGGGTAAAGTGGTAAGCTTTTAACTTATTTATCAGAGTTCGAGTCTCTGCGTTCTCATTAAATATGACTATATTTATAAATAGATTTTACCATAAAAAGATTTATCTCAGGTATATAAACAATCTATTAAAAATAAATCTTTTTATATAATAAATCATTTATTAAAGATTAAAGTTAATAAAATTAATGTTGATTATCTTTTTTATAAAGTAATTATATCAAGAGAAAAATTAATAAGATCTTATATATTAATTATCATATTAATTAATCATATTAATGATATCTTTATTATGAAGCCGATATTTTATAAGTAAAAAAAATTGAGAAATATATATAAGATTAAAATATATACTTTTTAGTTATTGATTAAATAATCAATTTATTAATTCCCTTTTAAGGGAACTTAAATATAAAAAAATAAATAATATATATTATTATATTTATTAACATTCACTTCATTATTTATACACGACATTATTATTAAGATTAGTTGAATTAATCTAACAATAACTTTATATAAGCTCTTGTTACTCATAAAATAAAAGTTTGATTCTTCTATTATTAAAGAGACAAAAGAAAAATAAATTAGTACCTGTTGTGAGACTTGAACTCACACGCTAAAAAGCAATTGATTTTAATTCAACATCGTATACCAATTTCGACAAACAGGTAGGTATATATTTATATACCAAATTAAAAAAAGAAAAAAAGAATACCCAAACCAATAGGCTGAGTGCAAACAAGCCCTCTCATATATTGAAAGGAAGGATTATTATTATAATGTAAACAGATCTCCTTAAAGACTGTAAAATAAAAAGATTTATTTGTTTTTAAATGCCTTATCCTTTAAGTCCGGTGTTAACATTATATCTTAAGATAGCCTGAAACAAAAACTTATAAACTGAGAATAATATGGGAAAAATAATATTAAATAACTCATTAAACTAACTTTTTATATAAATTTATCTTCGTATTATTAAAAAAAAAATTCATTTTAGCCTTAATTGAATTGGGTGCTAAAATAGATTAATTTTTATGTTTCCTTTTGAGAAAAGTTTCTAGGATTATTCCTTTTTATGAAGAAGGAAAAGACCTAAAAAACAGTGCAAAGCATTTAATAAAAATATTTAATCTTTTAGGTTAATAGAATAATAATAAATACTTTCTCGGGATGCATCCCCTTCGGGAGATGTTATATTTTATCTATATTTATATCTATAAATAATACTAGAAAGATAATTTATTATAATAATTAGTTAATATTTTTTTATATGAAATTAAGATATATTACTAATTCTTCTACTTTTTATAATTTAATGAAAAATTATAGTTTTGATTAACACTTCCCTTTCTTTTAGATATTTATATTATAACCTTTTTTAGAATAGTCCATTTATTATTATTATTAATTTTAAGTTAGTTAAATTTGAACTATCCCCTAAACCTAATTTAAACACCTGATTAATTAGGCTTTCACGTGGCTAATTAAATTTTTTATAAGAATTAGACTATTTATGAGAATTTTATAAAAAAAAATGTTATAAGAAAATAAGTTTAAGTCTAATTTCAATTTTTAGGTTATAAACCTAGTTAACTTATAAGGTTCATATTTCTTTAGCCCAGGATAAATATAATGGTAAAACATTAATCAACATTTTGACTTCTTTTAGAAAGGTAGCGAAATTTAAAAAATTAAATAAAGATATAATTATAAATTACATTAAGAATAAAAATGTTTAAAAATAAGTGATTTTTTATCAACAATCATTTATAATCCGGCTTATCTAAATAATAATTCAATAAACTAAAATAAATTATACAAATTAAAGGGAAAGGCAAAATATACCTATTATTATTAATTTCTTATTTCTTAATCAATACAATTTGTTATCAATTTTATTTTAATGTAAATTAAATTTTATCAAAACTTTGATTAAACACCCCAATCTTTTTCTTTTACTTCGGGTCGGTCAGATTTGAACTAACTAGTGCGAGATAGATAGATAAATAGATAAAAGGTGGCCATTGCCGTTTAACATATATAATGACAATATTAATATATATATTTTTAGTAGTGTCGATACCATTAGCTTCTACTTATTTATCAACAATCTTAACCACAGATTTACTTTTCATATTATCTCTAATCTCATGCTATATTACAGAGATTAATGGAGGGTTATTTCAACCATCTTTATTAATTCAAATCCCTATTATGGGTGATTTCTCTTTTATCCCATCGATAGACGGATTCGAAGGAGAAAAATCTTACTTAATATTATCATTTATACCTATAGTTTATACAAATGTAGAATCTGATAAATCTAAGATTTTAACAGATAACAAAGGTCTTACAGGGATCTACATGTTTACTCATCTAGAATCGGGTAAAAAATACATAGGTTCTGCTATTGAGTTTTACAACCGATTGAGACAATATTATTCAATACCACGTTTAAGTCGTAATAAAACTCAATATTTAAGTAATGCTTTACTTTTACATGGGCATTCAGCTTTTTCTTTAACAATACTTGAATATATTGATATTTCTAATTTATCTTTAGAAGAATCAAAAAATTTGATTCTAGAACGTGAGCAGTACTATATTAGTAACTTTAAACCTGAGTATAATATACTTAAGATAGCTGGTTCTTCGTTAGGATTTACCCATTCAGAAAATTCTAAAGCCTTAATGAGTAAAATCAAATCAGGTGAAAACCACCCTAATTTTGGTAAAACTCACACTACTGAGACTAAAGCTTTAATGAGTCTTGTTAAATTAGGTGAAAATCATCCATTTTTTGGTAAAACTCATTCAGTTGAGACTAAAGCTTTAATGAGCCTGAACCGTTCAGGTGAAAATAGTGTGATGTATGGTCGTAATCATTCAGCAGAATCTAAAATGAAAATGAGTATAGCACAAGGGTCAACTGTATATGTTTATGATTCTGAAGACTCTCTTGCTTATACTTTTAATTCTATTAGAAAAGCAGGAGAATTTTTTAATTGCTCTCCTTCAACAATTAAAAGATATCTCATTTCACAACAATTATTTCAAGATAAGTGGATCTTATTAAATACTGTTAAGGAATAAACGATAATATTAATGTATTAATGGTAGGGGATTAATATACCATTTAAGAAAGTTATTAAATCAAAAGATTTAATTTAACACCCCCCTCTTAATTTTATTAATGAATTCGGGTCGGAAAGATTTGAACTCTCTAGTGCCTAAACCCAATTTAGGTGCCTGACCAATTTGGCTTCGACCCGTTTAATATTTTTATAGATTTAACACCACTCTAACAATAACATTTTTCGAGTAAGTTAGATTCGAACTAATTTTATGCAAGTCAAATTTAAGTGTCCTATTAATTAGATTAACCCTGCTTAATATATTTATTGATAATGCCCATATAAAAAACTCATTTACTACATTATTTTGCTAACAACTGCATGTAATATAATTTATATAATGATGTAATTATATTATTTACTTAATAAATATATAATAATTTGTTATAACTTTCCCCGAAGGGGAAATATAGAATATAAGAAATGTATATAATAAAATCTGTTAACTTTCTTTGAAAAAGAGATATCCTCTAGAGGGTTCCTGGAGGAATACTTATAGTGTTTTTATGTATAATAATGAAATATTGTAAAATGATTAATTTAATTTAAAAATTTAGATTATCTTAAGACCTTCCCAATTATCCTAAATGCTAAAAATTATATAATTTATTAAAACGTTTATTCGAATATAATTAAAAGAATATTATTTAAATCGATATTAGTTTTTTTATAAAACAATGTAAGTTTATTTTTAATAAACTTTCTCCCTCTCTCTCCAAGGAACTCTTTAGACTCTACTCATATAAATTTATCTTCAAAAATCATAGATATTATTGATGCATTTATCCTTATTATCTATAAACGGAAGAAGAGGGATTCGAACCCACAAAGAGGAATCTCTAAGGATTTAGCAAATACTTTGTCTTGCCCATGACGACTCTTCCTATATATATAAAAACTAAAATTATTATTTAATAAAGAAGGGGGAGTATTAACACAAATATTTTTTTACTAATGCTAACAATTAAAAACTTTTAACAGGCTCTAATATGTAGTTATGTGCCTAATAGTATATAACCCTACTATTTTTCCTTAGTTTTTAAGAATGTTTATAATATCTATTGTTTTTTATAAGGATTTATTATTATCTAAATATCTAGATAAAGTACACGTACTACAAGAAAAATATAACACAGTATCTATACAGGTATTAAAAGATTTATACAATATAATTTTTTTTATCTCTAAATCAAATAAATAAATAAATATATACTTTTTTACTAGCAGAATTCTTTTCACTTGTTTTTCCAAACATCGAATGTTTATTACCTGATATAGTTAAACTTATTTCGTTTTAGATTCAATAGAATGAGTGTTACCTTAATGTGTTAAACTCATTTTAATTAAAGATTCTTATCGTGTATTTATAATCTAACGAAGAGCCTATTATTTTTAATATATTCAGGTTTAAATTAATTTATATTTTTTTGTTCTATATATATTAGATCCTTTGGTTCATAATATTCAAAAACTATAAAAATGAAATCTTGTAATTTATATTTATTTATTGTATTTTGAAGTAAGACATTAGATCTAGTGCCATTAATATGTTCATAAAAACGAGAGGATAGATCTATTGAAGAACCAATATATGATTTACCCGTAGTTTTATAAATAAATCCACAGATTCCGGATTTCCTTTAATTTTTCTCTAGTTATTTTTTTAATTTCTAGTAGATTTAAATAACCTATAAAGATCTCAATGATGTTAAAAAATGATTGAAATCGTGTCATGCTTTTTATTAATTTTAGTGTCCTCTACTAACCTAAGAGGTTATTTGATAAATAGATTAAATAATAAATATTAAACTAAATTATAAAATGATTTATGATAAATAAAGAAATAAACTTTATTTAGAGTAAATAAGAGATTCGATGACCGAGCCTAGGGCCTTCGGGCCTTTTAAAAATAACCCACTAATTTTGGGTTCGGTAGATTCGAACTACCAAGCTCTTAAGTCAAATTTAAGTATCCTGCCAGATTAGACCCATTAGGTTCGGTAGATTCGAACTACCAATTTCTTAAGTCAAATTTAAGTATCTTGCCAATTAGATTAGAACCTATGTTATTTATTTACATATAAATAATATTATAAATTTTTGACCATTATAAAAAATTAATACTTTACTTGGCAATTTAATTTTTATAAATTTTTGACCATTATAAAAAATTAATATTTTACTTGGCAATTTAATTTTTATAACTGTTCGGACAGACATAAAAGATATAAGACTAGATCTTATAAAAAAAATAAAGAGTAAATAACCTTAAAAAGTTCAAGTCTTCTTTATTTTTACCACAAAATGTGTCAAATAAATAAGTATACTATTAAAATTATTCTAATTTTTACTCTTTTGGGCCCGCCTTTATTTTATAATGAAGAAATTTATAAATAAATTTATCCTACCGATCAGATTAATAATGATAAAATGTTTTATTAAATTCTAAGCCTATAGATTTCCTTGAAGATGTCTAAACTTTTAAAATGCTAACCATTGCTCTCTGCTAAATAGCTCGTTAATTTTTATTTCTCTACTAATTAAAACATTATAAATTTAAAAGAGCCAGTCATATAAGAAGATGATTAATATTAATTTGAAAACAAAAATTACATATAAAAAATATGAAAAATACAATAATTTTATTAAATAAAAATTTACCTTATCAACCAGTAATTATTTATAATAACGCGGAAACAGACAAATTATAAATCTTGTTAGATAATAAAAGTCTTATAGGAATCTATATATACACTCATATAAAATCAGGAAAAATTTACATAAGCTCTACCGTAGATTTATCTAAACGACAAATGACATACTATTCCTTTTCATATTTAAAACGATTGGATAATCATATTACCAGAACTTTATTATTTTATAAACATTCGTCATTCTCTTTATCAATTCTTAGATAATCAATATCTCAGAGATTTTTAAAGAAAAAGCACGTAAACTGATTCTTGAAAAAGAACAAAATTGTCTTATAACTCTTAATCTTGAATATAAAATTCTTAAAATAGCAGGATCATCTCTAGGTCAAACACATTTTGATGAAACAAAAGCAAAACTGAATGAAGCCATGAAAAGAAAAAATCATTCTTTTTTTGGTAAACTCATTTTATTGAGACCATTAAAAAAATGAGTGAAGCCCGTAAAGAAATTATTAAAACAGAAGAACATAAAGCAAAAATCTCTAGATCTATGTGTAAAAAAGTTTTTGTTTATTCAAGTTCTAGTCCAACAATTCTTTCTCATGAATTTATGTCTATTTCAGAAGCAGCAAAATATTTTTCTTGTAATATAATGACAATTTTTAAATATATTAAAAGTGGTAAATTATTCCAAAATTAATGGATTTTATCCTCATATAAAGAATAAGCTAAGAATTCACAGCCGTAGAGGGAAATATACGGCTCCATTAATTAATAAATATTAAACCTTTGATTTAACACCCCCTTTCTTAAATAATTGAAATTTTATGTTTAAATAAGCTAAGTTTATTAAAGTCTCCTTTTACATTTTAGAATATATCATAAAAATTATTGTTTAAATTTTATACACTTAAGGAAAAAGAATAAAATTCTAAAGTTGTTTGTCCTTTATTAATAATTAGAATTAATAAGGATATTTATTTATAAAATTTTATTTATTTATAATTTAATTCTTGCCTTTCGGCGGAATGATAAGTTAATTTTCAAGATTCTTAAATATTATTATTTTTTTTATTAAAAGCTAAATGTACTAAACTGATAAATATACTATTCGTATATTTGAATAAAATAATAGCTTAACGTAAAGCTCTCTGCTCATAACAGATATGATGAAAGTTCGACTCTTTCTTATTTTATTCTTCTATTTTTATACTTTCTACTGGTATAAAAGAATTTATTATACAATATACAGAATTTGTATATTGTCAACTTAATTATTAAATACTTTTTATTTTTAGTATTTATTTTGTTAAAGTTTTAATTTAGTTAAATCTTAAAATTATTTCTTCTCTATATCGCATAAGGAGCTAAAATAATTTGTTTAAGAACTAATTTTGTATGTTATAAGAATAAACGATATTATTTATCTAATTTATAGCTTATAATATTACATATTCCTACGTAAGAAGGAATACCTTATTAATTATAATAGGGAAATATAAAAAAATAATAAAAGATTTAATGATCTTTTTACTTAATTATTTATCAATTTTAGATTCTTCTGGTATCCAGGAATTTTTAGGATTCTTAGATTTTTCAGATTTAGTATGTAATTTTTCTATAATTGTTTATTCTAATATGGAAACAGATAAATCAGAAATCTTATCAGAAAATAAAGGTCTTGCAGGAGTTTACAAGATTGCTCATGTGGAATCAGATAAATTATATATAGGCTCTGCCGCAGACTTATCTAAACGATTAATGACGTATTATTCTCTTTCACATTTAAAACGAGCAGATAGCCATATTACTAGAGCTTTATTAAAATATGGTCATTCTGCTTTCTCTCTTACAATTCTTGAATTTATTCCAATAAAAGATTTATCCAAAGAAGAAGCACGTAAATTGATTCTTTCATTTGAACAGAAATATATTGATAGCTTAGAACCTGAATACAATATTCTTAAGGTAGCAGGATCATCTCTAGGTCAAATTCATACGACTGAATCAAAAACCAAAATTAGTGAAGCCTTAACTGGTAAATTTCATTCAATAGAGTCTCGTGCTTTAATGAGTGAAGCTAAAGCTGGTGACAGCAATCCTTTTTTTGGTAAAACCCATTCACCTGAAGCTTTGGCAAAGATGAGTGTAGCCAATTCTGGGAAAAATCATCCGCTTTTCGGTGTAACTGGTGTTAATCATCCTATGTTTGGTAAAACTCATTCTATTGAAACTATAAAAAAAATGAGTGAAGCCCGTAAAGGAATTATTAAAACAGAATCACATAAAGCAAAAATCTCTAGATCTATGTGTAAAAAAGTTTTTGTTTATTCCAGTGCTACTCCAACAATTCTTTATAAAGAATTTATGTCTATTTCAGAGGCAGCAAACCATTTTTCTTGTAATATAATGACTATCTCTAAATATGTTAAAAGTGGTAAATTATTTCAAAATAAATATTTTTTGTACTCATCAAATAAATAAATGTTTTTGTACTCATCAAATAAATAAGCGATAAAAATAGTAGGGTTATATACTATTGCTTATTTTTATGTTAGACTGAAAGTTTAACACCCCCTCTTCGCTATATAAGCTAAAGAAGTTAAATTGATTGTGTTTATTAAAAACACATTTTTTACCCTACGGGCGTTAATGATAAGATAATTTTCAAGATTCTTAATTCTTTAGTGCTAGATGGCTGAAAATATTACTATTCTTACACCTCAAAGTTAACTAAAAAGTTAACTTCCTTATCTGTTAAAGATATTAGGTAGCCTATTAAAGCAATAGTCTATTGCTAATTTTATTTCCTTTACATCCAAAGAATGTAAGGAAAAGAATAATTCATAGCTCTGTTTCCTACTTATATGCTTTCAGTAGTTATCATTTATGCACATAGCTTTCCAGCCATGCATTCATTTATTATAATGT
>Ga0302218_10000182_pt1 | contig 24038 bp, 17 predicted proteins | sample II_Palsa_E1_1_FD_194567 | JGI IMG/M metagenome (GOLD analysis project Ga0302218, IMG submission 194567) | Peat permafrost microbial communities from Stordalen Mire near Abisko, Sweden - II_Palsa_E1_1 | ecosystem: Environmental > Terrestrial > Soil > Palsa > Peat permafrost | place: Sweden... | reverse complement strand
AATGCCTTCCGGTAGCATCATTCGGATAAGTGTTTCGTATGCGTTTGACAAGTGTATGCGGATCTATGGGTTAACCCTGCAAAACAACTACTTTTTTTCTTAACCCACAATTATTCTGCTTGATCCATAAAATGCGAGTAATTCGGGAGTCATTTCAAGTCTGCTTGCGAACTCCCGAGTTAGCTTATAATAAATTGATATACAGCTTGTTTAGTCATTGAACATCTTGATTCCAAGTGATTAATTAATCAAATTTGTTTCACTTTTAATTAATCAAAAGTTATGAGAACTACACTCTCTTTGCTTTTTTCCCTGAGAAAGCCTAAAAATTATCAATCAGGTGAGATGCCAATTTATTTACGCATTACGGTGGATGGCCAGCGCGCCGAACTGGCAGTTAGCCGCAAATGTAATCCTGAAAGGTGGGATGCCGTTAGCGGCAGGGCTATCGGATCAAAAGCAGACTCGAGAATATTAAACGCTTATCTTGATGATATTCAGTTTAAAATCTATGACCTTCAACGCAGAATGTCAGATGCTGATCAAAACATTACAGCGGAAACCCTAAAAAACCGGTTCATCGGCAAGGTGGAAAAAACGCGTACATTACTGGCTGTGTTTGAAGATCACAATCAAAAAATGGAGAGCCTTGTTGGGCAAGAATTTGAAAAAAGTACGCTGCAACGTTATGAAACCTGCCTGATGCATACCAAGGATTTTATACAGTTGCAGTATAACATTTCAGATATCCCAGTGACGAGGATCAACTTCGCTTTTTTGAATGATTTCGAATATTACCTACGGAGTGTTCGAAAATGCGGAAACAACTCAGCGATCAAATACATCAAGAACCTCGGCAAGATAGTCCGTATATGCTTGGGGAACGGCTGGCTGACGGTAAACCCTTACCTGAACTACAAGCCTAAACAAAAGGCTGTACACCGGGAAGTGCTGACCAAAGAAGAACTGCAACGTCTTACAAAAAAGAAATTCAGCATTGAGCGGCTAAGCATGGTCAGGGACATGTTTGTATTCTGCTGTTATACAGGCCTTGCTTATGTAGATGTCCATAAGCTGAAACGCTCGGAGCTAGTCAAGGGTATTGATGGTGACTTATGGATATACACCAGCAGGCAAAAAACGGATACCCTTTCAAGAATACCTGTCTTGCCTGTTGCGCTATCCATTATTCGCGCCTATGAAGACCACGCTCAATGCGTAGTTAAGGATATCTTGCTCCCGGTAATGAGTAATCAAAAAATGAATGCTTATCTCAAAGAGATAGCACACCTGTGTAAGATTAAGAAGCCACTAACATTTCACATTGCGCGACACACCTTTGCCACAACGGTAACGCTGAATAATGGTGTACCTATTGAAAGCGTTGCAAAGATGATGGGGCATACCAGCATTAAGACTACACAGATCTATGCTAAGGTTATGGATCATAAGATCAGTTCGGATATGCAGCAATTAAGAGAAAAGTTAGCAATTGGTTGAGCTGTTGCAAATCAACTACCGAGCAAAACTCGGTAGTTGAAATTTAATAAATAAGCTTAACCCTTGAACATCTGGTTGCGATGCTATCTAAGATTTCCAATGCAGGTAGTTATTGCTGCGCCCGTTGGCAGGATGAGCATTTTTCCCTCTCGACAGATTTAAACTATAAGCATGTATATGATAGTTTATTCAAAAATCTTTATTGTTCATTAACCTAAGCGTTGAAAATGGAATGATCTGTGAAGTTACTCCCGTCTATATAAAAACACGGTGATATCTTAGCCCAAACAGTTTATTTTCAAATATTTATAAATAATCAAAGCATTTTAGTATTTGATTTTTGCGTGTTAATTGACAGGAAAATATTTCAGCAATGGTGAATGGATGTAGCTTAGATATCGGGGATAATTAACAAAAAGTCAGATGAGAATCAGTTTCGTATCCATTTGATTTTCTTTTATTTAATAACTAATAATCCTTATTGTCTTTGCTTATGTGAATGGAGTTGGGAAACATCCGAAGTAAATTCCTGTTATAAGGTATCCTTCAGGCTAGGTTAATCGCCGTGTAAATGTCTTAATTGAAGGGTGATTTTACTTAAACTTTTCTAAAATTGACCTCACAACTTTCACATTTGTAGTCCAAGTTAAAGATTCATGATAGGTTGAAAGTGTCGAATTGGACAAACTATGATATTCTCTATCAAAATTTGTCCACAAGTCAAATAATTTATCTGCGGCGTTATTAATAAATCTATTTTTTTTAAACAGAAACCCATTTTCACCATTTTTAATAATCGTTTTAAGCCCCTCTATTGAAGTGCCCAAAACCGGTACGCCAAAGGCATTGGCTTCACACAACACAATCCCGAAAGGTTCGGATAACGCAGGGTGAACAAGAAAGTGGGTGTTTAACAATATGCTTTCAAATTTTTTTAAATGATCGGTATTTTTTTTGTTCAAAAAGCCCCCAATAATTACATAGGGAGAATTGATTAAATCAGGTAATTGGGGCTCGCACCCAACAACATTTAGTGTTGTATTTATACCCATATAGTTTAATTTCTTTGTAAGATTGAAAGCGGCTGCCAGTCCTTTTCGTTTCCAATCCTTCCCAATGAATGTTAAGTTCAGCGTTTCATTACAGACTTTTGAATTTATAGATTCTGTTAGTGTTTTTTGATTCGGAGGGGCGGATAAGTTTGCACCAAATGGCACGACTTTAATCTTGTTTTGTTGAATATTATAATACTCTCGACATGCTTCGGCAATAAATTCAGAAGAAAAAATAATTAAATCAGACCTTTCCAATACGGCCTTATCCCATAAATAGAAATTTTTGTAATTCGTTTTGAATGTGCTAAATGCCTTTTTGCTTTTATAGCTTTGCGACAATGTTAACCAAGTGCTATCATGCCAAAAGGTTATCGGAATGTCATGTTTATACAACGGAATCATTGAATTGCCGCCTTGACACAAGATGAAATCAGGTTTGGTATCAAGGTTTAATAAATATTGGGAAAAAGTTTTTTCTACTGAGTTGAATTTCTTTTTGAAGTTGCCTTTGACGATGCTTTGGAACCTTTCTGACGATTCAAAGTCGTTAAATTCTTTTAAATTTTTACATTCCTTTCTGAAGGCTTCAGTCATGAAATATGATGTACCCGAAAAATCATTTATGTTGCCCGGGTTTTTATGGTTTACTATAACTAATTCCAAATTTTTATTAGTTTGCATTGATTAATTTATTCTCAGAGTAATAGAAGTACACCTCCAAATTAATCTAGTTTATCTTCAAATAAATTAAGATAGTCCTAGGGGAAGCTGTTTTTAGTTCTTTAAAGATGGTCTTGTAATTTATTTATGAAGGCTGCTTTTGCTCCATATATTTTTTTTAGTTTGTCATTCGCCCAAGCGAAATTTGTTGCCACCATTTCTTTATCCTCATGATTCAGCTTAGAAACGTCAGAGTAACCGAAATATCTTTGTATCGAAATAAAAGGGTACAATACCATTTTATTAATTACTAGATCAGAAAGTAATATGTCTGGAATTACCTTGTTGTTATAGGGTTCGTCTAATATCTTCTGGAATACAGGTTTATACAAGATGGTAAATTGAAGGCAATGTGAGTAATTAACCCAAACTCTGTTGTCTGAAATTGGAAGTGCTCTTTTAAATCCACAGATTCCGCCCAAAAGCATCTCTGCCTGCTGTAAATAGGCCTCCATGATGTTTTTGAGCAGATAAGATTTAGAATAGTCGTTTGTAAATTCATGATCATCCTCGCAAATAATAATCACGTCGTCTTCATTATCAATAGCCATTTCTATTATCATGCGAATTGTTTCCCACAACCCTACAGCGCCTATTCGGTTTCTACAAGCTTCTATTATTTTAATATCAAATTCCTGCCTGCCTGCAAACTGTTTTTGAATATGTTCCAGCCGTTCAGTACGTTCCGGAAGATTAATTATATAGGTTGGAATAGCGATATTATCAAAGTCTTCTATAGAAAGTTGGCCTTCATTTTCGTTTGAAAGATCTTCATAAAATTTAGAAACATAGTCCAAAAGTTCGACTTTTTGTGAAACTTCAAATCCAGTATCTTTAATATTTGTTTGAAAATTTTCAGATCTCGAGTCTTCTTGTTCAAAGCTAGAGGGATATGACATAAAAGGATAAATAAAAAACATGCGATTCGTTACAGAAAATATTTTGTCACCTTCTGCCAATATCCCCGAGAAAAGAGAACTAAATATAATTGTGAATGACGAGTCAGGAAAACTTTCCACCCAGAATATTTTTTTTGATACTCTTATCGCACTGGAAAACCAACGGGCATCGCCGCATAATATGTCAGAACCTATTTGTTTTGCTTGGCTAATGCAATCGAATAAATCTTCCTTTGAGTAATTATTCGTAAATAGATGATCATCTTTACATAGTAAAAAGTAATCGTAATCTCTATCTACTGCTACCTGCACAATTTGTTGAACGATTTGCCAGAACTCATTTGTATCACTTTTATCAACAATGGGTTCTGTAAAATTCAATTCAAATTCGTCTTTATGACTAAAAGTTTTCAATACATTTTCTTTTTCAGCCCCTGTTTGGGAGCTAATAACGAAAGTTGGAATAGGTTGCATATTCATTTTAAGGTTTTTTGGTTTGATGTGGAAATTTGAGATCTACGAATCGATGAAAATTGATTTGAATAATCGCTTGACAAATCAAATGTGATATTGATGTTACTCGCAATCCTGAATTGGTGTTTTGATAAAGATTCGGTATCACTCCGCCTTCCAGAAGTCCGGACTTGGCTGGTAATTCATTCAATTTGGGTTGATTGCTTAAATCAACCTCATTATTAATCAGAAAGATTAAAATTGGAGTTTTTGTCACCGTATTAGTTGCTGCGATAAGATTCGGTCTAAAAGTAATTATCTAGTCAGTTATTTCAAACAAAATAAACAAGGATTACACTAAAAGGAAATATATACGAATGATCGCCCCGGAATCGTAACGGATAAATTACATTGTTTTTTTAAAGATTATTTAATTAATGGGCAATTGTATATACCTTGTGTCGAACTAAAAATCTAATCCTTATCGGTGCAACATCATAATTCTCTTAAAGTCTTAAGCCTGTTAATTAAGCAATTGGGTATCCCGGTTACCCATGCCAGCATCATCGCTGAATTTCAAAAACATCCTGATCCTCAAAGCTTGCTTGCTTTTAGTGACTTATTTGATAGATGGAATGTGCCTAATGCGGCGTATCAGGTAAGTTTGGAAGAGTTATTAGAAACCGAATTGCCTCTTCCTTTTATCGCCTGCTTCAAGAAATCGGAATTTGTCTTGGTGACAAAAAAAACAGCGAGCCAAATTGTTGTATCGAACGATCGTTGGAACAATCATGTCTTGAGTTTAGACGAGTTCAATAATAAATATCAGGGTACGATATTAGCCGTTGAAAAAGAGGAATCTTCTGGTGAATCTGATTATGCAGTCAAGCGAAAAAAAGAGATTGTTGAATATTTTCGAGTGCCGCTTGTTTTGTCGGGTGTTTTGCTATTAATTGCCATTTATTTTTTGCTAAACCACAGGTATTTTGCCGGGTTTAATTGGCGTATAGGCTTGCTAATAATCCTTAAAACTTTGGGCATAATCACTTCTGTTTTTTTGCTAATGCAAAGCCTCAATGCTAATAATCCGCTTATACAAAAAATTTGTGGAAGTGATGAAAACAAAAATTGCAACGCTATTTTATCTTCAAAAGCTGCAAAACTATTCACTTGGTTAAGTTGGAGTGAAGTAGGATTCTTTTATTTTTCAGGAACATTTTTGGTTCTGTTTTTTAATAACAGCGACGATAACATAATGCGATGGTTGGCTATATTGAATATATTGTGCTTACCTTATACTTTTTATTCCATTTATTATCAATGGCGAATAGCCAAACAATGGTGCGTTTTCTGCTGCTCGGTTCAGGCGCTATTATGGTTAGAGTTTTTCGCTTTATTCCCTTATTTACTCGAGGGACATTTCTCTCCCGATTTGTATTGTCTTGGCCGCCTGTTTATGGGCATCCTCGCACCTATACTTTTTTGGATATATGTTAAACCGCACCTCACCAATTCTTCACATCTGGGTGTGCTCAAACCAGAATTATATAAGTATAAATACAACAAGCAGCTATTTCAAAATATGCTGCACCAAGAACTTAAGTATAAGTTACCGTCCGAAGATAATACCATCGTAATCGGTAATAAGGCAGCAAATAATATAGTAACGCTTGTATCAAATCCTTTTTGTCCTCATTGTTCAAAAATGCATCACATTTTGGATGATTTAGTTGACATGAGAGACGATATTAAACTTCAGCTGGTCTTTGTTAGCAGGCGATATAGAAAAGAAATAGATCAAAGAGTTATAGGTCATTTCATGGCGTTAAAATCAGATAACAATGAGAATAAGCTTAAGCAAGCAATAAATGATTGGTATAAACAGGAAAAAAAGATATATGAAGCGTGGAGTGAGACCTATCCAGCTATGGAATTGAAAATAACATCTGAACCCCTCAATGAGCAACAGGTATGGGCAAATAGAGCAGATATCACTAGTACTCCCACTTTATTTATAAATGGGCGCAAACTGCCTTCGGTTTACCAAGGTGAAGATATTAAATACGTCTTGTGATAATTTCTAAAAGAGTTTTGTTTCGCGAACAAGAAAAGTTGCTTGTCTTTAGTAAAACAGGATAGGGAAAACGGGACCCGAATAAATCCCGAAAGCTTAAACCAAAATACATGAAAAAATTAGAACTAAAATTTGGGAGAGTTAAGGAAATGCTCACCAAGGACCAAATGAAAATGATTAGCGGAGGCTTCAATTGTACTTTTTCCGGGGGCACTAACCCATGGGGCACACTTGGTTGCGATACCAGCACAGGAATTACTTCATGTGGTTGCCAGGACCTTTTTGATCAGCTATGTGAGAGTAGTAATAGTTGTGATAACATTGATTGCGGCTGTCAATAATTAACAATGGTAATAAGGGTCATTGCTAAAAATGACTCTTATTACTTATAATTCTTTAAAAAATCTTCATCATGTATACAAAGGGTCAGACACGAGAGTCGTGATGTTCGTGCTCTCGTTTTCTTAAAGATACGGTGTTATTAGATTTTAACCTGGATTAAAAATTTCAGATTAACACAATACAGATTAAATACGGATAAAGTTCACATGCACAAAGGCATGTTTGCCAAGGATTAATTTATTAATTGTCAATGCGTTGAAAATATGACATTAAGAACTTCAATATATATATTACTATTTTTAGGGATTGGAAGTACCGCCAATGCCCAAAAGCTGCCCAATATACAGGGAAACAGCCTCCGAGCTCCTAAGGACGTGAAAATTGATGGTAAAGCAACTGAATGGGCCGATAAATTTCAAGCCTACAATCACGCTACGGATATTTTTTATACAATGGCTAATGATGACGATAATCTTTACCTTGTTGTACAAGCAACTGATCCAAGTATAATTAGTCGCATTGTAAGCAAGGGCATTACCTTCAGCATTCAGCATCGGTCGACAAAAGAAAATGGAAGCCAGACGGATATTACCTATCCTGTAAGTAAAACACCACCTTATTTTGGTCTAAACAGAAAACAATATGCACTTAAGGATACATCGTTAAAAGCGGCAGATTCGGTAAAAAGGCGTTATAATAAGATGATTGATGATAGTCTTAAATTTATTGGCGTTAATGGAATACCTGGTGTAGACACTTTGATTTCAGTATATAACCGCAGCGGTATACGAGTTAGGGCCCAATTCGATAATAAAAGAGTTTACACCTGTGAGTTCTCTATAAAACTTAAGCTTTTAAATATATCTGTAAGTGATAAATCAAATATTACCTATAAGATACTTATAAATGGGTACAAGCAATCACCAATTACAATATCACCACCATCGAACCCAACACCCGATCAATTGGCCGCCTTCGAAAGACAGCAACAATTAATTAATCAGCTAACTGCTCCAACGTACTTTCTGGGACAATACACTTTAACAAAGAATTAAGAAATTGAGTTTTGTCTTTTATAAACAGCAAGACAATTTGGATTGTGGTCCGACTTGTCTACGTATGGTAGCAAAGTACTATGGCCGAAGCTATTCGATCCAAAAATTAAGGGAATTATGCTTTACGGGTAGAGGCGGAACCACTTTATGGAACATCAGCGATGCGGCAGAAAAAATAGGACTTCGGTCTTTAGGGGTAAGAATAACCATAGAACAATTAAAAGATGTGCAGCTGCCGTGTATTTTGCATTGGCGGCAGAACCACTATGTCATACTTTACAAAATAGGAAATAATGCCTATCACATCGCCGACCCGGCGAAAGGTACGCTGGTCTTAAATGAAAAGGAATTTACTCAAAATTGGTTTTCCCATAAAGAGTTGTATGACGGCATTTCTCTTTTGTTGGGAGCGACTGCATCCTTTTATGAAATGGAAGATGATAAGGCCAATGAGGTCAGATGGTCAACTATTCTTCGCTATTATTATCAATACAAACAGTTGTTTGTGCAACTTCTCATTGGTTTGGGCGTTGGAACCATTATTCAATTATTGGCGCCATTTTTCACTCAGGCATTGGTTGATACCGGCATTAATACACGAAACCTTAATTATGTCTATTTAATTCTAATTGCCCAACTAATGCTGTTTTGCGGCGGCATAATGATTAATTTTATACGTTCCTGGATATTGTTACATATCAGTGTACGTATTAATGTATCAATCCTAACAGATTTTCTGCTGAAGCTAATGAAGCTTCCTATCAGTTATTTTGAAAGCAAAACTACCGGAGATATTATGCAGCGCATGAGCGATCAACAGAAAATTGAGAGCTTTTTAACTGGTACTGCTCTTAATACCTTATTTTCTATGGTTAATCTCGTTGTTTTTACGGTCGTACTTATTTATTATAATCTGCTAATATTTGCCATATCATTGTTTAGTACCATTATTTATATTTTATGGATAGTAACATTCTTAAAACGGAGGCGCGAGCTCAATTATAAACAATTTAGTATTTCCTCTAACAACCAAAACAGTATTGTTGAACTGGTAAATGGCATGCAGGAGATTAAGCTAAATAATTGCGAAAAACAGAAACGATGGAATTGGGAATACATACAGGCAAGTTTATATAAGTTTAAGGTTAAGAACCTTGCCTTGAGTCAAACACAACAAATGGGCTCATCATTTATCAATCAAATGAAAAATATATTAATCACCTTTATAAGCGTAAAGGCGGTTATTAACGGCGATATGACTTTGGGAGGTATGATGGCTATTCAATATATCGTAGGTCAGGTAAGCAATCCAATTGAGCAGATGATTGGATTTATCCAATCTTATCAAGATGCGAAAATAAGTTTAGAAAGACTTAATGAGATACACGGATTAAAAGACGAAGAGTTTGCTGATGGAACATTTATAAAGGAATTACCTAGGAACAAAGGGATTAGCATTCAAAACGTTACTTTCAGGTATCCAGGAGCGGACAATAGTCCAGTTTTGGAAGAAATTAATTTGGAAATATCTGAAGGTAAAACTACTGCCATTGTAGGAATGAGCGGTAGTGGTAAAACCACTCTATTAAAATTATTGCTACGCTTTTATAATCCTGAAAGTGGCAAGATAAAAGTGGGAAAAATACATCTAACCAGTTTGGAGTATAAGCTGTGGCGCAAAAACTGCGGAACGGTAATGCAAGACGGATTTATTTTTTCAGATACTATTGCTAATAATATTGCGGTTGGAGAAGATATGCCAGATCTTCTAAAACTGCACGAAGCCCTTGAAGTTGCGAATTTATCCGATTTTATAGCGGAATTGCCTTTTGGCTTGCATACAAAAATTGGTGCAGGGGGGCATGGAATAAGCCAGGGACAAAAACAACGACTACTAATAGCCCGTGCTGTATACAAAAACCCAGCATATATATTTTTTGACGAGGCAACTAATTCACTGGATGCCAACAACGAAAGGGTAATTATGGATAATTTAAGCCGGTTTATAACTGGAAGAACAGTAGTGGTGGTAGCACACCGTTTAAGCACCGTAAGAAATGCCGACAATATTGTAGTACTAAATAAAGGAAGAATTATTGAGCAGGGTACCCATCAGCAACTAACGGAACTGAAAGGAGAATACTTTGACTTAGTGAAAAACCAATTAGAATTGGGGGTATAATAATATGGAGGAGTTTACAGATTTAACCGAAAATTTACATAGTGGGGAATTGCAAGACATTATTGGTAAACCACCGATGTGGCTATACCGTTGGGGTATATGCCTGATTTTATCTGTAATATTAATAGGTTTATGCATTTCTGTATTCATAACTTATCCTGAAACGGTTGAAACGAAAATTAAGATGCATATCATCTCGTCAACAAGTACTATTTACAACAATGATTCGGCACGATTGACCACTCTTTATATTCAATCAGGGGTTATGGTGAAAAGAGGCCAACATTTAGCTGACATTAGGACTGCCAACGGCATAGCAACTATTACAGCGCCTCAAAATGGGAAAATTACCTATGCAGGTATTGTACATGAAAGTGAGTTATTGGCCCCAAGGCAACCGATTTTTTATATTACTGGCTCTATTGATGGTCTATATGGGGAAATGTTAATTCCCCAAAATAGTTTTAAAAAGATAAAACCGGGACAAAACGTGTTGGTAAATCTGAAGGATTACTCGGACTCTCAGGAAATGCTTACCGGCACCATTAGCTACGTCACTATTGATCCGGTAAAGGAAAATATTTCTTTAGCAGAAGTCGATTTCAACAAAAGCTATAAATACAACAATGCATCTTTTATGAAAGAGGGCCTAATAGTCGACGCCGCAGTGGTTACGGCAAAAATGACCTTATTTCGGCGCCTTATTAGTGGTATGATGATGAAAGGCAAAAATAAATAATGCTACAGCCTATGATTGATGCATCGATGAAGACTGGCGTGCTTATAATCTTCCTGTTATTATCAAGTTTAGATTTATGGGCTCAAAAGCAAGATGATAAAATATCACCAACACCTTCATTGGAGTTTCGTCAGGTGAGCGGTGTGATACTGGATAGCCTTGGAAATCCAATATCAATGGCCAATATAAAGTTAATATCGGCAAAAGATTCATTGTTAGCCTTGTCTGATAAAGACGGTATTTTCATTTTTGAAAAGGTAAGGAGCCCGATTTTTGTCATTACTACATCAAGTATTGGATTTAAAACTGTTGTAAATAAATACTTAAATAATAATCAAACAAATAAGATTGTACTTGCACCTGTTATATTAACAGATCAATCCTATCAGTTAAAACAAGTAAACATCAACGGAGCGCCAAGTGTTGTTTATAAGCAAGATACAGTTGAATACCGCGCACGTGATTATAAAGTCCCCCCTTATGCTACCATTGATCAATTATTGAAACAAATGGAAGGTGTGGAAGTTGGAAGTAACGGTACTCTGTATTATCAAGGGCAGCAAGTTACTAAAGCAAAATTAAACGGGAAAGTGTTTTCGGGAGGGAGTGTTGCTCAAGCCATCTTAAATTTGCCTGCAAATATTGCGGATAAAATACAAATAATTGATGATTATGGGGATCAGGCGGCACGGACAGGTATTAGGAATAGCGATCCTAAGAAAGTGCTTAATATTACGACTCAAGCTGATAAATCAATTGGAATTCTGGCAACAGTAACTTCTCAAGAAGGGAATAATAATCGTTATAATGAACAACTTTCGGCCCAGAGCATCGATGCCAATCGAGTTATAAGTGTTGTTGGTGGCGTTAGCAGTGTCGTTAACGGCATTGCCTCATCAAATTCCACCATGGCGCCACTAAATATTAACGCAGGTAGCGCACCGGGAGCAGGATCAGCTGTAGGATCAAGTCCAGGCACTACGCAGTCGGGTTCCCCTACTTTTAGTTATACTAATAGCTGGAATAACGCGCTAAGCGTTACAGGTAGCTACGCTTATAATTTTAATAATACTAATTCAATAAGCGACAACTATGGGCAAATCAATTCAAGCAATGGGTTAAGTTATTTTAAAAATAATACCACAAATCAGAATAATACTAAAGGTCAAGCGGTAAAATTCGAATTAGATTATAATATCGGTAAATTTGATTATTTGCAGGTCAATCCTTCTTTTAATTATAATACTTCATCAATTAACAATGACATTCTATCAGACAATTTAAATTATTTCGCTACCGGATTTGAACACCCTGTTGTTAATTTATCTACAATAAATCCCACTACTGGCTATAATTATGGGTTAACGGTGTTATTTGTTCATGTTTTTAAAAACCCCAAAAGAAATTTTTCTATACAGTTCGGCTTTACCCGATCAAATAATCAAATTAACGGCGACAAGAATACCAATTACCGATATTATTCGGATACTACTCAACTCTTTTTGGTCAAAGATTCTCTGTCTCATTTGTTAACTTTTAAAGTTAGTAATAGTAACGTATATCGAGGAACTCTTACTTATGTTGAGCCAGTTAGCAAAACTTCTCAGATTGAAGTTGTCGGACAAATGCGGGATTCAAGGTACAATAATATAGCACTATCAGATACTGTATTGGCTAATGGGCAATTGCTTCAACTTGCCAGATTGTCAGATAATTATGATTTTTATTTTTTAGATTCCAGACTGTCAGTAGATTACAATATCAATAGTAAAAAGAGCGCCCTGCAAATAGGTGCTGCGATAGTGCCTTCGGTTATATCAGGTACTCAGTTAAATAATAATACAAATAATGATGTTTCTACGTTTCGGTCAGATTTTCGAATAATTCCCGTATTTAGGTACACCTATAACTGGTCGATTGTAGAAAGGTTACAAATTAGTTATTCCGGGACAAATAATGAGCCTAATTTTCAGCAGATACAACCCTTTATAGATCGTTCAGATCCTAATAATATTATTATTGGAAACTCAAATCTTAAACCAACCTTCACACATAATATCGCTGCAAACTACAATAAATATTATCCTAATGAAAAACTCAATCTTTCCTTTAATATTAACGCGTTATTGTATGAGAATCAAGTGGCCAATAACATTATACAGGTCACAGAACCTATTTCAAGTACTTTAAACAAAACAATTAATGAAATCAACTTTGTTAATTTACAGGGTGATAAAACATTTACGGGTAATTATTCAATTTCAAAACAATTTGATGACCGGGACTATAACTTGGCCTTAAATGGCTATATCACTTATGGTCTAATTAATGCTATCAGCAATGATCTTCCATATCATACAACTGTATGGGATTTTAATGAACGCTTGGGTCCAAGGATTACCTTGAATAATGCAAAATTTACGCTTAATCCCTTTATTGGTTATGATGTTGATAAATCTTATACAAGTTCACTTAATGCTGTCCCAAACACAATAAAAACTATCAAACTCGCGGTTGATGGGGAAATCTATTTGCCGTCGAATTACGAAATAAGTTACGACGCGAGTAAAAATTACATATCGGGTTTTACAGGTTATAATTTAAATCCACTAGTAATTAACGCAGGATTTCAAAAACGTTTCAGAATACGGACACAAAGTTTGGCTTTTACTTTTAATGTGTTCGATATTCTGCACCAAAATAATTTCGTTCAACAGTCGGTAACCCCCCAATCGACGACATATACGTTATCGAATACTCAAAGCAGATATTTTTTATTAGGGCTAAAATTGAACTTACAAAAATGGGGGGGGACACCAATGCGCAACGGTGAGCCAATGAAGAGACGTGGCGACGGCAGTTTCATTAATTAAGTTAAAATTCAATTATTACTAACATAAACTTAAACCGGTATATCAATGAAAATGGTTCAAACCTCCTGGGCAGGTAATAATAAAGACTTACTTATGTTTAATGCTGGTTGGCTATCGCCTGAATATCATTTAATGGCTTGGACATTAAGTTGCTTACAACTGCATAAATATTACGAAAATGTTGTGCTTCACACGGACTACGTAACAGCTAAAATGCTGGTTGACGTTTTACAACTTCCGTATTCAGAAGTAATAACTGATCTTGATCAATTCAACGATATCCCCCCTGAATTATTTGGGTTACCTAAAATTCACGTTTATAGCCAACAAACTACTCCATTTCTGCACGTGGATGGTGATGTGTTTATCTGGAAGTCTTTTGACAATGATTTTCTAAAAAGCGATCTGATCGCGCAAAACATGGAAATAGGAACTTCTTTATATGAAAGAGCGTTTAAAAGACTGGAATCAAGCCTTCAGTATTTTCCAAGTGAAATTGTTGAGGAAAAGGAAAGAAACAAAAGAATTTACTCCTATAATGCAGGAATTATTGGAGGTAATGATCTGGATTTTTTTAATTTTTATACAAGAAGAGCAAAAGAGGTAGTATTTAAAAACAGTAACTGTTTTTCAGGCATCAGGCCTGGAATATTTAACATATATTTTGAGCAATTTCTTTTTTATTGTTTGAGTATTAAATTTAAAAAGAAGGTAAGTGTTTTGTTTGATGATATTTTCGCCGACGATGGATACTTAAGTTTGGGTGGGTTTATAGATGTTCCTTATCAAAAGCAATATATCCATTTAATTGGACGCTTAAAAAAAAGCAAATTAGTTTGCGAGGAAATGGCTAACCGTCTTAGACAGGATTATCCGGAAAACTATTATAGAATAATAGCTTTGTTTAAAAATAAGCAGATACCATTGAAGACTGATTATTATCATTTTATAGATTTGCCTAACCAACTTAATCTGACGGATAGGTACTATAAATTAAAAAACCGATCTCAAAATTATGCATCAATATCTTCTGAAAATAGGGCCGATTCTGATTCAAAATTGACATTAGACGTTGACCTCAGCATTGTCAATAATCTAAATTTTGCATACAAGGAAATGGAATCTAAAAATGGATCTGACAAAATTTATCATCAAATGTTGAAGGACGCGGAAGTGTTTGAATCTCAAATAAAAACTATCTTGCGAAATAAATTTTCTCAGTACTCCAATGAATGTTTATATAAACGGGACATTAGTTATACATCGTATTATGAATATCTCTTTGCAGATAAAAGCCGAAGTTTGGAGAACATTGTTGAAGCCGACTCGAAAATAGAATTGGTAAAAAGTAAATTCGATTGGAGTACATTCGATATAAGAGACAGTGGTGATAACAGGCTGATTTTGAACACTGTTAAAGCCTTTTCAAATGTTTATTACTTCGTTATTCCTGAATGTCATTCCAAAGGGTACTCGTTATATAAAATCGATGAGTTAGATAGGAAATTATTGCAATTTTTAAAAAAATCAAAAACAATAGGTGATTTGTTGGAAAAGATGAAATCTGCTTTTGAGTTAAGCGATCTTGAAGAATCACTTGATGAATTTGAAATGTTGGTCATCGGCAGGATAAAGCTGGGTTTACAAGCAAAAGTGATCAAAGCCGTCATGTAAGTGGATATTCCATTCTCTTTCGAGAAGGGAAAGCAGGTGTCATGTTTTTTCTTGCAAATGAAACAGAAAGCTATAATTACGCACTATAATTAATCTTTATTACTATTTATCATACAGCGCGATTATTTAAATACACTTTGTACTTTTTGAATTTTTTAAATCAGGTTGATGCCTTCACCAAACACACCCGCAAACCAATCACCCGTTTCTTTCAGGCGAGCCACCGCTTTGTGTGTCGTAAATGGCGCATAGTCAAACCGGGCTTGACTTCATCCCATTCAATGGGCATAGATACTTTTTCACTTGATTAATGGTGTATATTTTCATCATTTTTGTAGCATTATGATGAAAATATGCATCATTTAAAAAGGATGAGATTTGTTTTATAGTAAAAGTTTAATTGCTTGTTCAAAAACAATAATTAGACAACTTTTATGCTATTTAGCAGGTCATGAAAATAATTTGGCGACCAGATGGCTAATGCTTGTGGATCTTTTATAAATCGCCTGATATCATTGATCACATAATCCATTTTTACAGCATCTATTTTCGCCTTCAACAACTGCCTGAATTCTTCTTCTGATATATCATCCTTATCCCAATCCCCGCTGTCTTTAGCCCGGATAACAAAATGTTTCAGGTTTAAGGGTATGCCTTTCCGGATATACCATTCCATATCATACCAGTCACGTCCTTTGACATTCGTTCCCCACTTTCTAAAAAGCAAGGCGTGCATTTTACCGGCAAACAGGTTGGGCAGCGTAAGGCATTTTATATAAAATGAAAATGGCTTTAATAAAAGTCGCTCTTCCGTTTCAAAACCTAATGGAGGTTCACGGTCCACCTCAATTTTGATGGTGATGTTTGCGACCTGGTTAAGACCACTCTGCGGTATAATTTGCTCCAGAACTAATTCTTTCCAGATCGTCTCGGATTTCAGAAATGCGGAATCGATATTGGTTTTGTTTGTTTTCTGTTTTTCCCGGATCGCCACTTGCATACCCAATGCATTGAATTCAGCAATGATCGCATCCTGATATTTGATTAGTGAGAATTCCGGGTCGACAGCCAGCAAGGAAAAATCAAGGTCTTCAGAGAACCGATCAAGGCCATAAAATATCCTTAACGCCGTTCCTCCATAAAAAGCTGCCTTTTCAAAAAAGCCTGCACGGGATAATCCCGCTAAGGCAATTTCCTGCATAATTTCCCTTAAGCCATCCTTCGCCTCCTGTTGGTTGGCGGGGTTATATTCTTCCAGCCATGCTTTGATCATAAATTTTGAATTATTTTTAGTGCCATTTCCAAGCTGTCTTTTTTTGGTGCATCTGTTAGCCAGCTACTGATCATTTCGCAATTCAACGCTTTTAGGTTGGATTCGTCCATTCTCAGGTCTTCTAACAAATAGGCAGAAGCCCGTGCCGGACTGCGCAGTAATATGCCTGGTGTGCTGACAATTTTATCACATAACGCTTTTTCAGGTGAAGCTATCATTGCACACTGATCACTGGACAAACTTATCCTGTTGATTCCAAATGCGTAATAAGGTAAAGGAAGGTGCGTATAGGTAAATAGTCCCCTGGACGTTTTAAATTCTTTGCTTGCTTTTGTCGTCATCGAAGCCACCTCGTACACCCGCTCCGGTATCAATCCGTAGTAAGACAGGGCGGTATCCAACGACACGTAACTTGGGCCGTAAATGTGATTAGCCAGCAATCCATTTTCAAGTTTAGCGCCTCCGGTCTTTGGTCCGGCTATATACAATCCTTTTTTGATGGACGCCAATACGCCTTCCGTTTTAAGCGCCTTTATTTTATCATTCGGGCGCTTGTATGGGTATACCGCTGAAATTGATCAGACGTTCCGCGGCAATATGGAAATGTGTTCCGCCGATAATTGACCAGGGCGTTCCGGGAGGCCTGACCAGGTATTCCGGGGCAAACTGACCATGTAACACTCGTAAAGCGACCCACTTCCGGGTTAAACTGACGAGTCATTCCGGGGCAAATTGACCAGGCGATCTGGATAATCTGACCAGGGCATTCCGGGCCAATCTGACCACCCGGACGAGACAGCTTATACTGTAGAAGCACCCATCTTTGCGGGGTTTAACATAACCCTACGAAGCATGGCCAACACTACATTAAGTATGAGTAAGATTAGGAAGATATTAAGGATGCACGACCATGGGCGCAGTATCATGTCGATAGCGGCACAGACGGACGCATCCCGAAACACCGTTAAGAAGTACCTGACCGCCTTTAAGGATAGTGGCTTTACCTTTGATGAGGTCAATGCCCTGAACGATAAAGAGCTGGAAGATCTCTTCGGAAAGAGTAAAGAAAAGGCTCCTTCAAGCATGATGTTATCCATGCTTCGTTGTTTTCCCCATGTTGACAAGGAGCTTAAGCGTGTCGGTGTTAACCGGCAGATCCTTTGGAAAGAATACTATAAAGAGTTTCCTGACGGGTACAAATACAGCCAGTTCTGCTTCCATTTCAACCGATGGAAAGTCAGGGTAAACCCGGTAATGCACATAGATCATAAAGCTGGCGATAAGCTTTATGTGGACTTTGCTGGCCAAAAGATGAGCATTACAGACAAAGACACCGGCGAGATCGTTGAGGTAGAGATCTTTGTAGCCATTCTGGGAGCCAGCCAGCTTACTTACGTGGAGGCCGTTATGAGCCAGCAAAAGGAAGACTTTGTCACTGCTTGTGAGCATACCCTGCAATATATCGGTGGGGTTCCCGATGCTATTGTTCCCGATAACCTGAAAGCAGCAGTAACCAAAAGCAGTCGATTTGAACCCACCCTGAATGAAACCTTCGAGGACTTTGCCGATCATTATGGCACCACTATTCTACCAGCTCGGGCGTACCGCCCTCGTGATAAAGCCTTGGTAGAGGGCGCTGTCAGGATCATGTATACCCGGATATATGCACCTTTAAGAAAGGCTGTTTTTCACTCGCTTAAAGAACTCAACGAAGCTATCAGGCTGGAACTGGAGCTGCATAACAACTTGCTGCTTCAGGGCCGCAATTATAGCCGGAGACAGCAGTTCGAAGAGATCGAGCGTCATGTGCTCACGCCACTGCCGGTGTTGTCTTACGAGCTTAAAAAGCAGTTTCATGCTACGGTGATGAAGAATGGCCATGTCTGCCTGGGACCAGACAAACACTACTACAGCGTCCCTTACCGGTTCATCGGTAAAAAGATCAAGCTATTATATTCCAGTGCTTCAGTAGAGGCCTTTTATCATTATGAACGGATCGCCATGCACAAAAGAACCCGGGCAGCCCATCTTTATACCACAGAAGATGACCATATGGCCTCCACCCACCTGTTTTTTGCTGGCTGGTCAAAAGATAAGTTCCTGGGATGGGCCGGTTCGATACACGAGGATGTCAGGCTTTATATCCATAACATCTTTGATCGTAAACGCCACGCCGAACAAGCTTATAAATCCTGCCTGGGTATCCTGGGCTTTGCCAAGAGGGTGGGTAATGAACGGCTGATCAAGGCCTGCAGAAGAGGCTTGAGCTACGGGGTCTATAACTACAAAACCATCAATCTGATCCTGGAAAAGAACATGGATCAGTATGAAGACAGCCTGTTTGCAGGCGAGTTGCCGATGCCCGACCATGATAATATCAGAGGGGAAGACTATTACCAATAACCGTTAAACAACAATACCATGAACACAAGTACATTAGACAAAATGCGGAAGCTGAAGTTCTTCGGCATGTACCATGCTTTTCAAAGCACCCTGGAGACAGGTAAAACGCAAGATTACACAGCAGATGAACTGCTGGCCCACCTGGTAGAGGCCGAGTGGGATGACCGGCATAACAGGCGTATCGAACGGCAGATCTATTATGCCAAGTTCCGCTACAAAGCTTCTGTGGAGGACGTTCACTACCATGCCGACCGGAGTATCGACCGCAACCAGATCATGCGCCTGGCGGACTGTACGTTCATTGACCGTAATGAGAACCTGCTCATTACCGGCAGTACAGGAATTGGCAAAAGCTATATCGCTTCCGCTATCGGTTACCAGGCCTGTACGCAGGCTTATAAGGTATATTATGCAAGTACGCCTAAGCTATTCGCGAAGCTTAAGATGGCTAAGGCGGACGGATCCTATGTGAAGGAGATCGGTAAGATCGAGCGGCAGCAGTTACTCATTCTTGATGACTTCGGTATACAGCCCTTTGATGCACAAAGCAGAGCGGCACTAATGGAGATCATTGAGGACAGGCATGGTAAGACCTCACTGATCATAACCTCGCAACTTCCGGTAAGTAAGTGGCATGAGGTCATCGGTGAGAAAACCATCGCGGATGCTATTCTGGACCGGATCGTACACAGTGCACACCGGATCGAGCTAAAGGGAGAATCGATGAGGAAAAAACGAAAACCTGATGACAAAGATGCCAGCTACCAATAACCACTTTTAATAACTAACTTTGAAACGCTGAAACAGCATTTGCTGCACTCGTCCGCCAGCCAAATACATGCTCCGTTTGCCACGGAACGACATGGTCACCCTCCGCAGAATACCTACTAAAGAGCGTTGGCGAACGACTTTGGTATGGTCATGGCTTGCCTTTACTTTCTCGACTCGCTTTCTGGCTTTGTAATTATGTTTAGCGCACCGGTCGCTGCAAAACTGCGTTACGGTAGTTTTGGCTTCAAACTCCGACCCGCATTGCTGACAAATTCTGTTTATCCTGATATTAGAACTCATAAAACTAAGTTTATACAGGGGCTTAGTTTACTTACGTGAATTTAAGTGTAAATAAGCGCAATAATTTCGCCCCACTTTTTCGCATAAGGTACAAATCCCCTTTTGAGGTACAATTCAGGTACAAATATAGGCATAACAGCGCAAAAAAACCAAAAATGTTAGCAATATATTTTTGCTTAATTTGTTGATTTTTATCATTTTAACTCGAAAAAGTTTGTGGAAATTTGGCTAATTACTTTCCGATGCAAAACTTACTAAAAATATTCTCCAGCAAATCATCTGTAGTAACGGCTCCGGTAATTTCGCCCAAATAATGCAGGGCCTGCTTAATATCCATCGATAAAAAATCAGAAGTCACCGTATCCATACCGTCGAGCACTCTTGATAGCGCTTCTTCTGTTTTTTGCAAAGCTTCCAGGTGGCGAATGTTGGTTACCAGCGTTTCATCGCCGGTTAGTTTATCTTTTATGGCGGCGTGGTAAATTTTGTTTTTCAGGTCATCGATATGAAATTTCTCTTTGGCCGATATCACTACGTCTCTTTGTGAATGCGGCAGCACAGCTATTTCTTCATTGTTTAAAAGATCAATTTTATTGGCAACAACCATCATCGTTATACCCGGACCGTTTAAGCTTTCAATATCCTGATCAAGTTCTTCGAGTGTTATTTGCGACGCATCATAAACATAAATCAACAGGGCCGATTGGCTTATCTTTTCCATTGTACGCTGCACTCCTATTTGCTCAATCGCATCAGTTGCTTCGCGGATACCGGCGGTATCAATCAGCCTGAAATTGATACCGTGAATATTCAGCACCTCTTCAATGGTATCGCGGGTTGTACCGGGAATATGGCTAACAATTGCGCGCTCTTCGTTCAATAAGGCATTCAACAACGTTGATTTCCCTGCATTAGGTCTACCAGCAATAACGGTGTTTACGCCTTGTTTAATGGCATTGCCCAATTCAAACGAATTAATGAGATTTACGATAACCTTGTTTATTTGTAGAATCAGATTTTTAAGCTGATCGCGGTTGGCAAACTCAACATCCTCTTCAGCAAAATCAAGTTCCAGTTCTATTAACGAAGCAAACTGCACCAGCTGATCGCGCAGCGTTTGAAGCTGGTTACTGAAACCTCCTCTAAGCTGTTGTAAAGCCACCTGCTGTGATGCTTTAGAATTAGAAGCAATTAAATCAGCCACAGCCTCGGCTTGTGAAAGGTCAAGCTGTCCGTTTAAAAAAGCCTTCAGCGTAAACTCCCCTGCCTTTGCCGAACGTGCACCCTTTTTTATCAACAACTTAATAATGCTCTCAATAATATATGCCGAACCATGGCAGCTGATTTCTACAACATTTTCGCGGGTATATGACCTTGGAGCAATAAATAACGAAACCAAAACCTCATCCAAAATAACTCCATCGTCAACAATGTTACCGAAATGTATAGTGTGTGATGCTTGTTTGGTTAAATTCTTGCCTTTAAAAACGCTATTAGCAATGGTAACGGCATCCGGGCCCGAAAGGCGGATAATTCCTAAGGCCCCAATTCCGTTCGGGGTGGCAAGGGCAACTATGGTTTCACTGTTTGTCATTGGGTCATTGGGTCATTGGGTCATTATTTTTAATGATCAATGGACACCCAAGTGCAAAAATCGTCATTTAAGCCCAATCTTCCTAAGTCATCTTTTTGTCAGCTATAAATCCCCCTAAACTATGGGCCATCGACTATGGACTATGGACTAAAAAAACTACCTTCGCCCTTAATTATGGTAACCTTTTTTGAAGCTTCGCTCGATACTATTTCTGTGCATCATGTTGGCAATCAAGCCCTAAATGAGCTCTATTCTTTGTCCGATCATCCGATCACTTTAAAAGATGATATTATACCCAATTTGTTGATGCAATACTTCCTGAAACCCTTTGAAAAGGCTAACGAAGTGTACCATTTAACTCATAGCAGCGGTGATTTAAGTCTTAATGAACTGCACCATTTTGCCACTCAGGTGTTTGATAACAAGGAAAAATTTCACGAAGCATCAGAACAAATTGCCAAACATTTATTCAAAGTGGCCAATCATCCTAACATAAAAGGCGGCGAGCTGTATGTGGTTTATTTTAACCAGGTTCAGATTGAGGGAAACCCGCTGGATGCCATCGGAATTTTCAAATCAGAGAACAAAGAAACCTATCTTAAAGTATATCCTGATACCGGCGGTTTCCAGGTAGACTATGAGCAGGATGCCATCAACATTAACAAACTGGATAAAGGTGTGTTGATATTTAATATCGAAAAAGAAAACGGCTATAAAGTGGTCGTGGTTGATAAAACCAATGGTGGACAAGATGCCGCTATTTATTGGAAAGACCAGTTTCTGCAACTTAAAATCCGTAACGACAGCTTCAATCAAACCAGCAATACGCTGGGCGTCTATAAAAACTTTGTAACCCAAAAATTAGACGGTGAGTTTGAGATGAGCAAGGCTGATAAGATAGATCTGCTAAACCGCAGCATGAAGTATTTTAAAGAGAAAGATACTTTTGATATGGATGAGTTTACCGGCGAAGTGATTGGCAACGAAAAAGCCATCGAATCGTTCAAAAGCTTCAAGAGTCAGTATGAACAGGAGTTTGATAGTCCTATTGCCGATACTTTCGAAATTTCGGATAATGCCGTAAAAAAACAAGCCCGGGTATACAAAAGCGTGTTAAAACTCGACAAAAACTTTCACATCTACATTCATGGCGACAATAAACTGATTGAAAAAGGCTTTGACGATGATAAACACATGAACTATTACAAGGTTTATTTTAAAGAAGAAGCGTAGTTAATTAGGTTGGAATGCGGGTTATTTGTATTTGTTTGCTACAATACAAAAAATGTTTTCTAATTAAAATCCTCCAATCTTAAAAATCGACACAAGCTTCATAAAATCTTTCAATCTTAAAAATCATAGTTCAGGCTACTTTAAATGCCGCAAAAAAGCATAAACTTCCCGAAGTCCCCCAAGTCCTAAAAATCATAACCCGCTGTTTATTAAAATATTATTTAATACTTTCGGGATATGAAAAACATTTACCTGGCCATACTACTTTGTTCCTGCTGTTTATTTGCCGATGCACAGCAACAGGCATATAAATACACCTATCAACAACTGAGGGAGTATGAAGGTGTTTATCATTACATCAATAGCAGTACGCTGCAAATGGCTGCTTCACCAAAGGATACCGTTTTGTACGCCATTGTTTCGCAGGCGAGGTATGCTTTGCATCCTGTTGGAAAAGACTCCTTTTTGAACAATGCCCATCAGCCTATCCGTTTTTTGCGCAGTGCATCCAATAAAATCATAGCTTATACTTATAGGGGTGATACACTGGCACTTATTAATCGCAGCGTAACTGTATCCGATAAAATGTGGTATCCACGTTTGGGTGCTAATACCGCTGCCTATCAATATCATCAACCCGATGCATCAAATGATGGCCTGGCTACGGGAAGCATAGCTTCATCGGGGTTAGACAGCGCGTTATTAAATACCATGGTGCGCAAAATTATAGCTGGCGATTACCCCAACGTGCATAGCGTTTTGATTATAAAAGATGGCAAACTAATATTTGAAGAATATTTTTACGAATACACAGCCGACACCCTGCAATCGCAACGCTCGGCCTCAAAGAGTGTGGTATCGGCACTCACGGGCATTGCTATCCACCAGGGGCTGATAA
>Ga0302218_10000176_pt1 | contig 24785 bp, 25 predicted proteins | sample II_Palsa_E1_1_FD_194567 | JGI IMG/M metagenome (GOLD analysis project Ga0302218, IMG submission 194567) | Peat permafrost microbial communities from Stordalen Mire near Abisko, Sweden - II_Palsa_E1_1 | ecosystem: Environmental > Terrestrial > Soil > Palsa > Peat permafrost | place: Sweden... | reverse complement strand
CATCTCCGTCTCGGCTCCCAGGTCAAACTGCTTCTCGTCCGCCTGCGGATAGGGCGCAAACGCAATCGACTTCAGCGGCGGCTTGCCCTCATACATCGCCTGCCAAACCTCCTCCGTAATAAAAGGCATCACCGGATGCAGCAGGCGCAACGATGCATCGAATAAGTTAACTAAATTCGCGCAAGCAATTCGCGCCTGCGCTTTATCGGCGCCTTCTTCAAAATTTAGCCGCGGCTTGATCAGTTCCAGGTACCAGTCACAGAACTCTCCCCAGAAAAAATCGTAGATGCGATTGGCCGCTTCATGAAAACGAAACGTATCAAGCGCAGCATTCACCTCGGCGGTCACACGATTGAAGCGGGAAAGAATCCAGCGGTCCTCAAGTGGAATCGCCGAGGGACGCACGCCGCGCCCCTCCTCCGGACGCAGTCCCGGCTCGATTCGATCCACATTCATAAACATGAATCGAGCGGCGTTCCAGATCTTATTCGCAAACGCGCGATACCCATCCGTGCGGCTTTCGCTGAACGCAATGTCAGTTCCCGGCGCAGCCATCGCCGCCAGCGTGAAGCGAGTCGCATCCGTGCCGAAGCGCTGAATAATCTCCAGCGGATCGATCACGTTCCCCTTGGTCTTCGACATTTTCTGCCGCTCAGCATCGCGCACCAGCGCGTGAATGTAAACCTGCCGGAAGGGCACGCTGTCGTCTTTCTTATCGGCCCAACCGCTGGCCTTCTTGATCGCAGGATCCTGTTGATGACCATCCATGAAGTGGCAGCCGAACATAATCATGCGCGCCACCCAGAAAAACAAAATCTCGTACGCCGTGATCAGCAGCGTGGTCGGATAAAACACTGCCTGATCGCGCGTCTTCTCCGGCCAACCCAAAGTTGTGAACGGCAACAGCCCAGACGAAAACCAGGTGTCGAGCACATCGGAAACCTGCTCCAGCTTCGCACCGCCGCATTTCGGACAGCTCGCCGGGGCCTCGCGCGCCACGATAATTTCTTTGCAGCCATCGCAAGTCCACGCCGGAATGCGATGTCCCCACCACAACTGCCGCGACACGCACCAGTCGTGGATGTTGTTCATCCAGTTCAAATAAATCTGTTTGTAATTCTCCGGGACGATCGTGATCTCGCCGCTCTCCACCACTTCAATCGCCTTCTGCGCCAGGGGCTGAATCTTGATGAACCATTGCTCGGAAAGTCGCGGCTCAACCACAGTTCCACAGCGTTCGCACTTGCCAAGCGCAAGCGGATGATCTTTTTCTCCAACAAGAAACCCGCCGGCCTGCAAGTCCACGAGCACCATTTTCCGCGCTTCGTAGCGATCCAGCCCGGCATACGCGCCCGCGTTTGCGTTCATGTGCGCGTGCTCGTCCATGATGTCAATCTGCGGAAGATCATGCCGCTTGCCCGCAGCGAAATCGTTGGGATCGTGCGCCGGGGTTACCTTCACCGCGCCCGTGCCAAATTCCGGCTGCGCCAGTTCGTCCGCGATAATTGGAATCTCGCGCTTCATCAGCGGCAACAAAACTTTCTTGCCATGCAGATGCGTATAGCGCTCGTCTTTTTCGTTCACCGCAACCGCGGTATCGCCGAGCATCGTCTCAGGACGCGTAGTTGCCACGGTGATGAATTCATCCGATCCAACCACCGGATAGCGAATCTCCCACAACTTCCCGACCACGTCCTCGTGCTTCACCTCGAGATCGGAAATCGCCGTCTCGCATCGTGGACACCAATTCACAATGTACTTCCCGCGATAAATCAGCCCTTCTTCGTACAGACGGACAAACACTTCGCGCACCGCGCGCGAAAGATTTTCGTCCATGGTGAAATACTCGCGGTCCCAGTCGACGGACGCGCCAAGCCGCCTCATCTGATCGAAGATCGCTCCGCCGTAAAGCTTTTTCCACTCCCAAACGCGCTCGATAAACTTCTCGCGCCCCAAGTCGCGCCGCTTCTTTCCTTCTTTCGCGAGGTCGCGCTCCACCATCATCTGCGTAGCAATACCGGCGTGGTCCGTCCCCGGCAGCCACAGCGTGATGAAGCCGCGCATGCGATGCCAGCGCACAATAATGTCCATCTGCGTCTGGTTGAGCATGTGGCCCATGTGCAGCCGGCCGGTCACGTTCGGCGGCGGCAACAGCAACGTGAATACCGGACGCGTCTCGCCCTCCGGAGGCGTCGACACGGAGAACAGTTTTTCTTTGACCCAGTATTCGGCCCAGCGCGCTTCAATCGCGCCCGGCTCGTAAGATTTTGGCAATTCGTGCGGCATGGGGAAGTCAGCAGTTAGCAATTAGCATTTGGCGATAAACCGTCCGAGCGCACGCCGCTTCCCGGGAAGGCTAATTGCCAACTGCTAAGTGCTAATCGCTGATCTTACAGGCGCGAGAAAAGAAGGGTCAAACGGATCACGGGTATATGTACAGCGACGGCAAAAGTGACCCCCTTACCTTCCGAGTTAACCTTAGCGCGGCGAGGAGCGAGGGCGAGGGACGGTGGGGGGGACGCGGGCGGGCGCGGCGCGAAGGGAGCGCAGGCCCCCCTGAGCGAGAGCGGGACAGCCGTCAGTGTGTGCCGACTTGTGTTTGCTTCTTGGCTTGCTTCGCGGCCTCTTTCGCACGCTTCTCGTCTTCTTTGATGATTCGCTTGGCTTGTTTCTTTGCGACCTCCAAGCATCCGTTCTTGAATCCGATTGCTGCAACGATGTCTACTTTCACCGGAGTATCCGGGCTGGTCATCGAGTCGTAAGCTGACTGGCAATCAGTGGGCAGGGCGCGGCTGTCCTTTGCCATTTGTTGCCCAAACGCGTAGGCCTGAAATAGCGGTATCAGTGCCTCACGCACAGCCGCGAATCGCTGTTTAGCAATGACAGCGGTCTTACATCCTTCAGCAAATGAAGGTGAGTTGTAATGTTCGCCAGCGGTCTCACAATCTTGCTCGGAAACAGGGCGACTCGCCGCCCAGTCGTATCCTGCCTTGTGTCCTACACACTCTGAAGTTTGGCAATCCCAGTCCTGGGCTTGGACGAGGACCGCTGCGAAAGGTAACAACAAAAACAAGCAGAGGCAAAGTGTGATTGGATCACTTGAGTGCGATGATACGTTGTAACAATTTCTCATACTCCTCTTCGTGACCCAAAGTGTTCCACGCGGAACGCGCATGGCCAATCTCCAACAGTAGCATCGATGAGGCCCTCATTGCCTGCTTGCTGGATTGCCGGTCCTCGCGCGGGTTGATATCCTGCATGGCCAAATGGTCATTGAGCAAGACTTGGAAGGAAAACCCACCATGGACAGGTCCGGAAAATTCTTTGTATACCGGCTGAAGGTTCGGCGCAAGCTTTAACACGTCCATTGGACGCCGATACTCCTCAGAATAGAAGTATGCTGCTGGATTGTTTTTCTTAATGAACGCTTTCGCTTCCGATTGGTCCCCTGGGGAGAGCCATTCAACCAATTTTTCCAAGGCGTCCCGTCCAACCTTTCGTTCAGCGTCTGTCTTAATCGGGTCTGTGGAAAGCTTCATGAAGAGCGGCGCAATATATTTGAACGCCATGTAATTCGCCCGCGCTGGAACGGCGGTTATAGCAATGCAGTTGATAATGTGATCGAGCATTGTCCGAATGAGAACTGAACTCAGAGGCGTCCAACCCTCCTCGCAGAGCGTGCGTATTCCACGGTGACAGAAAATAGCTGTGTAGTGTATGTTCGCCAGCGCATACGTTGATAAAGAACTGTTTTTGTCGAAACTAGCGTGGATGTCCGATGAATATTGGATTACATCGTTGTGCAGCGAAGAGAGTTTCGAGGAGAGTGGAAATCGGGCCACAGCAATGTCAAGGTTAGATGAAGTCTTGCGCGACCGCAACAGCCCCAGGGGGTGCGCGAGATCGTGCATAGCGTCATCGTCCTATAATCTGTGAAGTGCATACCAAAGACTTCTTAAAAGCATGGTGGTCTGACTGGCTCACCCGCATGAGCGCGGCCCGGTAACTGTGTCGTTGGCGTTTTTCGCACTTCTACGTTTCTAAGCGAGCGCGGCGGCGCAGAATGGTCGGACTGGGTGAAGTAACCCGTGGGTATCTGACGCAGTCCTTCAGCATTTAGGTCGCAGATGGTTCGACTACGGCTTTTCCAACGTGGCGTCAAGGGTGACGCTTCCACCAGCGGTAACCGTCATTGTCCGCTGCCACGGTCTCAGCCCTTCCTTCTCGACCGAGACTAGGTGCTCCCCCGGAGACAACTGAATTGTAGAAGGGGTGCTGCCCATAAATTTCTCGTCAACATTGATGTCACAGCCGGGAGGCGTTGACTTGATGGTCACAGTCGCAGGTTGCATCGGAACGTCGGATTCGGCATGAGGTTCCGTCTGTGAGTTGTCAGGTGCGGGTTCCTGTGGTGGTGTTGGACTGGCTGAAGTCTCCGTGTCCTGTTTACCGTCCATTGGCTTCAGCTTAACCAGAGCGTTCTTAGCATCTTCCTGTGCGACGGGAACCAAACGGCCTACCATCCGAAACTTTCCATTCAGGATAACCATCTCCAAGTAGACAGTGTCCTTCGACTTGACATCGACTTCCAAAGCCGCTTCCTTCTGGTTGGACTCAAAGTTGTGCTTCCCCGGAGCGAGTTGCAAGGACAGGTATCGCCCGTTCTTCAAACGTCCGACTTCATTCCCGTCAACGTAGATGGATGGCTTCAGAGCGGAGCCGACGTACTTTCCTTGACGATAGACAACAACTGTGCCGTCTTGTGCTGAGACTAGAAGCCCAGCGGCAAGGACGAAGATCGTCAGAATCTTGTTCATGTCTCCCTCAAGTCTGACGGAGAGGTTAGCACGAAAAGAGGTCTGTTTCTTTCCTGTTATCATGCTTCTCAACAACTGTGGGGCAAACAACGTGATATGTAAGCTGGAGGATGGACGAAATATAGCGACCATCGTAGGGACTGTAATTGCCGTCGGTGTGTCGCTCAAAAGGTACAGCCTATACTCACAGCTAAAGAACGAGACAACGTGTATTGGGAACTAGCTGTACAGTGTTTGGACGAACTCAAAGACGCAGCGGATGACTTCTACAAGAAAACGAAGTCGGAACGTCAGGACTACCATCGGAGAGACCACTTTAGACACTGAGCGATTTTCGATGGCGGCTTTTGTTCACAATGAGAGAGATTCAGGTTGACTTTCGATGGGCGGTAACGGTGCTCGTCGCCCTCTATGGAGCCTTGCTCTCAACGTACAACGCCTACATCGCACGAAAGCAGAGCAGGCATCAGATTGACGTGAAGATCACATTTGGTTGGCTTACCTATGGCCCAAGTCTCAGCGATGACATGGTAATGGTCACGGCGTCGAATCCGGGTCATCGGGCTGTGACGCTCACGAGTGTTGGTTTCCTCGTGCCTGATGGTCGTCAGTTAGCTCTCATGAGCGAGGGATCAAAGCCGCTGCCTCACCACTTGTCCGAAGGAACGAGCATTCAACACTGGATACCGCAACACGAATTGAGTCAGTCTCTTCGTAAGCAACGATGCCCAGACCCGGTAAGGCTCCGAGGTTTTTACGACGATGCTGTAGGAGCACGTCACCTGAGTAAATCTGTCTCCTTCAAGTTGAGTTGAAAATAACTCCACAGGGACGGGTGCTCACTTTTCTCTTGTCTAAAAGGCTGCTACTTCACAGCTTGGGACCCTGAGTTTGTTGCTCATGCTTTAATAGAAAGTCCTGACCCTTGTTGGTCATGATGTAGATAATCCCTTCATCAGTTTGGCCTCGTGTTCCATGAAATACGACCGTTAGATTCTTGAACTGGGACCACTCAGCAAAATGGGAAATGAAAACCGCCCCAAACCGGTTTTGCTTATTCTCTTCAGTAAAGCTCGACGGTTCACCGTATTTCTCTTTGAGCATTGCCAACGCTGCGTCCTGACAGTCTAAGCCACACGTGGGAATAGTGATATATTCAATGTTTTCGTCCACAACTTGACCCCATATATGGTCAATGGGAACTATGATTTCTGGTCGGTCCTTGGGCGGAAACAAAACGGTGACTTCGGCGGTGACAACCGGAGCGTTCAGTTTTACGGTACTAGCGTCATCCCGCCAAAAACAACGAACCGCACTGGTGTTAACAAGGTCGTAAGAAGAATTTCCGACCGGATATTTCGCACGTTTGCATTCAGGAATTGAAAACTTCTCTCCTAGATGGATACCGAAGACGGTCGTATCGACCTCTTTCGTCTTAGCCACTGTGGACGTGTCTCCCTGCTTTGATTGTGAAAACAGGATAGATGGGAAAAGGAATAGGACCGCCACCACGATTGTGGTTTTCATTAAGTGGCCTTTATTTGTGGGATTTGCTATGTTCTGCCCACAGTCTTCCGGCTTCGTCTTGCTCTTTATGAGCTTCCTGAACTTTCACGATGGCCTTTTCTTTGGCGGCTCGCCCTTTGGCTTTCATCGCTTCGGTCCCGAAGTGCTGGACACCATCCATCGCAAGATTCAGTTTACTTTTGAGTCGAGTGCATTCCTCGCATGGACTCTTCAAGACCTTCCCCGCATCTTTGACGGTGGCTGACGCATCGCACCCAAGGCTCGGGTCTGGCCGGCGGCTTCACGCCTGAAAACGGACTGGGATTCTGGCGTCCGCCACGGCATCAACACGGCAACAGTGAAATTGACTTGTCGAACTGGTGAGAACTCGTTCGGTCCACCCGTAACAGAGTTTACCCAAAGATGACCCGGCAGATAGTCGTCGTCAGGGTGTGGAATCTCACCGCAGACAGTGGTTGCGTCCTGTGCTTTGAAGTGGATTCGGGAAACGTAGTCAATGGGAACGGTCAGGGTATGTGAAGATACCGGGAGGACAACGTGGAGATGGGGAGCGGCGAAGGCTCCATGCGACAGTGAGAGGAGCAGAACAACGGTCAACGCAGTCGCTTTCTTCTGCCCGTTGACGTATGGCAGGAGGTTGGACAACAGCGACATGAGTTCACGCTTCGACATCGCTCTATTTTACCGTAGTTCTATCCCAGAAAAGTGTCACCTAAAGTATCACCACGGGGGTCAAATAGTGGCTCATGACGCCCAATGATGGCTACGGTAAAGTGTTGAAAATCCTCAACAATGGCGGGTATCCTACCGATTGAGAATCTTCCGTCCCAATTCGGTGGGCCATGCCCGTTCCTTCCTCCGCAGGATGACGGGATTGAGGAACAGTTCTAGGCGGACTGCTGAAACCCAATTGGTGGACTGCTTGACACATCCCAACATCCGCGCCCTTCGTCCGTTATGGCGACGATGAACGTGGCATTGTAGAAAAACCATCTCTCATCCACCTGCCCATCTGGCCCATAGTTGTACCAGGCGTTCTGCTCTGAGACGAACTTGATAAGACGAACGAGACCACGATTGCGGAGACGCTTCAGCGTTGCGACGATGTCGGCTGAGTCCGGACGTTCTCCGAGTGTCTTTTCCAGCGAATTGCCCCACCCCGTTATGGAATCATCGCGTTTGCCCTCGGAGTATGGACGCAGACTGACTAGGATTGTGCTTTCCAGTTTCTCGGCCTTAACTGTCATGGGTTCCCTCTATGAGCAGGTGAGTCAATCATAGCAGCGGACCTGACTGCTCAATGTCGCCTCTATTGCGTCAGCCCGTCAGCCGCGTCGCGGATCGCAAGCGAAACTCGGACGCACGAAGTTGGTGGGTCTCATCGGAGGCGTTTGCCAGGTTTCCTCTTCAGAATATCTTTGGCAGCCAGTTTCGCGAGGCCGAGGAGAATGCCGGAGTTGCTGAGAATGGCTTCCGGCCACAAGGCGTTGGCAGCTTTTTGCAGGGTTGTAAAGTCGTCAGAACTCATTTTCACGTTGACCTGCACGGTACGCTTTCCGGTAGTTTCCATCCCCCCTATCGTTACGTTGGTACTCTTCTTGTAGCAACAATACTGTTAGTACTGTTAGTACCACAGTCTCATTTATCGTGTTGGAATGGAAACTATGAAAAACCTCTCAACAGTCTCGCGGATCGTTTTCGTTGTCGCCTTCCTTTGTTACGCAAGCTGTCTGGCACAGCAAGCGAGCAGAAAACCTGACGGCGTAAAAGGCGCGACGTGGGAATCGACATTCGACTTCGACAATGAACTGTATCCTTCGTTTGTGCTCTCGATGGGCGGGAGAACCCTCAACGCTCCGAGCGATCCACATTTCTTCGGTGACCCACTCGGTCTGGCGCGAGTCTTGATCCGACCAACGATGCCGAATGCGAAGGTGCATGTCGAGGTTCAAGTTGAAGGATTCGCGGGCTTGAGCGCTATGGACGCAACTTTAGGCGAGGCTGGACAAGAGTACGTTATTTCGCCAGCGCTTCGATGGAACTACTCGCGACTAGAGAACGTGAATCAGTCTGTCCCGGCAAACGTAACCTACAAGGTCAGCGTCAATGGTACAGCGGGACAGCAAACACGCCCAATTCGCGTTCGCTCCGTAAACGACGTTCCGTTTGAAATCGACCTCCCAGATGGAAAACAAACTGATCTGTCATTCCTTTTCGCCGGTTATGTGAACGAGAGTCATCCCTTCGTTGAGACGCTGCTTCAGGAAGCATTGCAATACCAAGCCGTGAATAGCTTTGTCGGTTATCAGGGCGGACCCGATGCAGTCCGGTTACAGGTGTTTGCTCTGTGGAACGTCTTGCAGCGACGCAACCTGCATTACTCCAACATCGCAACCGCTTCAGCATCATCCCCGAGCGGCACCGTACATAGTCAAGCGGTTCGATTCATGGACCAAAGCATCACGGCACAGCAAGCAAACTGCGTTGACGGCTCCGTGCTCTTCGCATCCCTCATGTATAAGATCGGCATTCAGCCGCTCTTGGTAGTCAAGCCGGGCCATATGTTCGTCGGCTACTATCTCGATCCAGACCATAAAGAGTTTGAATTCCTTGAGACCACCATGCTTGGAACAGGTCAGCCCAGCCTCTTGCAAAATGCAGCTTTCTCTTGGCTGAACCAACCTCTGGCCAGCGAGTCTTACCGAGAATTCATTCAGGCGGTCCAGGTAGCGAGTAACGTCTACACCCAAGAAGTCGGCCCAGCACTTCAGCAACACACTCTGCATTATCTAATGATTGACGTTGCGAAGGCTCGGCAGGCGGGCATCAACGCGATCCCGCACAAAGAGCAAACACAATGATCTGATTCTAGGCCCGTAGAAAAGAGCCGGTCTGCTTACGATACCCGCTGAAGGCCAACCAATTTCGCCAAAGCCTTCCAATGCCGTGGATGCGGACGGTACCCCTCGCGGATGCGGCCAGCGTACCAGCGCGATATTCCAATCCGTTTTGCAATGGCCGTCGCTGACGCTTGCGCAAGTGCTGGCTGAACTTTCTCTGAAAACGCCTGTGCGGTGAGCCATGCGGGTTGCTTCGCGGGATTCCAAGCAGCCCGCGCCTGCGCGTGCTTACGATGCGTTGCCGCTTCTTTGGCAATTGCTTCCGGGGTGTGTCCGGCAACCCGTCCCGCTCGTGCGACCTCCACGAGGCGCTTCGTTGCAACATCAACGTCGCATTTAGAGCAGTTTACAGACTTGGCTTTAACTGGTTTGCCACACCCACGGCAGACCCTCTCGGGTTTGGGAGCCTTGACCGATGGAACGTCAGTTCCCTTAACTGCGCGCTTGGTGCGTTGAGTAAGGCGAGTCGCAATTCCGCGTCGAGCAAGAATTGACGCAGGCCTGGAAATCGAGGACCAAATCTCTTGCGCGACATATTCTGCGACCGGAGCAACGAGTTTGCTCCACGTGTCCGAAGTGTGGGCAAGTTTGATTGCCAAGGCTGACACCAACCGGCAGTTCCCATTGCGATCTTCCCAAAAGTCCGATTTGCGAAGAGGCTCATTCTGAACCCAATTAAGAACGAACGCGTCCACCTTGGGGCGGCAGACTTCCATCAGGTCGCAAGCGAGGGAGTCTCTGTTAGGGGTATCCACATGGAGCACGCCTATACCTGGATCGAGGCCCATTGCAGCCGCAGAAAGGCGCGATTCACTTTCCAAAAGTGCGTACAGAAAATTGAGCAGGGCATTCGGCGGACTAGATGCTAGACGCGGGCTGTGGGTCAAAGGTGAGATGCGGGAGCCGAAGCGCTTCCAATGTTCAGGTACGCGGCGCTCGTCGTTACGCGGCCAGACAATCGGAACATTAGCCCACGTCTGCCAATACGCCTTTGCTCCAAGGGCTTCGATGAGCGTTACACGGTCGAGGCTCTCGGCGCTCGGTAGTGCGTCTCTGAATCGAGCAATTGCGTCTGCTGTTGTTGAATCGTGCAGCATGTCACGAACGACCATCTCCTGCCCGGCGAGTTTCTGCGAGATGAGTTCTTTGGAAATCTTGAGCGCTTTCCCGTTGCCGAGTGCCAGCGCTTGCGCTCTGCGGAGCTTGGAATCCGACGGAGCGACCGGGCCAGTGACCGCGAGCACCTTACCTCTGCGGTCAAGCATGACGAACGCTGCACCTTGATCCGCAAGCCAGCGCACGGCTTCAAGCGTGATGAAGCCGTCGCTCCCGATCATTACCAGCCTCTTCAGGCCATGATTTACACGGGGCAGGCGGATGGTTCGGCGCTCGTCCGCGATTCCATCGTGCAGGAGCAAATGACCGGCGTTGACCTGGACGCGGATGCCGTAGCCATTCAAAACAAGGACGCCTGATTTGCGGATTGCGTGCGGGTGCGGTAGGGTGTGCGAAGCTGCCATCGGAGGTTCCTTCTCTCTTGGCGGTCAGGGCTGTTTCGCCTGCTCTAACAGGCGGGCAGCCCGCTTAAGTTGCTGAATTCATTATACTTTATCAGCTATGGCAATGACAGAGCAGGACAAACTAAATCTGCGGCGCCTCGGTTGCACACTTCAACCGCGCCAAAATCTCCTCTGTGTCAAATGGACAGACATGGATCGGGCACAGGCTCTTGCTGCAACCATTCTCGTGAGAAGCACATATACGAAATGCGCCACTGGACCGTTGCTGTGTTTGGCGTTGGAGATTTCTCCTACGCGTGCGCTTGCTCACTATTCGTACTTCCCATTCAATGTGAAGAACCAGGCTCATGGGAAATACCTGTCCTCGCTCGCACAGACGGGGCGGTTACAGCTCAATTTTCTCGCGCGTGGACGCGCGATCTTTCGCGAATGCGATCTGACCCCCGCAGAGTGCAGGCGGATAAAGGAACAGTTGGCCGAGGCTTTGGAAGCATGGAAGACCTGTGCGGCTAGCTATAGTTTCGCGGGTGCCGTGTCGGAGTTCGAGAACACAGTCCGAGTCCCACAGTTTTTCGAGCGAGCGATGTCAGACAGCGAGCTTATCGAAGCGCTGCAATCGGTCAAGATGAAGGCAGATAAGGTTTCTGTTGAAAAGCGGGCTTTGGCCCATCAAGTCGTTCGCGGTCTTGTGGATGTTCTGATGAGTCGATGGGGCGACTATGTACGCAAACAGATAGAGACGCTACCTAAAGACCGGACGGCTCTCTTGTTCATGTTCGACTTCCTGCGAGTGTTCGGTGACGATTATGACCGCATCGTGGAATTCTTCGCGGACGGCATAGCCGGGAGTGTCGAAGAGGAAGTTCTTAGAAAATCCAGCGATTGGCCCTCCAAATTGGACGCCATTCTTAAGCTCATTGATCGAATGAACTCTGCGCCTCAAGCTGAACAAGAAAAGGTTCGCTCTGATTTATCTGAGGCCGTTGGCAGTGCACTTAGCGACCTTGGGAGCGGTCGAGGACCTTCTCTCTCGATGCTTCAGAATATGCTTCTTCCGTTGCGTCCGCTTTTGCTAGGTCAGCCGGGCAGACCCCCTAAGGATTATTCACGGGAACACGAGTGGAAGGTTTCAGGACTGTCATGGAGCGACGTTGCGACACAACATCTCATAGAGAACACTGAGACGCGGGCTGAGTTCGGCGGACGCGAGTTTGCATCTCTGACCTTTGAACAGAAGGAAAACCTTAGAAATCGAATTCGTGCGGGCGTTACAAGCTTCGCGGAAAGAGCGGGGAAGCCACTTCCCAGGCGCTAAGGATTACATCGGGTGACTCTCAGACCCGCAGGAAATCCGGCAGAAATCCTGCATAGCAGAAAATCAATCTAGAATTCTGCACCCTCAAACAATCGCAAGTCTTTTTCTGCTCCGCACGGAACTCCGGCAGTTTGTCTGCAATTTACAGCTCCAATTCTTTCTCTTACTGTCGCAGACGTAGGTGATCGAATGCCTTCAAAGCGGAGGTCAACCCGCCGGTCAAAGCAATCGAGGCGAACAAGCAAGCCTCGCGCGACTCCTGTGTCGCAGCTTTCAGAGCGCAGCTTCGCCGCCCGCGAGCGTTCTATCCGTGCGCTGTGGGATATTCGCCATGGAGCTTCGCCCTCTCAGGCTGCACGCGACAATGAGGTAACCACACGAACAATCAGAAAATATGTCGGTGCAGCACTGTTGCAGGATCGTCCGGGCGGGCGAATCCACGCGACCAAGAGCGACCGCTATATACGATACCTGCAAATTCCAGGCCCGCACGGTCCAATCGAAATAGCGGTTCACGGATCAAAAGAGGCCAGCGAGGTTGCAAGATACAAGAGCGCTGTTAACCGATTCCTTCGCGGCGACCGAAATGCGCTGGCTGAGTGGCACGGAAGAAAGATCGCAGGCGTTGACCTGATAACAGCAGGGCGCACGTTAAAGGAACTAGCTGAAAAAGATCTACTTCCCTATTCTCTCTATCGTTCGCTATCAGGCGGCGCGGCATGATTCCGTTGCCACGTCGTAAACGTCGGCGTTGCGCGCTTTGCGGATCATGTAAAGGCGTTCAAGGAAACCACATCGGCGGACGGAATCATCTTGCATGGCTCACGATGCCATTTTGCGGCGAGTGTCACACACGCTTTCATGTTATGGCACAGCAAGCAGGACTACAGCTTGAATACACAGACGATCCATTCGAGCGCATTAGGCGTGCTCTGGCATTTATGCAGATTTCCGCATGGATGCTGCTGGAACAGATGGAGAAAGAAATTCATGCAGATCGCGAGCAAGTGAAGCAATTGAAGCGTCGCAAACAGAAATGAAGGCAATGATTATGATTCAGACTCACGACATTTTTCTCCGCGCTTTTGCGGTTGTACGCGATAGGAAGAAAAAGCGCAAAAACACCTCTAAGTGTGGTACCCGTGCAAATGACGAGTCCAAGTGGGCAGAAAGCGCACTCGTGTTTGATACGGAAACCAGAATCACGGCAGATCAATCTCTGACCTTCGGCGTCTATCGGCTCTGCAAACTAGAGAACGACAGTTACGTGGTCACGGAAGAGGGAATCTTCTATGCCGACAATCTACCCGGAAAAGAGCGCAAGGCGCTCCATACCTACATACGCACGGCTGTTTCTGATGTTGCATCCTTCCCACCACGATTCCCGCTGTATTCTCGCTCCGACTTCATGAAAAGAGTGTTCTGGCCAGCAATCAGGCGTAATGGCGCTTTAGTCTGCGGTTTTAATCTTTCCTTTGATCTGGCAAGGCTCGCTCTAACGTGGAGCAAAAGCGAGAAAAATGAGTGGTCACTCACCATGTCGCAGTACCGTGACGGCTCTGAGAACCGGAACTATCCTCGCGTTCTTATCAAACCGATAGACAGCAAGAAAGCATTCATCAAACTTGCACGGCCCTGGAAATCGAAGAAATGGAATCATTACGGCGACATGCATTTCCTCGATCTGCGCACGCTCGGATGGTCGCTATTTAACAAACCATTTTCGCTCGGGACACTTTGCAAAGAACTCAGAACCAAGCATCAGAAACTCGACCATGAGCCGACTGGCGAGGTTACGCCTGAAGAAATTGAATATGCACGACAGGATGGGCGCTGCACGGTGGACGCGCTCAACGCGCTAAAGCAGGAATTTGACCAACATCCTATCGACCTGAAACCCCACAACGCATATTCTCCAGCATCCGTTGCCAAAGCATATTTAGATCAAATGGGAATCGTCACGCCAGCGGAAAAGTTCACCATTCCTAACAAAGTACTCGGCATTGCCATGCAGAGCTATTACGGCGGACGCTCCGAAACACGCATACGTTGCGCAGATGTGCCCGTCGTGCCCGTGGATTTTACCAGCGAATATCCAACCTGTTGCGCTCTTTTGGGTCTGTTCGATGTTCTAGCCGCCAAGCGTGTGAGTTTTGACGATGATACAGAGAATGTCCGCAACTTCCTAGAACGCATTACGCTCGAACGTTGCTTTGATCCAGCGATGTGGGGCCGGAGCAAGTTCTTTGCCCTGGTGAAACCTGATAACGACATCCTGCCCGTGCGTACCGTGTACAACGAAGTCACCCAGAATATCGGGAACAACTACCTCACGTCCGACACGCCGATGTGGTTTGCTGGTCCCGACCTGATTGCATCTGCGATCCGTACAGGAAAGGTGCCGCACATCATTCGCGCTGTCCGCATGGTGCCGCATGGCAAGCAAGCTGGAATGCGGAGTGTAAACCTTCGCGGCATGGTTGAGATTGATCCGCACAAGGACGATTTATTTTGCAAAGTAATCGAACAACGGAAACTGCACAAATCGGACGAAGCGCTCTATTACTGGCTCAAGATTTTCGCAAATGCCATCTACGGATTTTTTGTTGAATTGAATCCTGCAATCAAAAATAGGAACGTACCTGTTAGCGTATTTTCAGGCGAGAAACACTTTCCCGACGAGTCAGACGTAATCGAGAAATCTGGACGTTGGTTCTTTCCACCGTTGGCTTCACTCATCACGTCTGGCGGACGCCTGCTGCTCGCCATGACCGAGGCGTGTGTAAAAGAAAAGCGCGGCAGTTATCTATTTTGCGACACAGATTCGCTCGCAATCGTCGCCTCCAAGCGTGGCGGATCGCTCTGTATTCCAGGCAGCGAAGGCGTCCGGATTCTATCGTGGGCTGAAGTGCGGGCCATTGTTGACAAATTCGCAGCGCTGAATCCCTACAACCGCAAACTCGTAAAAGGTTCGATTCTGAATGTTGTGGATGCAAACTATGTGGATTCCGACCCGAAGAATCCGCAGCGCCAGTTGCATGGCTACAGCATCGCGGCGAAACGTTATGCTCTGTACGAAAAGATCGGCGAGAAACACATCAAGATCGTTGATCCGAAAGCGCATGGCATCGGATTCCTGTATCCGCCCAAAGATTCGCCGAAGACCTGGAAACAAGACGTGCCGCAATGGATTTACGAGATGTGGGATTACATCGTGCGAGGCGCCCTCAAACTGAAACGCAAAGCACCATCGTGGCTCGACATCCCGCAGATGATGCGTCTCACCATCACAACGTACAACGTTCTAGAAATGCTCGGAGAATGGGAAATCGCTCGCCCGTACAACTTTCTTTTCTTGCCGATGATAGATCGAACGTTTGGCTATGCGTTTTACAGACGAGCAGACGAAAAGGTCTTGCTGGTCGCCGCGTTTTCGTCAAAGCAAGAGTGCTGGTTTGACACGAAATGCGTGAATATTTACAGCGGCAAGAAGTACAGAATGGTGGACTGCACGAAAGAAAAGAATCCTCCGTACAACGTGGTCTTTCCTTCGCAATTCGCACGCCTGCTGATCGAATACCAGGAGCATCCCGAAGCTAAGAGCCTAGCGCCCGATGGCACGCCATGTGCGGCAGACACGAGCGGACTGCTACAGCGTGCCCATGTCATTGCCGGAGAGTTTCGTTATGTGGGCAAGGAAACAGATCGCAAATGGGAGGAAGGTGACGATCCCAGCCTGTGGGAGTTCAAGACTACCGAGTACGGACGCGCGAGAAGAGTAGTCGCGAGTGAAGAGGTAAAGAGCGACATAACGAAAATTGGCATCAAGAAGTGTGCCCGCGAGAGCGGATTCACGCGTATTTTCATCAGGAAATTACTTCGCGGATTGCCCGTAAAACGCAACTCGTACAATGAATTCGTGCGATGGCTTGAGAGCTGCAAATCAAAAAGCTAGCGCCACAAAACCCTGCCATGGGCGGCTCGTGTTCCATACCTTCTAGCTCTCCGATGAACACTGGAAAGGCCGCCCCGGTACAAGTTACCAACGCCGTTGGGCGGTGGATGGTTTCCAACAGACGGCCCGGCTGGGTCTTTCATTTACTGGCGGTCGAAAATTCGCGCGAAGCCAATTGCGAAATCATCTTCCGAAATCCATTCGCGTGTGGTCATCCAGATTTCATCTATGCAATCGGGCACAGCCATATCGGGCATAAGAGCTGGTATGTCCCCCTCGTGTAAAGTCTTGCCATAAAAATCGAGCAGAACCACCCTACGTGCGTTTTCGTAGCCGACAAACTTTGGCGCGGCTGCCGCAAGCTGCTGTGCCATTACGGTCGCGGTATGGGCCGAAACCTCAGTACCTGTAAAATCCTCAATCCTCATTGGTGACTGTTGAATCACTGTAATTCCCAATCTGTCTTCGTGCTCGCCCGATATGCCGAATGCCCAGCCAACTGGAACTGGCCGCCGTATTGGGAGCCGCGCACTATCTAGGCTGAGTAGAACAGTCCCAATCTCGGCTGCAACGCGGCGGGTGTCATGCTGGTTAAGTATTTCTAGCTCTGTGCCCGAAATGCACAATGCGTAGCTGGCGTCTTGAAACCTGCCCCTAGTGATTTGCCAAATGGTCTCCGCGAACTGGTGTTCATTTTCGTGCCGCTGAATGTAGCTGGGTGGCCACACTACAGACTTCCTTTCGATGACCATCTGATTGCCCGTGTGCTTATCGGTTACTAGGACTTCGGGTTGCTTCGCAGTTTGACTACCAACCCGCGTTATATCAAGACAATCTGAACGAACGTATTGAGACCCTTGCCTTCGGTTGTACTCTGCAACAAAATCCGCAAGCCCTTCGTACCATTCGCATTTTCCGCGCCGCTGATAGTGATTGAACACTCCTAGCTCCTGCCGCCGTTGGGGCTTTCTATTTGCTACTGCGCTTGTATCCACCGCCCTTGTAGGCCCGGCGCACGGCTGGTTTCTCATGCGTCTCCGGTAACCAATCGCCGCCATAGTTCTTCGCAACGCACAACCGGCCACACTGGCATTTAGCAGTTGGTACCGGGCCGGAGTTTTCCGCGTACGCAGCGGTCAGCTTCCGCTTTGTTTCATCGCTAAAACCTAAATTGCACAACCTGCTCACTTCTTCGTCCCTACTACTGCACGCTTGGCAAACTCGTTCAGCACAAGCGCCGATAGCTCCTGTGCTTTTGCAATTGGTATTTCCCCACTGGCAGGAATATCCAGCGTGAAGTCGGCCATAGATTGAAAGCCTTGCGGAATCTTTTTCTCGCCAATCACTACCAGCCCGGTGTAAGTACCGGAGGAATCCGTCAATTTCCACTCGACCAACTGGCCCACGTTCAAGAATCTTCCTTTCAATTCCGGCGTGACCCTTGGGTCGGGCAGTGAAACAAATTTGAACTCTACCATTGGCTTTCCTTTCCAATACTTTAGAGACCTAGATGGACCTTGATTATTGGGCCGTATTGTTCCCACAGGGTTGTGAGATCCGCTGCGGTGGTGATGGCGGTCGGAAGCCATGCCACGGCAGCTTTAAGCACTCCCTTGGAACGTTGCTCAGGTTTTTTCGCGCCCTGTTCCACAATAGTTGATAGCGCCTGCACAACTTCCTGCTTGTCAGAATCTGGTAGGGTTGCGTTGGAAACAACTGCCTGCGTTAGCTGTTCAATCGCCCGCGCAAATTCCCGCTCCGCCTCGCTGCCTCCCGAGATCGACTGTAAGGCCGCGTGAATCGTGCCTACCTGTGATCCCAGATTTAGGTTGGCAACGTTGCTGTTTTGGATGTAGATCGGACGATTCGCGCCGCGCAAATCATCGTCTAGTTCGGGAATGGGTTGCATATCGCAGCCAACAACCCGGCGTGCCTGTAGTTCTCCATCGACTAGAACGTTGTGAACAAACTCACCCATAATGCTCGGTGCGTCGTCAACGGCTTGTACTGTGCCGGGGCGCATCGCTATGGTCCCCACGAGCACGCGGCGACCCGGACCGAAGCGATTCTTTTTAGGAGGCTTTGCCATTTTGTCTATCTTCGGCCAGTCGCGCGGCCCGTTGGCAGCTTTATCTTCTTAACTGTGCCATGCCCGCCACATTTCGCGCACATTTCATTCTCAGTTTTGGATGGCCCCTTGTTGTCGAATTTGAGTTTTTGTACCGTACCCTTGCCTTTGCATTCGGGGCATTCCATGTACAGGATTTTAGCACTGCCCTTCGTAATCTCCGCGCGGAACGCGGGGCGCGTAGTGTCCTCATTTACCTTGCATAAGAGTGGTGGTGGCGAGAGAATTAGGGTATGGCTGCTGTTTATTTCAGAATCGAAGCGCACACAAGGGGAACGACGTAGGTGCTGGGGTGATCTCGACGATTTTCTCTGATCTTGATTTGGCGAAGCAGTACAAGCAAAGCCTCATCGAACAGCGGGAATATTCGGCGGCTGATATTCAGATTGTTAGTAGAATCAAAATTAATAACCCTCTTGGGTCTTGGAGAACGCTATGATGCCGACCACAGACAACGAAGGCAAGGCGCTTCAACTGTAGGACGCGCACGCCAAGAAAACGATTTGACGCCAGAGTCAACTTACGAAAACAGCGATTACACTCATTTGACCAAGTTGTGAGCAATCCCGAATCCCCGCGCCCTGCGCTCCCCTCGCGCCGCGCCCGCCCGCGTCCCCCCCACCGTCCCTCGCCCTCGCTCCTCGCCGCGCTAAGGTTAACTCGGAAGGTAAGGGGGTCACTTTTGCCGTCGCTGTACATATACCCGTCAAACGGATCACGGGGTGAGAACAGGACGGGACGGAATATGCACCCCCAGGCCTGTGCGTCGGAGTAACAGTCTAAGGAACGTCGAACCCCTTCGGGAATTGGTCTGAGTCGCGCTTCTCTCCTGCCCCAGGGGGTACCTTTGCTTCGCTTGCGGCGTGGACGCTGTACCCCATCGTGCTGAGTAACCTGGCCGCTGCCAGGACGAGTGTGTCAAACCTCTCTTGGTCTACTCTGTTGAGCTGATGCCTTAGATTCGGCACCCACCACATATTGAAAAAAGAGTCGAGATAAGCATTCCACTCAGAATCTGCAAACGGGAAACGAAAGCCCGGTCTCTCAGATACTTCGGCGGAAAAGCGAAGCAACTGTTCTGCGAAGTTGTTAATAAGAAATTCAGCGTCGACCTCGGCGCGAAACAAGGCATTTGCGACCCAAGCCCTCTTAGCTTCATGCTTAGCTGCTGGCCAAATTGGGGGCTTACTGCCGTTGACGATGAACAACTTTGTCATCTTGCACATCAACATCCGGATGTCTGCAAGCGGGTAAAACGGGGTGTATCGAGGTTTGGCAAGCTGGGATTTGGGAAGTTTGTATTTGTACATCTCTGAAACAAAGTCCTTGGGCGCAGCCCCATCCCATTTCCTCTCTTGAATCGAGGGTCGTTTAGGATCGGGTATCGCGGGAAAATGCTCGTCGAACTTGCGGGCGCTATCAGTCACAAGCTGCCAATACGCGGTCGTCGAAAAAGCTTCGACGAAATCGGCGTGAAACGATGCCACCACCTGCAGACGCTGAGATACTGACGGCGAAGGCATCGCCGAAAATAGAGTCTGGTCGGGTCCCATCCTCTCCAAGAGACTCCCCTTGTCCCGCGAGCAAATCACAAAACATACGCCCGCGCCTACTTCGGACGCCAACACCGAGTCTTCAGCGCTAGAACCTAGCAGCGCTTGCAAGCGGAACACTTTCTCCCTCCACACCTGCCAGCAATCCAGCGCGAAGCGTCTGCGTGCTGATTGGTATTCCGATTCAGAACTGCACATTCCATGCAGCGAGAGTCGGATGAGGTTAGTATCTATCTCTAGAAGTCCACCGACTCGCGCGGCTGAACTCTCTAGGTTACGTGGATCGAGCAAGCGCTGGATCGCATCGAGGCGCGCGTCCGCAGAAGCGAGAACACGGCCTAAGTGAAAAAGGCAGGCAAAATAGAAATTAGTCGCTTCCTCTACGACGATGTGGGCGAGAACATCGTATGGACTAGGTTTGAAGTACTCTTTCCCTTCGCCTTCTGGCTTCCATCGACGGACCTCCGTACCATCGTGTCCGTCTCTGAGTGGTGATTGGGGCCGACTAGGTTCCCCTCCTTGGAGGCCATGTCTTGGGATGGGAGTTTGTAGCAGGTCGGAACTTAAAATCCATTTTGCGAGTGGGTCGTTCGCAAGTATTTCGGGAAGCATCGCATCGCGCGCCGAAAGCAGCACATCTCGGATCGTGCCACTCTTGGTTTTTATAGGGGAAAAATTAAGCATTTTTAGTCTCGGCTAGCAGCTTTCGAAACTCAGGACCTCCGAACCAATCTTTCAGCGCCGTGCGTAGTTTTAACTCTGGCAGGTTCAAAAGGTCGTTTAGTCCGACGAACCAACCGTAAGTATCGTTTAGGTCACGGAAAAACACGAAGCACGGATGAGATGTTGGAGGGAGATCAAACCGACGCAAGACCTTTTGGATTTCCATCGTATGGTGAAATTGGTCGTGAGAAAATGAGAATAAATCCGCAGGGGAATGTAGCTTGCCATCAATCTCAAGGACCGGTGCATTCTTGATGCTCTCAAATTCTGCAGGTAGCGGCTTCCTACTAAGCATTTTTTCTTCTTCAGCCGTGAGTTTGAGCACGACAACGCTGATTGACGACGATGGTATGAAGTATGCCAAAGCAGAAATAGACTATGAACCCAAATTTCATGAGCAGCGATTTGATTTTGAAGTTCCTTTTCGGATGTTTGCCGAGCCGGTGGTAGGTTAACCTCAATGCTTATCGAGCAGTTCGCAAGCGGAGATTCCTATTCGACACCGGATTCGCTATATAGCCTGCCGAGGCATAGATGGTATGTGATTAAGGAGGCCTTTTCTCCCGAACTTTTTAATTTGGCTATTAGTACCTCGTCCACAGCGAAGGGCGACCTCGTGATTGACCCATTTTGTGGAAGCGGAACGCTCCCTCTAACATCTTCCTTTCTCGGGTATCGATCAATCGGCGTTGAAGTGAATCCGTTTCTCGCATTCGTAGCTCGAACGAAACTGTCGGTTTGTAACCCGCAATCTCTTGAGCGAGCCGCGCTGTCGATATTGCCATCAATAAGATGTGGCACACCATCGCCACTTGAGGGACTGTCCACCTTTTGCAGACGACGGGAGTCGGACAAGTGGCTATTCAATCGCTCCGTCCTACGGTCATTCGAGGGGGGGTGGCAAGCAAGCGAATCAGTGAGCGGGCCGGCGAAGAACATCGTCAGGCTAATGCTCGTCAGAGCAGCGATGGAGAATTGCAATGCGGTCGCTGACGGTAAGTGTCTCCGTTACCGTAAGGAGTGGAAGGACAATCCTTACGGTAGACAGGACTTTCTTGATAGCTTTGACTCTTGGGTTGTGAAGGCCCGAGATGATCTGAAAGACTTGCCGATTCATGGAAGCGCGTCGATCATAAACGGGGACGCCCGTAAGGTCCTAAGCTCTCTAAAACCAAAATGCGTAAGCCTGTGTGTGACCTCTCCCCCCTATTTGAATTCATTCGATTATTCAGACGTTTACCGACCTGAGACATTCCTCATAAAGGCAGTCCATTCCAACAAAGACCTTCGGAAAGTGCGACTGGCAAGTGTGCGTTCTCACGTGCAGGTAAAGTGGCCCAAGCCCAAACTAAACAGGTTTGGCTCTCTTTACAACCAAACAAGAAAGCAACTCGCCACGAAAGAAGGCGGGTTTTGGGATCCACGCATTCCCCAGATGGTTCAAGCATACTTTGAGGATATGCATGGTGTCCTGAAAGATCTGCTGGCTGTTTCATCCAAAAAGTCTAGGGTTTGGCTCATCGTATCCACCTCGGCGTATGCTGGGGTCGAAATTCCCGTGGATATGATTCTCGCGCAAATAGGGGAAAGAGTTGGATGGTTTCTTCAGGAAATTGCGACGCTTCGTGACCTTCGAGCCTCAGGTCAGCATGCGATCCGAGTTCCAGGCGAAGACGTCCAACCTTTTCACCTCCGCGAAAGCGCGGTAATCCTCAGTGCGGAGCCGCTGCGAAAGGGAAGTACGAAGCCCCGAGATGCCCGAAGCTCCAACCAGTGATTTAATGGCCCGCGCTTGAAAATCGCCACTGCAAGTTATGCAACCTTCGTAGCAGCCTGCTATTCCCTACCTTCCACCTTGTCGTGGCATTTTTCTGTCCAAACCGAAGAGCTGCCAGAAACACCTCAATGCCTCGGACATCTGCTTTAACATTGGGATGGTCTTCTCTGGCATTTGATAAAAGTGCGGACCGAATCATGCGTCCGTACGTGTCCAAGAGTTCAACTCCCGCTCTCAACCGAAAGAATTCAGACTCAATCGGTGGTGCTGAACCCGCTATTTCTCCTTCGCCAGCCCGGCACTTTGGGCAGGGAGGGCCAATTCGACTTCCAATTGCGACGGCTGCAAGACTCTTAGCTGAGGGAAACGCGCCTCAATGAACGGGCGAAACTTAAGTAGCAGAGCCCGGTCACGTGTTAAGAACACCTCGCACCCATTACACCCCGCCTGCGTAATGTGCTCGGCGTCCCGTCTACTGAGCCCATAGCCCTGAAGCTCGGCCAGTATCTTCTCATCCTGAACATCCGATACCAAAGGACTCGAAACGACACTTCCGAAAGGATCGACCATCTCTTCAGAGTTGCCATAATGTCGTTCATCGAGTGGGACTGGCTCCAAAGCCTCATAATCTGCGGCGAGAAGCCGCAACTGGTCAGCATTCCGTGTCTGTTCCAACTCCCGCAGGTTGACACGTGATCGGTACATTACAACACGGCCATCAGCATGCTGCTTGAGGAGTAATCTCAGAGCGTCCAATTCGGCACGTACCTCGGGCTGATTGGCATGCCTCTCGACATTGTGAGACAACGTATCGGTGTCACAGTAGATGCGCATCTACGAATTCTCGGTCTAGCAAAGATCCGCCTGTTGTTTAGATGCCGGTGGAGACCTGTCGGTCACAACCAGGGGGTGCATATTCCGTCCGCCGGTTATGCGGCATAATGGGTAAGGTGGCGCAGAACGGAAAATAATCGCCAGCACCTTAAAGAGTGCGAAGAGATGGATCTGCTCGACAACGCCGTCGAATCGATACAGGTAGGAGTGGAGGATTATGCCACTGGGACCCGGCCTAGATTGCTGTCTGCTGTGCGCAATATCCACGCGGGAATTCTCCTCCTTTACAAAGAGGCTTTGAGGCGTGATTCGCCGGATGATAGTGATGAAGTGCTCTTGAAGGCTAGAAATCTTCCATCCCGGGATTCGACCGGAAAGTTAGTAATCGTTGGTGTTGGAAAGAAAACGGTCGACGTTCAGCAAATCAAAGAGCGGTTCGAAGGATTGGGAATAAACACTGATTGGAGCCGCTTCGATCGCATAAACGAAGTTCGAAATGACGTAGAACATTTGTATCCCCAGCTCGACCAAAAGGCTCTGGCTGGCCTAATCAGCGATTCATTCTTGATTATCCGTGACTTCATTGCAGAGGAACTTAAGGACGATCCGAGGGAACTTCTAGGCGAGGCGTCATGGAAAGCGATGTTGGACGTTTCAACGGTTTACGAGAAGGAAAAGCAGGAATGTGCGAAGCTTCTCGAAAATGCAGATTGGAAGTCCGAAGTCGTGAAAAAAGGGGTGATGTCCATGGTCTGCAGTGCATGTGGATCAGATCTTTTGAAGCCCGTCGAGGATTCCTATCATGAAATTAATCTTGAATGTAGTTCCTGCGGAAATTATGAAGGACCAGATTCATATGCCGAGAAAGCAGTAGCGTCAGCTTTAGCTGATGAAGCTTATTTCGCATTGAAGGATGGAGGGGAAACTCCTATCGCAAATTGTCCGGAATGTGGTCAAGAGGCGTACGTAATGGAAGAACGCCGATGCGCGGCCTGCGGAAACGAAGCAGAGCATACTTGTGCTCGCTGTGGCAATGAGATCCCAGCAGAAGAAATGTCGTCCTCTCCATTATGCGGCTACTGTGAGCATATGAGCAGCAAGGACGACTGAGGCCCTTAAAATAGCTCTATCCCTGGGGGTGCATATTCCCTCCCGTCCTGTTCTCACCCCGTCAAACGGATCACGCGTCAAACAAATTACGGACATCTCTACTCGTACGCCAGCGCTTCAATCGGATCTTTCCCCGCCGCCTTGAATGCGGGATACAGCGCCCCTGCGAGCGCGCCCAGCACTGCTACCAGCATGGAGCGCAGAACCCAGTCGCTCGTCACCACGACCTGCACCAGCGGAAAGCGATGCCGGATAGCCCAGCTCGCCGCGAAACTGAACCCGATCCCGAGGAGGATCCCGAGAATGGCCAGCAGCCCGGTCTCGCGCAGGATCGCATTTATTATGTAACCCTTTGACGCGCCCATCGCTTTCAGGATTCCGATCTCGCGCGTGCGCTCCATCACCGCCGCATACATCGATTGAAAGATCACCAGAAAACCGATGATCACGCTCACCCCAATCACCACTGCAATAAACGGCTTAAAGCCCGGCAGGTGGCTCGGCGTCATCATGCTCAGATACTCTTCAGTCGACTGTACGGAATATTTCTCCATGCCCGGCTGGCTCTTTATCTCATTCACCACCGCGTCTGTATTGGCTGGGTCATCGAGTTTTAAGTAAAAAAC
>Ga0302218_10000172_pt1 | contig 24913 bp, 16 predicted proteins | sample II_Palsa_E1_1_FD_194567 | JGI IMG/M metagenome (GOLD analysis project Ga0302218, IMG submission 194567) | Peat permafrost microbial communities from Stordalen Mire near Abisko, Sweden - II_Palsa_E1_1 | ecosystem: Environmental > Terrestrial > Soil > Palsa > Peat permafrost | place: Sweden... | reverse complement strand
TAGCTAGGATATTTGGTATTTATACCTCCTTTATAATCATTGGCTAGTCATCCTCAATTAATCTCTTTATTATCTTGAAAATTATTTTACATATCATTACTGTTATTTTTTTAATACATTGTTTATTAACCTTTTCTTCTTTATAGCTTCTTATAGCTAAATATACCTCCCTTATATGAAGCTGAACCCTCCTATTATTTTTAATAAATTTCTTTGGGATCAAATCCAAAGGGCTATAATGAACAATTATATTTCTGTCCCCATATTTTTGAAGGTCTATTAACTGTATAATCAGTTAACATTTCTATCTGCTGTTATAGCTTAGTGATAAAGCAAGTTACTGTTAATAACTCCATAGAGGTTTGATTCCTCTTAACGGCTTTAAAAATCTGTTCAGCCTTTGACTGGTAAGAAACTACTTAATCATAAATAAATAAAATAGTTCAGCCCTTTTCTTATGGAAATAGAATAATCTGTTCCTGGAATAGTCCTCACAATATCATAAGTAATCTTTATAGTCAAAGGGACAAGTTAAATATATTAATAATAATATTTATACTTAACTTTTTCCTAAAATAATTTCTATTGAAGGTGAACTTATCTTCAAGCCTTGATGTCAAACTTTCTCTGGAGTTTTATTTTTTGTACAAAACTTATTTTTATTTTTTTTCGAAAAGTTATATCCTAAATAAGATTCTATATTTTAAAATATATTTTAATATGTTATTAAATAATTAATATAATATTTTTATTTTTTATATTAAATCTTTAATTTTATAATATTCTAAAATTTCTTTTATAATGTATATAATAATAGCGTAAGAATTCGAATTTTATTTAAATAAAAACTTTCCCATAAGAATGGATCTTTTCCTTTTTTTTCATATTTTATATTGTAAAAAGAAGAAGGGGGGGGAGTTAGATTTTTTTATCTAATGTTATGATAATTGGACCTAACATTGCTAATAATAAAATAAATGATACAAGTATTAAATATAATCCATATGAAGAGTACATGATAGCACCTACTGCTTGAATTTGTTCATAATTAACAAAAATGTTGTTATAAACAGTATTAAATCCTGTATAAACAAAATTTTCTGAATTATGGATACCTAAAGTTAAGTAATTCAATTTATCAAAAATTGCTGTAATTAAATAAATTTGATCAAATTTAGATGTAATTGTATTTGATAATACTATATAACTTAATAAACCTGATATAGTTATCGCTAATGGAAAATTTTTACTATAATCAGATCCTATCTCTGTTAATTCTACTAAACGTATATTAAGCATCATAATTACGAATAAGAATAATATCGCTATAGCTCCTATATATATCATTATATATGCTAATGCTATAAAATTAACTCCTAATAAAATTAAGTAACCGGCCACATTAATAAAAACTGCAATTAAAAATAATACTGCTATAATGGGTGATCGAGCTGTAATTACTAATATAGCTGATAATATAGAAAGAAATGTTAATAAATCTAATAATAAAGAATTCATTTTAATTAATAATGTATAAAATAGGTAGATTAATTTGAAATTAATAACCTTAAAGTATAAATCCTAGCCTTATATAAATATTTTTATCTTTTGCTCCCAGTATATCGGCTTCGCAAAATAGATAAAAAAGTCCTAACATTAGGAAATTATTTTTACATAAGGTCTTATAGATTTTTCTCTCGGCATAATCACTTTTTAAAAAGTAATCAACATTAATATCCGAGATAAATCTTTTTTTCATAAGATTTATAAAATAAATATAGTAGATTTAGTGTATTTGATGAGAACGCAGAGACTCGAACTCTGATAAATAAGTTAAAAGCTTACCACTTTACCCGTTAAGTAACATTCCCTCATAATTTTTGATAATAAGACTTGAACAATAAATATTATTTTAATCCTTTTTAAATTTTAATAAAGTGGCAAAATATTTTATTAATTCTAATCGAACTTAAATTGGTAATTCAACTATGATGGAATTTTAATAGTTTATTTTAATTTTAACCGGAATCGAACCGATAACTTTATTATAAAAAAATAGTTATTATTTTGACTTCAACCGGAATCAAATTGGTAATTTTATTATGAAGAAATAATTTTATATTAACTCTAATCGGAATCGAATCGATAATTTTATTGTGAAGGAATAGTTATTATTTTGACTTCAACCGGAATCGAACCGGTAACTTTACTGTGAAGGAGTAATGTCTTAACTCTAACCGGAATCGAACCGGTAATTCTATTGTGAAGGAATAGCGTCTTAACCATTTGACCATAGAGTCTATCACATTATAATTTATTATTAACTTTATAGGCCTTATAAAAAAAAAAATAAAAAAGGGGGAGTTAAAAATTATTATTTGATAATTTTAACTAATTTATAATAATGGTATATTACTCCTACCATATATTGAACTATTTATTTCTTAAATAAAGATAAGATCTATTTTTCTTTAAATATTTTACTATTTTTAAAATATCTTAATATTATTTTACTATAGATATTAAAAAATACTCCTCCCCTACTGTCCTCTTAGGTATTTCGAGCTATTAATATTAATAAGGTCAGATTAATTTAATAAGGTAATATTAAGTCTATATTCTAAATAATTATATATTACCATTAATTAATAATATTACCATTAAATAAATAACAGTATTGATATGATATGATAGACAGTCAATTTTAATGGTAAAACTTATTTTGTTTAAGTCTTTCTTAAAATAACAAGTTAATAACGAAATGTTATTTTTATTGGTAAGATATGTAAGCAGTTGTAGGTAAATGGTATACCAGTGCTTTTATTTAAGCAAAATTCCTTTTTCGATCTAAGGTAACTGCATAAACCTGGTTAGCTTTATAAGGTTCGTCCTTTTTAACCCAGGATAGATATGATGATAAGTAAGGTCTCTAAAAATTTAAGGTTTTTAAAGGATAAAGAAACTTAAAACAGAGATAAAGAAATTAATAATTAATAAACAATGACACGACTTCAACCATTTTTTTCAACCATCGAGCTATCGACAGGTTATTTACATTTAGCGGAGATTCAAAAAATTATTAAAACGGAATTAAAAATGAAGGCGGGTATTTACGGATTTCTTTGTAAAACAAATAACAAATTGTATATAGGCTCTTCAATTAATTTAAATTTACGGTTTAACAACCATATTAACGGAGTACAATCTAATATCTTATTTCAAAGAGCAATAAATAAATATAATTTACAAGATTTTATTTTTATAGTTTTTGAGTATTGTGAACCAGATAAGCTGGTATCTCAGGAACAGTACTATTTAAATTTTTTGGAACCAGAGTACAATATACTTATGGTTGCAGGTTCTTCGTTAGGTTATAAACATACAGAGAAAGCTCTAACTAAAATCTCTGAAGCTAGTAAAGGAAAATTACATTCCCCGGAAACTAAGGGTTTAATGAGTGAAACCCATAAAGGTAAAAAATTTTCTCTAGAACACCGTACTAAAATTAGTACTGCTAAAAAAGATAAAAAATTCTCCCTTGAGCATCGAACGAGTATTAGTGCAGCTAAAGGTCTAGGTACAATTTTTGTTTATGATTTGCAAGGTTCACTAGAAAATACTTTTAGTTCTGCTAGAAATGCTGCTGAATTCTTTAATTGTTCTCATCCTACAATCACTAAATATACCATAAGTGGTAAATTATTTAAAAAACAATGGATCTTATCTTTATACAAAAAATAAGCTAAAATCCGCAGCCGTAGGGAGGAATATACGGCTTCACTAATTAATAAATATTGAATCTTTGATTTAACACCCCCCCTGTTGGGCCTTCCTCGCAAGGAATAGATTTTTCCAACAAGGTTAAAAAATATTATAAAATTTAATCGATTAAAGAAGCTAGGAGAAGAAAGAAAAAATTATTCATCAATTTCTTTTAAAGCCTATACCCTTAAGATATTTATTCAACTTAGACCTATGGCTATAATCTTTTTATAATTTTAAGTGTCAGATTAATTTAATGGTAAAATACATGATTTGTAATCATCGAGATGTTTGTTCGACTCAGACATCTGGCAATAAATATCATGGGAGGCGTAATCGCCACTCATCCTGGCTTAACATATTTTAAAATTTAGCTTTATTTGCCTTTTAATTTAGAGGATTTTATTATATGATTATTCATTTCTCGAAAAGAAATATACCTTTCCATTTAAAGGAAAGAGTTATTATTATATTAGGCCTAGTTATAGTATTTATTTTAGATTCGTAGTAATCTGGATCGTTTCCTTAAAGAGGAAAGATTTACAAAATAAAGAATAATTCAATAAAACTAAGTGCACCTATGGTGCACTTTGTATCTTTTTTGGAAGGAGTTTATTAAAAATAAACTTTATATTGATTCGGAGGACCAAAATTTTCAGCCTATTGAAGAGACCAGATGTATCACTCTTCTGGAGAAAAGTTAGGAAAGATATTTAATATGGACAAAATTAGGATTAAAGAGGGAATACAATAAAAAATGGGTAGTAAACATCCTATAAGTTTACGATTAAAAACAAAACAAAATTGGGCTAATACATCTTATTATTTTAATTCTAAAAATGAACAATATAATTATTGGGGTGTAGATAAAATAGCTTTAAATATTATTAAACATTATTTTCAATTTGCTTTAATTTCAAAACCTAAATTTAATAAAGATTCTAATAAAATTGTAATTAGTTTTTATTATTTTTTAAATTTACCAATATCTAAAGGAAAAAACCCTTATAAACAATCAAGAATTAATACATCATCTTTACAAGAAAATTTAACAATTAGTAATAATTCATTATTACCTATTGAAGCTAAAGGATATTCTAAATTAATATTAAAATTATCAAGATTTTATGGTAAACCTATTGAATTAAGACCTGTAAGAATTCATTATCCTTATTTAAATTCTTATATTTTAGCGCAATATATCGCTTTAAATATAAAAAATGGAAAATTTAATATGATTACGCGAAATTTATTTAAAAAAGCTAAATTAGTTAAACCTAGTAATATTAGAAATAATATAGATAATATTAAAGATTTAATTAAATATTCTTCTACTAGATTAAATCCACAATATTTATCAGGTATTAAAATAGTAATATCAGGACGACTTTCACAACGTAAAGCAGCTTCTAGAACTAGAATAGTACGAAGATCTATCGGTACTTTAAGTTTAAATAGTTCTAATAGTTTGATAGATGCAAATAAATTTACTTTCAAAGGAAAAAATGGTGCAGCAACTGTTAAAGTATGGCTTTCTAGTACTACTTCAAATTCATTAATTAAATAAATTACTAAATTAATTAACACCCCCCCTTTTTATTCAAAATTCTTATAGTTTAAATAAAATAAATAATTTTACATTAGGAATTCGATATTATTCTACTAATAATAATGATAATTTTATTAATAATAATAAAGTTATTTATCTATAATTAAATATATTAACGTTAAAACTAATAATAAAAAGATCTTAGCTAAAAATAAAGATAAGAGTGATATTTATATTTAGATAAACAAAATAAATGAAAAACAATATATAGATAGCACTATTGATTTAGATGATAAACAATTAAATCGTCTTAATAAATATTATAGTGGCTATAATTGATTAGGTATAAATAATAATAATATTAAAATTAATCTTATGACAGTTTCTATAATTATTTACCTTAATACTTATATTAGATAGATATCAAATTTTATTAAAGAATAAAAGTAAAGCTAAAATTTATCAGTGTACACATTTAAATTTTGATAAAAATATATTAGATTAGTATTCGATTTATATAAATGATTATTAAAATTCTATTTCTTTAAAATTTAAAATTCTATTTCTTTAAAATTTTAAATAAAATATAAATTATATATATTAAATATCTTTTTCCGAAACAAAGTATTTAATTTTATTTATAAATAATAATACTCTCCCCTAAATATAAATATCATGTACAATATCTCTCATTAAAGATATATATATTGATATAAGTTCGATTCTTCTCTTTTGAATTATCCATAATAAATCTTAATAAAAAATTTATATCCATAATATGAAAATTAAGAATTTTATTCTTTTTATTATAAAATTAAGATTAGAAATAAAACATCGCCTCAAAGGCGTAAAATATAATAATTAATATGCTTACAGCATTATTTTTTATACCTTTAATAGGTGCTTTAAGTTTACTTTTTGTAAATAAAAATGAATCATTAATGAAACAAATAACATTAGGATCTACAATTCTAAATTTTATTTTATCTCTTATCATATGGGGGAAATTTGATAATAATACTCATGAATACCAATTTGTTCAAGAATGGGCTGAATTATCATTCTGTCATTTTAATGTTGGGATAGATGGTATATCATTATTTTTTGTATTATTAACAACATTTCTTTTTCCTATAATTATATTAACAAGCTGGGATCATAAAAATAATCTTAAACATTATTTATTAAATTTTTTAATATTAGAAAGTTTATTAATAGCAACTTTTATAGTTTTAGATTTATTATTATTCTATATATTCTTTGAAAGTATATTAATACCATTATTTATTATTATTATAAGTTATGGAGATTTATTAAGTAAAGAAAAAGCTGGGTATTTATTATTTTTATATACATTAGCAGGGTCTTTATTTATGTTATTATCAATAATTACAATTTATATTTTAACAGGAACAACTGATTTCCAAATCTTATCTACTATTGATTTTGGTACAGATGTACAAAAATTATTATTTCTAGGGTTCTTAATCGCTTTTATTGTTAAAACTCCATTAATTCCTGGACATATTTGGTTAGGATTCGCACATGTTGCAGCTCCTATTGGAGGATCAGTATTATTAGCTGGTGTAATCTTAAAATTAGCGACGTACTTAGCTTTACGAGTAATGATCCCTTTTTTACCAGAGGCTACCTTGTATTTTACTCCATTAATATTTACTTTAGCTGTTATTAGTATAATTTATGCCTCTTTAACTTGTTTACGATTAATAGATGTTAAAGCCATTATTGCTTATAGTTCAGTAAGTCATATGGGTGTTGTAGTACTTGGGTTATTCTCTAATAATCTTCAAGGTATTGAAGGTGCAATTATATTAGGTTTAGCTCATGGAGTTATCTCTCCTTTATTATTTATTATTGTAGGTGATATCTTATATGTAAGAAGTCACACAAGAATTATTAAATATTACAGAGGTATTGCAACATCTATGCCTATTTTATCATTAATCTTTTTCTTTGCTACTCTTGCTAATATTGGTACTCCATTCTCTGGTAACTTTATTGGTGAATTTATGAGTTATGCCGGTGCCTTCCAATTAAACCCTATTATTACAATATTAGGAGCTACAGGAATGTTCTTATCTGCAGCATATTCTATCTGGTTATTTAATCGTATGTCATTTGGAAGTGCTTCAAGATACATGAGCACTATGCCAGATATAAATAGACGAGAGTTCTTTGTTGTTCTTCCATTAATTATTGTTTCTTTCATTTTAGGTATTTACCCTAATGTAGTATTAGAATCACTTCATTTAGGAGTTAGTTCTTTACTAATTGGTGTAAACACCCCCCCCTTTAAATTAATATTAAAATATTATATTAATATTTTGATTATATTATAATATTTTTATTATATTCTAATATTCTAGTTATATTCTAATATTTGGATAAATTATTAAAAATAATTTAAATAATAATTAATTTAAAATGTCTTATCTTATTTTTTTTTATAATTAAAAATTTTATTTAAAAGTTTGAAAAAATTTTTTAGATATAAAATTATATTAATATCATTCTTTATTAAGCGTATTTTTATTTTTTTTATCTAGAATAATTTATGAAGTTATTTTACCTTTTCATCCTTCTTAAGCTTTGTAGATTTAATAAAAAATAAGAATTAAACCTTTATAAGTTTAATTCTTAAAAAAGAGACTTAATATTTCTTTAAGTATTTATAAAAAAAAAATATATAAGGGGGGAGTTTTATTGTTTGGGTAATTATGAACCCCAATAGTAGAAGAAAATAAACACTAATAACCATACAATATCAACAAAATGCCAATATATAATAGCAGCTTCTAATCCAACATGATGGAAATCAGTAAAGTGATAATTTATAACTCTATATAAACCTACAGCTATAAATATTGTTCCAATAAGTACATGGAATCCATGAAATCCTGTTGTAAAATAGAATGTACTACCATAAACTGAATCTGCGATTGTGAAAGGAGCATTAATATATTCAAATCCTTGGAATCCTGTGAAAAGTATTGCTAAAATTATAGTAGCAATAAGTCCATAAATAGTGAATTTTCTATTACCTTGTATTAATCCATGATGAGCTAAAGTTACAGTAGCCCCTGAAGATAATAATAAAACTGTATTTAATAATGGAACTTCCCAAGGGTTCATTACTTCAATACCTGCTGGAGGCCATGCACAACCTAATTCTACAGTAGGGCTTAAAGCTGAATGGAAGAAAGCCCAGAAAAGAGAAATAAAGAAAAATACTTCAGAAATTACAAATAAAATAAATCCTAATGTTAATCCTTGTTGTACTTTAGAAGTATGAGATCCTTGGAATGTACCTTCAATGATAATATCTCTAAACCATAATGACATTGATAATACAGTAGAAATTAAACCTAATGTTAATAATAAACCACCATTAGCATAATTATTAAAGTACATAACACCACTTAGTGTTGTAGTTAATAAAGCTAATGAAGCTGCTAAAGGCCAAGGTGATGGTTCTACTAAATGAAAAGGATGTGATTGTATAGTTTTATACATTTTTATATTTATATATATAAATCCCATAATATTAGTTTTCCTATTAAAAGGTTAGCTAATTTAAAAATGATAATATAAAAAATTATTATCATATCATAGTAATTTTACACTTAACTTTTATTAAAAAAAAAATTCATAAAAAAAAATTAACATAAATATTTAATACGACATATGAGAATCGAACTAATATTTATCGTATTAAATTTTAAGTTATTTTATCAATAATTCTATAAGTCTATTTATTCTTAAATAAGTAAGGTCACCCATAAATAAAAGAATAAAATAAATTATAGAAAATAGTAATATATTAGTCCTAGTATTTAAAATTTAAAATATTTATAAAAAATATATTATTTTTTATATCATAGTAATTATTATATGAAAAAATTAATCATTAATTAATAATTTGTTAAATAAATAGGATTCATCATATAACTTTGTTAATTAAAAAATTAAATAAATTGAATATAGAGATAATCTTATTACAGGACGAGGAAGACTTGAACCTCCAGTTTCTCGGTTTGGAGTCGAGCGCTTTACCAATTAAACTATCATCCTTTATATATTAAAGTACTTTAAAAATATCATTATTTATTTTATTAAAAGTAAAAAAAGATATTTTTTAGAAGAGATTAAAGTATTTTATAAAAATTTATATAAATATAATAATTCAAAAATATAAATTAATTTATTAATTTAATTTAATACTTTTTAATCATAATTATCATAATTAATAATAATTAATTAAAAATATTAAAACCTTTAAATAAAATTTAGAAATTAGTTCAAATTTGACTAATTTAAAAAATAAAATTATTTTAAACTCTTTTTAATATCTGGACTTTTTAGATGGGTACAAACAGATTAACAATTAATATGGGTAAGGCGGAATTGGTTTACGCGAATTGTTTAGGCCAATTTGATTAATATCATGTGAGTTCAAGTCTCACTACCCATAATAACTATATTAATTATATATATTTGAATAAATAATAGCTTAACGTAAAGCTCTCTGTTCATAACGGATATGATGAAAGTTCAACTCTTTCTTGTTTATTCTTTCTATTACTAAATAATATAGTAATAATATATTATATATACAGAACTTGTATATTATTAACTTAATTATTAAATACTTATCAATTTTAATAAAATTTTATTGCTTTACTTATAATAGATTTAATTTTAGAATAAAATAATAAAAATATAGACTTAATAAAAATAATTTATTCTAGAGGGTAATTTAGATCTTAATAAATATGGGGACATCGTATATCTGGTAATATATTGGTTTTGCATACCAAAGAGAAAAGTTCGAGTCTTTTTGTCTCCATAAATATATATTAATTAAAATAAGATTTTTAATCTCTTAATTTATAACTATTTTAAAGCACATTCCCTTAAAAAAAAGAGGATTTTAAATAATTTTATAATATTATATTTTTTATACTTACCATCTTATTAGAAATAAATAATATAATTATAAAATAAGAAATATATTTTATAATCTTAAATAAATATTATATTCTTAAATATATCTTTTTAAATTAATATATAGTATTTTTAGCAATTTCATTTAAGCCTTGTCTTATAATATAAATTAAAGGTTCATTACTATTTTTTTGAAAGGTTATTTGTAAAATTATTTTTAAAAGATAAATAATTTAAGAAATTTTCATTATTTTTAAATAATATTTAAATATCAGGAATTAAAAATTTAACATAAATATAAATTCCAATTACTAAAAATATAAAGTATTGTAAAAATTAATTAAATTTATTTTTAAATAATTTTTTATTTCTAAGATAAGTAATTAAAAAAAAAATAATTTTAATTAAAATAAGGAGTAACTTTAAGTTGAATATAATAAAAATTATATATAATATAATAATTTATAAAAAATCTTGTACAAAAAATAATATTTATTTATTAAATATAAATAACTATTATAGCCATCTTTAATTAACTATAAAAGAGAGAAAGGGGGGGGGAGTTTAGCTTAATTGCTCGTTTAACCAAGCCATATATTTCTCTAAAGAAACAGCTTCAACTACGATTGGCATAAATCCATGGTTAACTCCACAGATTTCTGAACATTGACCGTAGAATAAACCTTCTCTGTTGATAAATGTTGAAGTTTGATTCAATCTTCCTGGGATGGCATCTAATTTAAGACCTAAAGCAGGTACAGCAAAAGAATGGATTACATCACTACCAGTTAAAATAAATCTAACATGAGTATCTACAGGTAATACTACTCTATTATCTACTTCAAGTAATCTAAATTGACCTTCTTCTAAATCAGCTTCAGGAACCATAAAACTATCAAAAGCTATTGGTTCTCCAGAATCTGAAATATAATCAGAATACTCATAACTCCAGAACCATTGAGAACCTACAGCTTTAACAGTAATTGCAGGATCTATTACTTCCTTTTTCTCTACCTTTCGTTCACTTATATAATAAGAGAGAGAACATGGACTATATCATCATCCTTCAGATTTGTCTAAGGGATGTTTTGCGTGTAGTCTCTGAGGAACCTACTAGATTTTTTAAAGAAAAATCATTCTAAAAAGGAAAAATATTTTCATATCGTTGGTTTCCTGCTGATTGTCCATTGTATTATCCTTCCCTTTAAAAGAGAGATAGATACCTAAAATAGGGATCTTTAAGATTTTTACCTTTACAATAATAGGTACTTAAGGCTTTAGGAGTTTCCAGCATATAGCAAAATTATTCAATTAACTTTACAGTTAAAGGGGACAAAGTGTTAAATTAATTTATAAGTCATACTATAATGAAAATGTGGAAATACTAATGATTTAAATAAAGGCGTTGATTCAGCTTTTATATTAATTACAGAGGTATTCTTGTGGTTTTATACTCTATGAATTAAATTAAAGTTATAATGAAATATACCAGTTAATAAATAAACTTTACTAAATGTATAAGCTTTGTATAAAAGTAAAAGCCTAATCGAGCTTTAGCTATATCATCCATAGCTTAATATGCAAATGCTACATCATCTAAATAATATATTAAATTAGGTAAAATAGTTTTAACCTGTTTACCATTTATATTTAAATAAAATAAATATTCAAGAGTAGTCATAAAAGGATATGATCTGATATGAATTTACATAAAAGAATATGTTTTTATTGATGTTGTTAATGTAAAATATTGTAAACAATAATGAAAAAATTTATAAAAAACTAACTATATATATATAATCGAATTTTTTTAAAGTTTATGTATCTTAAGTATATTATAATTATTTGGTTTATCCTCCGAAAAGGCCAAATTCAGATAAGACTGCTTTAAATCAAATATTAATAAACGTGCTTCTTTTTTAAATAAACCACTAATATCTATAAACTCTAAAATAGATAAACTAAAAGCAGAATAAGAATGAAGGATTAAGATTCTAGATATATAATTATCTTATTTTTTTTAACTGTGAAAGAAAATAATATTTTCCTAATCGAACAGATAAATCAAAAGTAGAACCAATATAGATTTTACCAGATTTTCTATGAGTAAACATGAAGATTCCTGCAAGACTTTTATTATCAGATAAAAAATTTTTTATCTGTTTCAGCATTATCATAAATTATAAGTGGTACAAAAGATAATAAAACTAAGAAATCGAATATTTCAAATAAAAAAATAATTTTGAAATTTATACCCACGAATTAACTCTATATGACTTATAAATAATTAAAAAATCGGGTTATCCATTAAATACAAGAGTCTGACTATTATTAATTACTATTTTCATAGTAAATTGGACTATATCATCATCCTTAAAGTCAGGATGTCAAGCGTATAGTCTCTGAGGATCCTACTTCCAATTTATTATAATTGGTTTGGTTTCCTGCTGATTGTCCATTGTTTATCCTTAAGATTTTTACTTTTATATAGAAGTACTTAAGGCTTTAGGAGGTTCCAGCATATAGCTTGATACTAAAATATTGTTACCAATATATAGGCCCCTATCTTGAGCTTGGGAATGCTATCGCAACTAATACTAATGCTGGAGTTACAGTCCAGATTAATTCAATAACTGTACCATGTGTAAAATATTTGTACACGATAGGGTTTTTAGCAGTATTGAATTTTAATATTATTATTCCTAACATCCAAGATACACCTATAACAATTATTACTAAATAAAACATAATTTGATCGTGAAGATCTACGATTCCATCAAAAGATGGTGATGCACCATCTTGAAAAGATAATTGCCATGGTTCTGCAACATCACAATGAGCAATTGAAAATATATTAAATAATTTAAATAACATTTTTAAAAAAAATTAAAGTCTCGTACAAAAAGATAATACTTAATAATTATCTATTTATACCGGTAATAATAATTTATAGCCACTTATTATTTACAATTAATTTTTAAAATTATCAAGAATCATTTTACTAGGAGAAGGGTGTTTTAAGATTATAAAAAATTAAATAAAATTAGTAAATTAATTTAGTATCTTTGTTTTTAGCTATTATCTATTTATAATATATTATAACCCTATTATAATAATTAGATATCATTATCTTAGTTTGAAGCCGGGTTAAAAACAGATGTAGATAAAACCCATTTGTCCTTAAATAATTTACCATTCTTAATATCGCGTATTATTGTATTTTTATCTACATTAAAAATTCAGCAGCTTAACAATAAGAATCAAAAGTAAAATCAATTAAAAATTTATCAGAAGTATAAATATAAATAGTAATACCTTTAGAAATATTAGTCTTTTCTTTAATTAATTTTAAGAAAGTTTTACTTATATTAGCTTTGCTAATTTTAGTTTTTGTAGCTTCAGTTAGTACTTTACCTATTAGAGCCTTACTAATTTTAAGTTTCGTTTTTTCTGAGAAAGTTTTACTTATATGAACTTTACTAATTTTAGCTTTTGTAGATTCAAGGGTAATTTTACTTGTTAGAGCTTTATTAATTTTATCTTGTACTTCAGAAGAGTAAGACTTTCCATACATAGGATGATTAACTTCTGAAAATTTAACAAAAGATTCTTCTGAGTGGGTTGATCCTAAACGAGACTCTACTATAAGGTTAATATAATATTTAGGATTTAATGAACTTATATAATATTGTTCGCGCTCAAGGATTGATTTTCATGTTTTCTCTTTTGACAGATTCGAGATATCAATAATTTCTATTATAGATAAGCTAAATATTGAATAACCTTGACAACGTAAAGCATTATAGGTATAACTGTAATTATAACAAATAAGATATGCTTTAGAATTATATGATCTAAATCGTATTGATAAATCTATAGCAGAACCTATGTATTTTATCCGATTCTTTATGTTTTTTCATGTTTTCATATGTAGATTCCGACAAAACATTTGTTATCTGTTAAATTTTTAGATTTATCTGTATTTGTATTAGAATAAATAATTGTAGGTCCTAATAAAAAACTATCTTAAAAAGAGGAGATAAATAGATATAAAATATTAAGTTCTTCTCCTTTGGGCCCGCCTTTATTTTATAACGTTTTAATTATTAAAATTAAATTAAAACTACCGGCGTGATAAAAGAAAAATTACCCAAGAAAATTAATGGGCTTTGAGTTAATAAAATTGGTTGAAATAATCCTCCTAAAATTTGTACACTAAAATCATAAAAAATAGCGGATACAAAGATTAAAAAATAAATCCGTAGAGATTATTGATGAATAAAATAGAAATTATTAGTATCGTCATTACTAAGTTAAAAATTTTTAATAATAATATATTTATATTTTACCAAAAATAATTCAGCTTTTTTTCTTTATAGCTTCCTATTATTAAATATATCTTCCTATTATAAAGCTGAATCCTTTTCATGAAACTGAACCTTCTTTTTATAAAAAATATAATTATTAAAATATTAGGGGGGTGTATATTTTAAAAATCTTAATTATAAATTAATATATTTCAAAAGCTTTAATGATACACGGAATTAAAATTGAGAACGCAATTACTACTGGTAACATTTTAGACCAGATTGCAGACATTAATTGATCATATCTTAATCTTGGAAAACTTGCTCTAATCCAGATAAATAGGAATAATATGAAAGAAGTTTTAAATCCTAAAGATAAACCAGTCATTAAACCATTAGATTCAACTCCAGGGATTAAATAACCACCTAAGAATAATATTGAAGATAATGTAGATAAGAATACAATAGCTCCATATTCTGCTAAGAAGAAAAATACAAAAGGGAAAGCAGAGTATTCAGTCATGAATCCTGCTGTTAATTCTGATTCTGATTCTGGTAAATCAAAAGGTGCTCTGTTACTCTCAGCCAGAATGGCTATTAAAAACATTAATGCGATAGGAAATAAAGGAAAAATAAACCAAATAGCTTTTTGAGATTCTATAATTGTTGTTAAATTAAATGAACCTACAAAAAAAATTACTAATAAAATTATTAATCCAAAAACTACTTCATAACTTATTAATTGAGCTGTAGCTCGTAAGGAACCAATAAATGAATATTTATTATTTGAAGCCCAACCTGCTAATATTATTCCATAAGCTGCTACTGAAGATATAGCTAAAATTGTTACAATCCCTAAAGAAAAATCAGCTATTACTAAACCTTTTCCATATGGTATAAGAGTCCAAACTAATAAACCACAAACTAAAGAAATCATAGGTGCTAATACAAAAAGTATTTTATCAGTATTTGAAGGCAATACTAATTCTTTAACTAATAGTTTTAAAGCATCTGCAAATGCTTGTAATAACCCATAATACGAAATATCCCAAAATAGTTTAATAATAAATAAACTAAATACTCTTTCGAGTAGGGTCTGACTATATCTTAAGCTTGCGCCAACCACCGTATAGTCGATGAACTGCACACCATTTTATAATGGTGCTTGGCTGCGGATTACCCATTTCCTTTCGTGCATCAATTTCGATTTTACTATACCACGAGTCATTACCTGTGCCACAAGATTCGTTACCGTTCTTGTTTAGTTGAAATTGCTTTAGGGCGTTCCCGCAATTTGATGGTTTATAGCTAAAGGTTCACTTTAACTTAGGCCTTTGGGTTTTAATCAAAGGACTTGAACAAACTAAAAATTAACATAATAATAATAATAATAAACTCATGCATATATAAAAATATATACTATATATCATAATATCTATTAGATGTAAATTTAAAAAGAGTTGCCTAAAGGGGATGTATAATTAAAAATCTTGATTATACGTAGAATAAATATTAAGAATGTAATTATTATAGAAAGCATTTAAAAATTTTATTATTTTAGGAAATATTTTAGAAAAAAAAATAAATAAGTGAAGAAGCTTAAGCTTTGTTAACTATTAAATATATCTAAGACTATATATCATAAAGTCTTTCTTACTTAATTATTTCACGAGGTTTACTGGTTACTATTTAAGCTATAGCCTATTCACTTAATAATACAATGCTTCGAAGACTAATAATTAGTTTACGAAACATCTTACTGTTTGCTTGCGGGCAAATTAAATTTTATTATTTATAAACATAAAAATGAATACAAGAATTGATACAACTATTAATACAACAATTAATACAACTAAATTTATGTTCTATTTTAGAACAGAAAATAGCATTCAAAAAGCTATATCCAAAATAACTGAATTATTATGGATTTACAATAGTGATAATTCTATTCTTAAAGATAGTAAGTATATTTTAAATATTTACAACCCTTCTTTAGGAGATAGTTATTATAAAAAACAAATAAGATTTTGACAATATTACTTCTAATTTTGCTACAACAATTGTTTTAATAGAAGAAGAATTAAAAGAATCTTTTTCAGAGATTAGATATTATTCATTAGCATTAATTGAATATTCTGCTAAAGAGGAGTTTCAGGGGGCTCAAGCTCCTGCAATAGTTGCCTATGAAAAGGTAGAAAAATTAAAAAAATTAAGTGAATTGCAACAAGGTATACCTAGAACAGTGGTAATAGTAAGTTTAGAAAAAGTAATTAAAGAATCTTTTCCTTTAGAGGCACCTATTGATGGAAAAGAAATTAAGATTAGTTTGAATGATACTTTAACAATTAATCAATCTTCTTTAGATTCATCTTTATTCCATTACCCCTCTCTATCAAGGGCTATTACTGAAGATAAAAGTATTACATCAATTAAACAAGTAAATAAAAGTATTAAGTTAGTTGAATTAGATAAATCTTCGTTGGTAAAAGACCCAAAAGAGGGAGAGAAAAATATAAGGATGGTTATAGGTATTAATTCAAATATACCTGAAATAATCGATGTTTTAAGTAAAAATATAAAGAAAAATGTAAAAGATAAAAATTATAAAATTATAGCAAAGAACTTATATAATGAAACAATTAGTATAAATAAAGTTTTACCTTTACAAGTTGAATTACCTTCAACACCACCGTTAAATGGATATAATAAAAATACTTTTTATTTTATTACTTTAATTTATAGTTTAATAATTTTATTCTTATTATATATGATTTTTATAGTTTTTTCAAGTATGTTTACAACAGTATCTGATTCAATATCGTATACAAGAATTGGAATTTTTATCGCAAATATTGGCCAATTTATTGCTTTAATATATAATAAAAGTTTTGATCTACCTAAATTTGACAATAAATATTTTAATAATTTTTCCCAAGAAATAGACAAATTATTAAAAAATGAGGTTTCTACATCTAAGATAAATCAAGAAAAAGATAAAATTCATGAGAATAAAGAAGATACAATTAGTGTTGAAAATTCAGAAGTTGCATCCGTAGATCATTACGAAGACAAAGGAGATAATACTATTATAGAAAATGATAATATATTTAACGACTACTCAATATTTGATATGTATGTTGATTTACCTACAAATTCTTTTTTTTTGTATATACTTAATTTTATGTTAGGAAGTATGACATTAGCTATACTTGATTATTTACAAGATTTAATTAATAATATTGATAATGATGACGATATTACTAATCCTTCAGAAAATGATCTATCAGATAGCGAATCTCTTTCAGGTGCATCTACTGACGAGGTAGATGATGTTATAGAAGAAAATGATAGCTTATTAGGTTTTACAGAAATATTTAATGATTTTAATAATTTATTAGGAGGGATTGGAACAATAATTTTATTAACTTTTGGAGGAATTACTCAAAGAGTTACTAATAGTTTAATCCAGTTTTATAATTATTTTGGTAATAATAATTCTAACAGTGACTTAAATAATAATAGTTCAGCTTCCTTTCAGGACGCTCCTTTTTCGGAGGCTAAATTGACTGTAAAATATAAAGAAGAGAATCCGGGTTCCGATAACTTTAGAAAACTTAACACTGAAAATGAAAATAAAATTATCTTTGTACTTACTCCACCTTTAGATGATCTTATAACTCCTGCCAGCGAGACGTCTCTCAAAAGAGGAGAAGAACAAAATAAGATAAAAGAACTAAATAACCAATCTACTCAAACTGATCTAGGAATAAAAGTGCTAAATGATAAATATGTTCAAACTGATGTTGGGGACTTATTAATTAAAAACTTTCTTGATAGTCATGAGAGAAATAACACTGCAGATAGTAGTAATACAGATATGACTAATATTTCAGATAATAATTACATTGCATATCAAAATAGTATAAATTCATTGGAAGAACATATTAATACACAAAATGTTATTATAAATCATTTATCAACATTAGTTAATAACAATGAATTAATAGAAAATCAATCTTCTAGTTATTTTAATAAACAAAATGATGTTATTGATAAAATAGTTAATAATTTTAATGAAATTGATCAAGAAATTAAAGATTTAAAAAGATTTAGTACTGATATAGAAAAAGAAATAAATGAAAGATCAACCATAGAAAGACATAAAGGAAAAGAAAGAAGTTTTTCATTACCGAATATTACTACAAACTATAATGAGATAATTCATTATTATCCTGAATCAGATAATAGAGATATTATTGGTAATTCTTCAAATAGTGTAGTACCTTTTGAATATTTTAATAGTACTTCATTAGGATTTACTATCGCTCAGGTTAATGAAATGGAAGGAATAAGACAAATGGAAATAAAAAATGAATTAATGGAAAAAACTATTAATTTAATAACAAATGTAAATACAAAGATACAAGAAATTAAAGAGAATTTTAAGGATACTAAATTAACAGAGGAAGAACTTAATAAAATTCTTGCTCCATATGAAGATAAATTTAATGTTTTGTCTGAAGCTATTGTAAAATATAATGAAGATAAAATAAGTAACTCAGAATTGAATCTTGTTTTAGAAATGCTTAATTTAAATGAATTAGAAATTAAACAAAATAAGGAAATTAAAGAGATTGAATAAAATAATATGTATGACATATTTAATAATGAATAAGGATAATATGATTGTAAAAGGTCAGGGCCAGTTATTTATTTTATAAAGGTTTCTTTTACTGCAGGAAGAAATCCTCCCTAGCAAAGCTGGAGGCTGGATCTGTCATAAATTTATCCTTAAAAAAACTAAGAAAAAAAATAAATAAATCCCCCTTCTCTATCCTTTATTAAGGCTCTACTTTATTTAATTATAGATTATTTAAATAGAAAAACCTTTACTAAACTTGTAAAGGAGTATACGACGAAATATTCTATATGTCATATAGAATAATGGGGTAATATTTCTTATTTTTGAAAAAGTAGGGGGGTGTTTAATTAGAATTAATGGCATATTATTTTTCCCCTGCCATTTATTAGCTTTTATTTATTAAAATTGAGCTTAATATCCATTCTTTTTTAAAAACTTTATCTTTATCTATATTTCTAGATATAGTGGCTACATTACAATTTAAAAATTTTCCAGCTTCAGTATAACTTTCGAATTCCTTAAATACTATATTTTTATTATCTTTCTCATATAAATATACTTTTTTTCTTAGTTTCCCTAAAGTTTCTTCATGAGGGATAAAACCTTTTTTAGCAAGACTCATTTTTGCTTTAGTTTCATCAGAAAGTATATTTCCGATTAAAGCATTAGAGATTTTTAATTTACTTTCTTTAGTATGAGTTTTACCAAAAAAATGATTATTTTTACCACTTCTTTTAATTAATGATTCCTCAGTATGTTTATAGCCTAATAAGGAACCTGCTATTTTAAGAATGTTATATTCAGGTATTATATCGTCTAAAAAATTCTGTTCAATTCTTAGTATTTTATTTTTTGATTCCTCTAAAGATAAATTAGTAATATCTACATATTCAAGAATTGATAAAGTAAATGCTGGGTAATCATGTTTTAATAGAGCTTTATAAATATACATTGATTTACTATTATTTTCTAAATAATTCTTATTAAAATAATTACTAAATCGTTGAGATAAATCAAATGCAGAACCAACATATTTTTTACCTGATTCTTTATGAGTAAATAAATAAATACCACTCTTACCTTTATTATCAGATAAAATTTTTATTTTATCAGTATTTATGTCATTATAAACAATAACAATTGGGTGTTTATTATTATTATTATTATTATTATTGTTGTTATCATATGCTATAATAGACATATGATAATATCTAGCTTGAAAAAGTCCATTAATTTTTTGTTGACCTACACGGTTAGGTCCTATTCTTCTTTGCATACTTCCCATTATTTTACGCTCAGCAATAGTAACATATGCTATAGAACCTAATAAAGGTCCTATTACAATTAATGCTTCTAATAGTGAATTAATTGTACTATTAATTGTCATTGTATTATTAATTATCATTTTATTATTATTATTAATTCTTTATCTCTGTTTAAACTCTTTTTACCCTTTAAAGAGTTATATATTTTTAGAGACCTTACTTATCATCATATCTATCCTGGGCTAAGGGAGGATGAACCTTATAAAGCTAACCAGGTTTATGCAGTTACCTTTAATCGAAAAAGGAATATCGCTTTGGAAGAGCACTGGTATACCATTTACCTATAACTGCTTTTTTATATTTTATAATAAATGAAGAGAGGAATTAAACCTTTTACTGAAAATTATTAAATAAGTTATGAGTGTTTATAAATTATATATAAATACTATAATTATTTAGTATTAATAAATTAAACATATTAATAAATTAAACATATCAATATTATTATAAATTACTTAATTATGTAATAATTATAAATTACTTAATTATATAATAATTATAAATAAATATAAAAAGAAAATTATTTACTTATATATATAAGGTCCTTTTATAACTGCAGATTCAGTTTATGGTAAAACATTTTATTTTATAACAAGTTTCCATGGTTTTCATATACTTATTAGAACAATATTTATAGCTATAGGTTTATATAGAGTTATAAATTACCATTTTACTGATTTCCATCACATTAGGTAAATTTTAGTCTCTTAGAATTTTTATCAAAAAAATAAATAAGGAATATTAATATATTCATAAATTCTTAAAAAAAATACAGAATATCTATAATTTTTTAATGTTTTACAAATATATTTTTATGACGATCTAAGTATCCAATAGAAAAATAATTAAACATTCGTTTTAATAAATTAATTATTAAGCTTCTATATCTTTTACTTAACTTTTTTATAGGTTCATAAATAAATTGCTTTTTTAACTTTATTATCAGTTAAATTTTTAAATTTCTCTGTATCTGCATCTTCATAAATTATTATAGGTACAAAAATTGAAAATAAAATTTCGTTTGTTTTAGTAAATAAAGTTAATAATTCCTAGATAAAACTTCAACAAAAAATAATAAAAAACAATAAAATATTGTTGAGAGACATTTTATTATATTTAATTAAAGTACTGTAAGGGGGGTGTTAGATTTTTTATCTAACGTGATGATGATTGGACCAATCATTGCTAATAACAGAATAAACGATACAAGTACTAAGTATAATCCATGAGAAGAGTATAACATTGAACCTATAACTTGAACTTCGTCATAATTAACAAAGATGTTATTATATGTAGTGTTAAAAGCAGCATTAATAACATTACTTGAAGAATCAATACCTGCTAACCAGAAATTAATTTTATCAAATAAAGCTGAAATTAAATAAATTTGATCGAATTTAGATGTAATAGTATTTGATAGTACTAAATAACTTAAGGCAGATGCAACAATTACTGCTAATGGTACGTTTTTGTTGTATTCATTACCTATCTCAGATAATTCAACTAATCGTATATTAAGCATCATAATTACAAATAAGAATAATATGGCAATTGCTCCAATGTACACCATAATGTATGCTAACCCTATAAAGTTAATACCTAATAAGATTAAATATCCAGCTAAATTAATAAAAACGGCAATTAAGAATAACACACTAATGATGGGCGATTTTGCTGTAATAACCAAAAGAGCGGATAATACAGAAAGAAATGTTAATAAATCTAATAATAAAGAATTCATTTAAATTAATAATATAAAAAATAGGTAGATTAATTTTAAATTAATAACCTTAAAGCATAAATCCTAGCCTTATATAATTATTATATATCTTTTGTTCCCAGTATATCGGCTTCGCAAAATAAATATATAAGTCCTAACGTTATGGAGTTATCATTATAAGGTCTTATAGATTTTTCTCTTGGAATGGTTATTTTTATAAAAAAAAACTTATATTAATAATTTTATATAAACTTAAAATTATATAAAATATAATATATAATATATAACGCATAAATACCCAAGATAAATCTTTCTAACATAAGATTTATTATATAAATATAGTAAATTACAATTTTGGTATAATAAAGTAAATTAAAAAATTTAATTAAATATTTAGTAATTTTTCTAATTTTAGATAAAAGACTTGAACAAATAATTAAGATTTAAATTATAGATAATTTAGTCAATTATAAAATTTTATACCAATGTTGTTATTATATATACACTGGTATATTTTGAAAAAAAAGAATAATAATACCCCCTTATATAAACCATAAAATATATTAGTATTATAAAATTAATCCTTAATAAAATAACCCTCTTTAAATTAACAAATACCGATATAAAAAAAACTCTAATTATGAAATTAGTTGTAATTATAATAAAAAAGCTATATTTCATCAAATTATATAAAAAATATTAATAATTTAATTAAAAATTGGGTGTAAAAATATAACGTTATCATATTAGATAGTCCTTTTTCTATCCCTCATTATTTGAATTAACTTTTTATCTAAAGAAATTAAGGTTGTAGATAAAAACCATTCTTTTTTAAATATCTTTCTATTTTTAGCATATTTTTAAACCGTTTGACAATTACAATTAAAAAATTTTCCTGTCTTATTTGTAGAATAAAAAGTGTTAATAAGTATAGATTTATCAGAAGAATAAACATATATAGAGATCCCTTGAACAGCACTAATTCTAGCTTTACTTTTAGCATAATGAGTTCTATCAAACATAGGATTATTTTTAACTGATGAAGCTTTACTCATTAAAGCAATTATTTCCTTCTTATGTTTATAACCTAAAGAGGTATCAGCAATTTTAATAAAATTATACTTAAGTTTAAGTTTATTAACATAAAATTGCTTTAGAGATATCGGCTTCTCTGGCTCACAATATTTAAAAATTATAAAAATAAAATTTTATAAATTATATTTATTTATAGCATTTTTAAGCAAAATATTATATTGAGATTTGTTTATATGATTATTGAAACGGATAGTTAATGTTTTTGAAGAACCTATATATAACTTAGAATTAATCTTATAAGAAAATCCGTAAATATCGGATTTACCTTTTAATTTCTCTTTAATTATTTTTTAAGTTTCTACTAAATGTAAAAAACTTATAAAAATTTAGATAGTTGAAAAGAATGGTTGTAGTCGTGTCATTATTTTTTTTTTTTAGAAATTAAAATGTTAACAAACGCAATTATTAAACTTTTTAAGTAAACTATATCTGTGTTGAAACGCACATGACATCCCAGAGAATAATCCTATGCGGTAAACTATAATTATATTTTAATCTTAAAGAAAATCTCCAATATAAATTGAATATAATATTATAAATAAAATATTATAAATAAGATATTATTGATCGGGTACCACAAATAATTAAAAGACTTTAACTTTAATTATAATATAAATTTTATAACTATGAATTGTAATCTTTTTAATTCATTATATAAATATATACCTACCTGTTTGTCGAAATTGGTATACGATGTTGAATTAAAATCAATTGCTTTTTAGCGTGTGAGTTCAAGTCTCACAACAGGTAAATAATTTAATTTTTTTTTTTCAGTTTTCTGAAAGGAAAGGGGAGAAGGATTTTATCGTCCTTTTCTTAACTACTGTTGCAATAGTACTGGATGAGCTGTGATAGGGAGTGAAAGGCTAATCTTACCTGGAGATAGCTGGTATTCTGCGAAACCTATTTAAGTAGGATCTATATTTGAATTATAGCAAGTAGTGCTCTGCTTTTAGCAATCCATTTGTCATTATGATAAATGGGATTACATTGAAAAATATAATTTATATTTAATGAAAGAAGGGTAAATACTTAAAAAGGTTTCCCTGATAAAGGCTTAAAGGAGACAAAAGGAAAAATAAGAAAATATCTTTTGTTAATTAATAATAAATTTCTTATTTAATTAATTTTTTAACGGACATTTTTACCACAAAGTGTGTCAAATAAATAAGTATACTATTAAAATTATTCTAATATATTATTAATAATAGAAATATATTATTAAAATCTAAGCCTGAATCCCGCTTTCGGCGGAGTATATAATAGATGATTAATATTATTTTGGGAACAAAAAAAAAATAAATATAAATAACTATGAATTTATCAATTACTTTGTTTTTAATAGGAATTTTGGGATTCATCTTGAATCGTAAAAATATTATTTTATTAATAATTTCTATTGAATTAATGTTATTAGCAGTAACCTTTATGATTTTAATTTCATCTTTTGCTTTTGATGACGCAATTGGGCAAGTATACGGTATATATATTATCGCAGTAGCAGGAGCTGAATCTGCCATAGGTTTAGGTATTGTAATTGCTTTTTAT
>Ga0302218_10000158_pt1 | contig 26130 bp, 31 predicted proteins | sample II_Palsa_E1_1_FD_194567 | JGI IMG/M metagenome (GOLD analysis project Ga0302218, IMG submission 194567) | Peat permafrost microbial communities from Stordalen Mire near Abisko, Sweden - II_Palsa_E1_1 | ecosystem: Environmental > Terrestrial > Soil > Palsa > Peat permafrost | place: Sweden... | reverse complement strand
TAATTCGCGCCATTCGTCTTCGGTTTTGACGAACTTCAGCACCTGCACCGTATCCTGCCGAACACCGGCATCGGAGAAACTTACAATCGTGACTTTTTCAGGAGGGGTGAGGGCGAGAGCGCGTTTTTGGCTGGCGTGAGCGCTTTGAATTCGAAATCGCAGGAAAGCTGCCGCAGAAATTGCCGCAACACACGTGAAGAGGAAGATCCGGCGCGAGGAGTTGGTCCGACCTTCTTTTCCGTCCAGATTTGGTTCGAACATTTTAATAGCCAGGCACTTAGGTTCGCTCGCCAGATAACTCGTTAAGGCTACCAGCCAATTGTCTCGTTTGGAACATTCAAGTTCTTTCGCTCCTGCTATAAAAAATACTGGAATCATAGATTGCGTATCTGCGGAAGGGGGGCTTTCTAAGTGGACCGAGAGTACGATATTTTCGAAAAGTTTCCGGACGGCTCGCAGATCTGGAGAGCATTCGTAAAAGGCCTGATCGAGGCTCGCGCCCGGGTCGTCGAACTGAGCGAGACGTCTCTGAACGAGTTCTATGCGATTCACACCCCCACCAAAGAAGTTGTGGCTACCTCACCGAAGCGTTACGAGTAATTCGATCCTCTTCGGGATGTCGTAGTTTTTCCAAGCGTCTCACCGTCGTTAAACCCAGGGAAGTCATCGCAATTTCCTCCATTGCAGGCTGCATCCGCAACCGGGTAGCATGGATTCCGCTGGACCAACTAACGTTCAACGAAAAATTGCCGATTCGCCGTAAAACTGCGCTAGCATCTGCTGTCGACAAAATTACGGAGCTGAAAATCGATGAAAACGATTGGAATTGTGAGTGGAGCGGTGCTCTTCGCCGTAGCCGGGCTGGGAATTTCGGCCAGCGCGGTCAAGCAAGCAGCGGCCAAACCGGTCGTGCAGAAGGCCGCCTCCCATCAAACTGGGGACGTTGCCCGTGGAAAATATCTGGTAGAAGAAGTCGCCATGTGCGGCGAGTGTCACACCCCGCGCGACGCCCAGGGCAATTTGATCGAGGCGCGCGACTTGCAAGGCGCGCCCACCTGGATCGCGCCGGTTCACCCCGATTCCAATTGGGCCTGGAACGCTCCGACCCTCGCCGGTTTCGCGGGCTACTCCGACGCGGATGCTGTCAATATTTTGGAAAAAGGGATCGGGGCAAACGGGCAGCCCATTCAGCGTCCCATGCACATTTACCATATGTCGCATGAAGACGCGCTGGCCATCGTCGCGTACTTGAAATCGTTGCCATCTCTTCCGCAATAAAACCGGCGCACGCTACAGCGCGGGACAATTACTTATCGGGTTTTGCATGTATTCCGCGCCAGGCGGCAATCGCGGACCATGTGTAGCTTGAAATCCTTGGGACCCGCGAGCTCCGATGCCTAAGAAATTAGCCAAGCCTGCCGCGCGCAAGCCCCCCAGTGGTACATCGTCGCGCGCGCCGAAAATGCGAGAAGGCCGCATTCCGCTCGGCGTCAACGACGCGGAAATCGAAGTTGAAGGCGGCACCGCCAAGCTCACCAACCTCAACAAAATTTTCTGGCCGAAGCTCGGCCTGACCAAACGCGACCTGCTCCAATACTATCTCGACGTTTCGCCTTACTTAATGCCCCACCTGAAAGACCGCGCGATGGTCATGAAGCGCTATCCCAACGGCATCGACGGTGGCTTTTTCTTTATGAAGCGTGCTCCGTCCGGCCGGCCTTCGTCCGTTCCGGTCTGCGCGATCGAGCATGGCTCCGGAAACGTCATCGACTTCCCGGTGGTCCAGCACGTCGCTTCGCTCATGTGGGTCGTGAATCTGGGTTGCATCGATCTGAATCCCTGGTATGCCCGCTGCGACGACGTGTATCGCCCCGATTTTCTGCAATTCGATCTCGATCCGGTTGAAGGCACCAAGTTCGAGCGTGTGCTGGAAACCGCGCTGGTCGTTCGCGATGCTCTCGATTCCCTGAAAATCACCAGCTACGCGAAGACCACGGGGTCGCGCGGAATTCACGTTTATGTTCCGATCGAACGTGGACCGCTGCAGAAACAGGTTTGGACATTCGCCAAAGCGCTCTCTCACGAACTATTGAACCGCAATCCGAAACTCATCACCGCTGAATATCGGGTGGCGCATCGCCCCAAGAATCACGTTTTGGTCGACTACAATCAAAACGCCTGGAACCGCACTCTCGCCTCGGTTTATTCCGTCCGCCCCAAGCCGGCCGCCACCGTTTCCACTCCGGTTACCTGGAAAGAAATCGAACGCGGATTCCGCATGGAGGATTTCACGATGAAGACGGTGCTGCCCCGGTTCAAAAAGCTGGGCGATCTGTGGAAGCCGCTGCTCGAGAACAAAGGCCGCACCAACCTGGAAAAATTCTTGTGACTTTGGCCCTCGCCAAGACCTACGCTCCGATGGAAGCATTGCCGGCTTCGGAGCTTCCGTCAGGTCGAAACTGGCAATACGAACCTAAATGGGATGGTTTCCGTTGCCTGGCCTTCCGCGACGGCGCAAAAATCGATCTGGAATCAAAATCCGGAAAACCTCTCACCAGGTATTTCCCGGAACTCGTCGAAACGCTCGCCGCGCTCAAAGCAAAGAAATTCGTTCTCGATGGCGAAATTGTCATTCCGGTTGACGGAAATCCGTCCTTCGATCATCTGCTGATGCGGATTCACCCTGCCGCTAGTCGCGTATTGAAGCTCAGCAAGGAAACGCCTTCCGTTTTTATCGTGTTCGATTTGCTGGTGGACGATGCGGGAAAATCGCTGATCAAGGCAACGTTGCAGGAACGGCGCACGGCGCTCGAAAAATTCGCCAGAAAGAATTTCAAGAAGGACGGTCTCCTGCGACTCTCCCCAGCCACAAGCGATTTGTCGATGGCGCGCAAATGGTTTCATATGGGCGTCGGCCTGGACGGTATTGTCGCCAAGCGCACCGATCTTCCCTACCAGAGCGGCAACCGCGAGGGTATGCAAAAAATCAAAACCCAGCGAACCGCGGACTGCGTTGTCGGCGGATTTCGCTACCTGGAAAAAGCCAAACAAGTTGGATCGTTACTTCTGGGCCTATACGACCAGGCAGGTTTGCTAGATCATGTCGGCTTTTGTTCTTCGATCAGCAACGAAGAACGCCCGGCCTTGACCAAAAAACTGCAAAAACTGATCAAACCACCGGGCTTCACCGGCAGAGCTCCCGGAGGCCCCAGCCGGTGGAGTACGAAACATTCCCTCGAATGGGAGCCGCTGGCGACGAAACTCGTCGTCGAAGTGCAATTCGATCATTTCACCGGCGGCCGTTTTCGCCACGGCACAAAATTTCTACGTTGGCGCCCGGAGAAATCTCCGCGGGCCTGTACCATGGACCAAGTTCAGCGCGAACACCGCGCAGCGATGGGTTTGCTATAAAGTTTGGCCGGCAATTTCACGGATTCGCATAAGCGAGGGCGCCATGGCAGCTTCCACCTGGAAAGGGTTCATCACTTTCGGACTAATTTCCGTTCCAATCCGTTTATTTGCCGCTGCGCGTTACTCGCATATTCGTTTTCACGAAGTTCATCGCAAATGTGGCAACCGGGTGCATCAGCAACTCTATTGCCCGTACGACGAAGAGATTGTTCCCCGCGACGAAATCGTGATGGGCTATGAAACCGACGACGGCAAAATGGTCATTATTGATCCGCAGGAACTGAAAGCGCTGCAGCCGCAATCGTCTACCGAAATGGAGATTTCGCAGTTTGTGTATCTGGACGAAGTCGATCCCATTTATTTCGAAACCTCCTACTTTTCCATTCCCGAAGAGGCCGGGCGGCGCGCCTATGGCCTGATCCTCAGCACCATGAAACAGATGAAAATCGCGGCGATCGCCAAAGTCACCATGCATCAGCGTGACCGCTCCATCATCATCCGACCCTACGACCAGGGATTAGCCGTGCACACGCTGTATTATCCGAATGAAATTCGCGAAGTTCCCGGATACGGCAAGGAGCCACCCAAGAGCCAAAACCGTCAGGAGCTTTCGCTGGCGGAACAGTTTGCAAAAACCCTGATCAAGCCTTTCCAGCCGGAGAAATTTCACGACGACTACCAGGCCAGCGTACGCGAATTGATCGAGAACAAGGCCAAAGGCAAAGCAGTTCCGATCATTCCCAGGGGGAAAAAGCTCGCGCCGGTCATCGATTTGGCGACCGCATTAAAAAACAGTATCGCCAACAAAAAAGCGTCCGGCGCAGCCGCCTCGAAACGGAGTCCAACCATGAGGTCATCAAAGGGCCGAAAAAGCGCCTAGACGGCGCCGCTACAGTCGATCTTGCCGAATCGCCCGCCGATATGCCTCATCGAATAGGGGGTATGCACCCAGAATTCCTCAGGCGGCCCATGAGCGACTCTTACAATCAGGGACGGAGTGCCAAGGAAAACAATGGCATCGCGTGACGTAATATTTTGGGCGGTCGACACCCAGGCGGATTTCATGTTGCCCGATGGCAAGCTTTACGTCCCGGGGGCGGAACACTTATTGACGAATCTGAACCGTCTGGTCGATCAAGCTCGTCAAGGTCGCGTGCTTTTGATTTCCCATGGCTGCATTCACCTCGAAGGCGATCCGGAATTCGCCGAGTTCCCACCGCACTGCATTCGCGATACGCCCGGTGCCAAATTCGTGCCGCACGCACTCGCCAACAAAGTTTTCACCGTGCCCAACCACGAAAATGCCGTGCTTCCAGAGGATCTGCACGAGCACGAACAAATCCATCTGGAAAAGGATACCCTCGACGTTTTTCAAAGCCGCCATGTTGCCGAGATAGTTCGGCGCTTAAACCCGAATGCTGAGATTTTCATTTTCGGGGTGGTGACGGAAATCTGCGTTCGCTTCGCAGCCAGAGGCTTGCTCGAGCAAGGCCGCCATGTGTCGATCGTGGAAGACGCTATTGCCACGCTGAATCCCGCCGAAGGTCAGCGCGCCCTCGCCGAACTTCGCGCCTTGGGCGCAAAAATTGTCTGCACCGGGGATGCGGTCAAGGCCGCAGTAAATGCCGCCCAAAACCTGATCGCTAGATCCCCTGACCGTTCGATCGGGTCGTAGCGATCCTCTTAAGCGATCCTCTTATTAAACAAATCGCTGTTCCACGAATTATTCTCCCGATCAAAAAAAAACGGGCATCCGCTGCTTCGCGGATGCCCGTCCCAGCCTTCGGCCAGACTCTGCGCTTATTTAGGCTTACTGCCGCCGTGTTCTGCCGGGGCCGCATGCTGCTGTGGTGGCGCTTGACGTTGCTGCAATTGCTGCTGTTGCTGGGTGTGCTTCTGCACCAACGTGTCGGTTTGCTGTTGGTGCTTTTGTTCCAGTTGCTGGTTTCGCTGGTCGCTAACTTTCTGTTGGGCCGCACGCTGGTGGTCTTTCTCCTGCTGCGCCGCCAGCTTCTGGCGTTCCTGATCCTGCTGCTTATACAGTTTGTCCTGCTGAGTCTGGTATTTCTTGTCCAATGCCGGATTTCCGGTGTTCGGCGCGGTGCGCGTTGCGGGCTGAATGTCCTTGACGTGGCTCGGTTTGGCGGCAGGGGTCGCCGCTTCGGTCCGCGCTACGTTGTTGTTTTCGGTGCGCGCTGCTCCGTTGTTCGCCGTGCGTTCAGGAGCCTTATAAGGAGCGCCGGCTTCTCGTGCCGCCACGACTCCATTGCCCTTGAATTCATTCGCCCGCTGCGTTGCGGCAATCGGCGGACGTCCCTGGTTCGCTGAAGCACGAAGCTCCGGATTGCTGCGTGCGGCGGCCACGTGCTGGGTCTGCGCCGCTACTGGCGGGATGTGTCGCTCACTTGCCGCCCGTTCCTGCTCTGCGGTGGCGCGAGCTTCCACTCCGCCATTGCCTCCGTTGTAACTCACCCGGTTGTTGACCTCGGTCACTCGCGTTTCATACACATTGTGGATGACCGCGACATTCACGTTAGTTACCGCACGGTTGTAATAGAAATGATCGTGGTCCCAGCGGCCGCCCTCGTACCCATTGCCAAAATAACCGAAGCCGTAGCTGATGCCGCCATAGAACCCTACGGTCGGGCCCCAATATCCTTCATGGAAAAAGAATGCGCTGCCGCCCCAGCCCCAATACCCGGGCGTCCAGAGGTAGCCCACTTGCGGCGCTTCAATCCAGGTTCCGGGAACCCAGTAATACCCGGTGTCATCCGCATAGGCCCAATATCCCGGCGTCCAGATGTAGCCGTCACCTGGGCAAACCGGCTGCTCGTACACCGGCAGCGCCGGCGGACCGAACGATACGGAGATTCCAATCTGTGCAAAAGAAGGTGCCGCAAAACAGAGCAGCGCTCCCATCACCAACAGCAGCGAACGAATGGACGACCTAATTTTCATCGTGTTCCTTCCGCCGGCTCGTCTTTGGCGTACCCGGTGAAGCTTGCGTCCTGCGGGCTGCGAGGATCGAGCGGCACTGTAAGAAGCATCGTGAACGGAGTTACCAAGCTAAAACGAAACTGACCATGCAGTCTATTGTAGAAAGCCAAGCTCAACGGCTCTATCGGGATTTGAGTGTAGCTAGGGCAGGAAAATGTCTGTATCCGGTTAGCCGGCCGTCGCGCAATCTTCCGGGTTGAGTGAGCCTCGTGGAGCCAGATGCATCTCGTTAATTCATGGAAGGAAATGATCGCACTACAAGCTTCTCCGATCCGTAACCGTGTTGCCATCCAATCCTCTGCTTACTATCAAACTATTCTCCCGCAAATCCTCGTAGACTTCGCGAAACGACTGGAGCAAGGAGGTCTCATGGTAGGAAACTCCGTGCGCTGCGCAATAAGCTCTCACTATTTTTTGAACCTCGCGCAATTTATTGGTCGGCATAGTCGGAAACAGGTGGTGCTCGATCTGGCAGGTCAAGCCGCCGGTGGCGTAGTCGACGCCGGGATGCTTCTTGATGTTCCGGCTGGTCAGCACTTGTTCGCGGAAGAAATTCACGGCTTTGGCGCCATCGAGCAACGGCATTCCCTGATGGTTCGGAGCGAAGATCAGCGTCAGATACAGTCCTAAAAACATTTGCTGGGCTAGGAAGAACAAAACTGCGTGCCGCCAGCCGAGCAGAAAACACAGCAGGCCTAAAAACCAGCACAGATGCAGAACCAGGAAGCCCACCTCAATCACCGGATGCGCAACTTTGTTGCGCAGCAGGTACCGCACGCTATCGACCTTCAGCACGAACGCTTCCAGCAAAGACAAAGGGAAGAAGCAAAAATGCTGATAACGCACGGAGAGGCGGGCGAACCCGCGCTTGCCCACGGCCTGCTCCTTCGTAAACGCGAATAGTGGTATTTCTACGTCGGGGTCGGCGGTAATGTGATTTGGCGAGCAATGATGCAGATTGTGTTTGTTGAGCCACCAGCTATAGCTAAATCCGAGTAGAAGATTCGAATGAATCAAACCGAGTACTTCGTTCCCAGCCGGCTTGCTGAAAATTTCCTGATGGCCGGCGTCGTGAACGATAAAACCTAGCTGCGCGAACACGAACGCCAGGAAAGCGGCATTGAGCAGCTCAATCCAAGGATTGTGAAACGACTTTATCAGCAGAAAAGCGGCGACTAGGAGCACCATGTTTAGAAGCATCTTCCAGGCGTAATACGCCGGCTGCTTGGCGAGTAATCCACTTTCCCGAACGAGTGCTTGCAAGTCGCGAAATTCGTCGCCCGCTGCTGAGGTCATCGTTTCCTTTAGCTTTAAACGCCCTAGTTATAACCAGCAGCCGCTTTTGAAGAGGGAAAATGGTGCGCCCGGCAAGAGTCGAACTTGCGACCTTTTGGTTCGTAGATAGTCCGGGTCAAAATCCAAATAGCTTGTTTGGTGTCGCTTACGAATCTACCCCACTACTCTGAATCCCGCAATGATACCTAGAGACCTAGTTAGAGGCTGGACCGCTGGTGACGCGGTTTCTGCCCTGCTTCTTCGAACAATACATTGCTTCATCAGCGGCCTGCAGAAACTCCTCGGCACTTGAGTCAGACAAGTGGTCTGTTGCGATCACGCCGATACTAGCGGTCACCGCGATTTCTCCGCCTGCTTTGCTCGATTCGACCTCTCGACGAATCCGCTCGGCGGTAGCAAGAGCCTCGCCCGTCGAATAGTCGGGCAATAGGACGGCGAATTCATCGCCACCCCATCGGTACAGCGTACCCTTGCGCCCAACTGCTTTTAAGATCGCATCAACGGCGCGTTGCAAGCAGTCGTCACCGGCGAGATGCCCATGTGTGTCATTCACTTCTTTAAAGTGGTCCAAATCGATAAGTATGAGTGCAGCTTCCACTCTATCTGTGCGGAGCGCAGCAAGGTCACGGTTGAAATCATTTTTGGATGGCAGCTCAGAGAATCGAAGGTTTCTTTGCCCCTGCGATCTTGCCGCAATCTCCTCGGCGGGCGGCCAACCTGCAGCGATCAACTTGTCGGTGGGCCTCATCGAGTCATCAATCGACCCTCGCGCGAGCAATCCCTGAGCCGACAGAACGGTGGCAGCGACCAGCAAATCCTTGGTCGAAATCCCGAGGTATTCGGCATCCCACGGGTCAACAATCCACACATCTTTGTGTTTTCCGTCGAAATAAAACCCGAGATTATATGCCTTCCCAACGAGAAAACTTTGGGTTCGTTTCACGTCGGTTTGCGGTTCTCTGTCGTCGTCCCCTTGATCCGAGGTCTCAAAATGCAGATTTTGATAACTTTCCTGCCGAGCCTTGCCGTCAGAGAAGACAATTTTCCGGTTGTCTACCGACCGTCTGACGCGATTGGCAATATATCGAACCATGTCGAACGTAGTCGGGCCAAAGACGCCAGTGGCGACCTCGACACCACACCTCGCGCTCTGGCTGTTTGCAGCGTCCGTTACTGTTACAGGAATCCAGCCCCGACCGGCCTTCATCGGCTGTCCCACCTCGACCGGCCACGCCATTTCGACGGAGATCGCGTGACCCGACTCGCAGAAAAACAATTCGGGTGAGCCAAACTGGGCTCGACCCGCAATCGCTAGCGAATATCGATCGAGACTAGTCTTGTATTCGTCGGTCGCGGGTAGGTCGCTCAGGAAGGAATCGTTCAGAACTATGTTCGTTCGTCGTCCTTCCTTGCCCAGCAAAAAATATGTTGCTCTTCGTTCAGGCCAAGGACGCTGCTGCTGGAATATCTGAAGCCCCCGATGCTTCAACGCAAGATCAAACAGCGTTAGGCCTTGTTGTACTTGAGGATTAGGATTACCCATCGCGGTGATTTTTACTCGTAGAATGCGTCTTCAGAATAACAATTCGAGTGTACGGCTTCAAATCATCGGCCCCGACTACCTGAACCCCTCACGGCTTTGGCCACGGCAGCGCGGACATCTAAGCCCAAATTGAAGCCACGATATAATGCCCGGGAGGCAAAAACGACGGATGCTCGACTACCCAGCACTCTCTGCACGTTTTCGGAATTCGTCGAGATAGAACTTCGATTCCTCTTCCGAACCCAGAGCAATATCGAGCAATAAACGTAAGGCCATGACGGGGCCGGGAACGATCTTCGTTTCATCGATGTCCGCACCGCGCAAGTCTGGGTCTGTCGCGATTTCTACATTCACGATCCACCATCGTTCGATCTTATCCAGAAGCATCGCCATTTCAGTGAGCCGTACGGGAAACTCCGCAGGCAATCCATTTGAAATCACCGTCAGGAGTCCGTGAGCAAGTATGTTCCGCAACTCCTTGATTCTTCCGTACGTGGCAATGTCCGCGTCGTCGATCACGTCCATTTCTTTCAGCCATTCGAGGGACGCATGAGTGGGGCTCGAATTTCTCGACAGAACCTTAGTAGTGTATTCGGGCTCGACCCTCCAGCCGTTTTCGTCGAAGCCGTCCGTGTAGAAGTCCTTGATGCGATCAACGATCGTCGTTTTTAGATTCTCAAACGTGGCGATATACACGGACGCGGCGATGAGGGCCGGGCGCAACTCGTCCGGGTCGAGAAACTTTTCCCATGAGATTTGAACGTCCTTATTCAACTTCTCTCTCTTGGGGTCGCGCATCTCGCGCCTCCTTCAGAATCATACAATCACCTCGGGGCTGCCCGATGATTCCGACCAAGTCAATCAACTGACTTTTTACTAACACCGTGTTGAGCGAACGCGGCCTGTGTGATACGAATGGAGACGGAACGGGAAAGAATGCGATGGACGGCACAAAATTTTAGAGCGCGGATAAGTCTTGGAGCTGAAAGTGAAAGCATCTGCTTTACTAGTTTTGACTCTGCTTTTTGCAGCTAGCATCGATTCTCAAAATCTGGCCACGAAACGCGTGATGCTTTCGCCCAAATCAAATCTCGACACAGCAAGCGTCTCTGAAGGCTTCTCGAAGTACTGCCCGAACGTCGTCGTGACGGAGAACGAAGTAAAGGCAGACTACATCTTAGAGGCCGCCAATAAGACAACCTACTCGGACGGAGATTCGTCTAGCCATTGGCACTTTACTCTGATGAACAAAGACGGCGATGTCCTAATGACCACGCATCCCGAACAACACTTCAAGGACAGCGTGAAAGGTCAACGATTCAAACATCATTTTGTTTCGCTCTGTCAGTACATCAACAACAGTGGGTAAGACCATCCCCAGAAGTAGAGGAATCGAAGTGCGCCTCAGACTATTTCCGTTTGCGGTTGCCGCGACGATTTCGGTCGCCGCAATCGGCTGCTCGAATGCAAAGCCCGACCCACCTGTCGTGACACCGAAAATCGTTGAGACAACTGCGACACTCCAGCAGCAGAAGATGTGTGCGCAGCAAGCTAAAGTAAGTTTTGATGAATTTGACAAGGCACCTACGCGGGGACTAAAAATCATGACGATCTCGTCGAGTTATACGAATCATTTCGACGCAAACACGACCACCTGTTACGTCGAGATTTTTTATTCATTCTCGATGGATGGCGGTAAGACGATGACCACGTCCAAAGTTGTTTCCGACGCATTCGAAGGCCGAACATATGCCTCATACATGTGGACTTCGGACAGAGTGAAAAAGTATTGGGAAGTTAAACCCACTTTATGTACTGTGACTCCCCGCAACCAAGACGAAATAATCTGCCAATCCGACACCGAGTTCGACAGCCTTGTGCTCACGCATTTTGGTACCGGCGAATAACGGCCAGCCGTGTCAGACGATCCAAAAGTGTTTATGCTGGACACAAACGTGTTCAACGAATTTTGTGACGGCAGTCTTCCTCTCGATTGCCTGCGGGGCCGTCGGCTTCTGGTAACCGGGATTCAAGAGGAGGAGTTGTGGAACTGTAAAGAGGAAGTCCGGCGCAATGCGCTTCGAGACACTTTCGAGAAGGTCAGCGCCGATTCGGAACCGGCAGCGCAATTCATCTTCGACATGGCGGGAGCAGAATTTGATCGGGGAAGCTGGGGGGTCAACGATCACACTCACGAAGCGATGCTTATTCGCTTGCGAGAACTTGAGGGCGTTACGCCCGGCTCGAATCAGGTCGCAGACGTGTTGATTGCTGAGACGGCCATGCGGCGTAACGCCGTCTTGGTTAGCGGCGACAAGAATCTGCGAACGATGGCCTCGGAGTTCGGCGTTGAAGTGATGTCGCTGAATGAATTCGCGGCGCTCTAAAATGCAAAACTGTTTACTTACAAATTTGTTGGCTTAGAGCCAGCCGAATCACCGACTCCGTACTACTACGGCAGTCTTCCGGCGTAACCGGAAATCGGGCATATCCTCCGATTCGACGCGGGCAAAACGTATCGTGTCGTTCACGTTGAGGGCAAAGGGCTCGTTGGCCGCACGGCGAAAGAAGACCGCGAAAACCAAAGCGAGCTAGCATAGGCCGAAATCAATCGGGGTGAGCACGTTCCGACGCTGCGCCTGCGAAGCGTCGAGGACCGACCTGCAAGGACTCCCGCGACAATCGATACCCGCACCCGTAAGTCCACTAGCCTCCATAAACGGAGCAATTCCGTTAAGACTTTCCATAAGCCGACTGAATCGGCTGAACAAGCTACGATAGTTGTCCCTCCGCAGGAGTAACGGGTAGTCGGCAGGTCGTTCGAGTTTGAAGAGATCAAGTTGGCCAGTCAGAAAAATCGGAAGAAACGGTTGCGGGAAAAGCGAAAAGAAAAAGCAAACCGCGTCAGTAAGGCACGTTCGCTCGATTAGGATGGTTATCGCTCGCCTCACCGTAAAACGAAGGCTAGCCTTCCGGTTCGTCGCCGCGAGTGGTAGGAGCCTTGTCTTCGTCGCGTTGAGGAATATAGAGCCAAAAATTGACGGGGTTTTTTGGCTTAAACGTGGAAAGCCCTCTGCGAGATTTGAGGCTGATTCCCGCTGTGTTCGCTTTACACAGGTCGTCAAAATCACGCAGAAGTGTGAACCGTTCTCGTTCGCTGCTCGTGGCAACAAAGCCTTCAGCTGCCGGCAGGAATGACTTCTGCGCGGAACATCCAGCAGTCCATAATTCGTACCGGTCGTATTTCTCGTGAGAGAACGCGGCCATCCCCGCGAAGAGGTCTGCCATCTGGATCAGGGGCTCCCGGTGAGACTGGCAAGGCGTCACTTCGCGAATGCTGAACGCCCGGTTCAACGTGATCGTCAGGCCGGGGAGCGTCGGATCGATTTTGTACTTCTCGCCTGTGTATCCGACGTAATCCTTGACTGCGGCCCAGTCCATGCTGGTGTTCTCGTCCGGATACAAAATCCAATCACATCCAGCTGGCCAACGGTTGTTCAGCACGTTTTTGAAGATGTGAAAGTACATCCTCTGTAGGTTCGCTACGTCGTCGCGGGAATTTACCGCGTGGCGGCCATCGTGACAATCCCACACCAGCACATCGATCCGCATCCGGCTTAGGAAAGCCCACCGAAGGGCGAACCGAATCGTCTTCAGCGCGGCGAATCGATATTTCGCACCGGCAACTTTATGCCACTTCAGTTCAGAAACCTGAGACTCAGCGAGCAGACCGCCTAACTCCAGCGTGGCGGACTCCACGAGATCGCGTTTCAACGTCACTAGCGCGACGGCGCGAAATCGTCCGATGTTGTGCATCGTTTCGTCTGCATATCCGACAAAGGTTTCGGTTTGGACGTTCATGGGGATGGCCTGCTGCTTTCCGCGCCGAACGGCAAACACTTCACGATAGTTGATTCTATCCGCGGCATGGTACGTTCGGATAATGAATATCCCAGTTAATCCAACTTGCCGCAATTGTGGAGAGCCTTACGTCGGCTCGTTCATCGGTGGTGAAGGCGGCTTTGACTGGAACTGCGCAAGGTGCCGCCAACCGAACACGGCAATACTGGATTTAGACTTCACGATTGGATTTCAAATCTGGCAAAAGGCCACCTACGAGTTGACGCAAACGAAGGACGCCTCGATGGCCGTGGTTTTGTCAGCCGCAGCCGTGGATTCGGGGCTGTCGTTTTTCTTTCAGAAGTGGACTTCAATCGACGAAAGTTTGCGCGGCAACAACATCACAGACGAAGACATCGAGGAACTTCTTCTAAAACTCACTCGCATCACAGACAAGTTCAAGGACGTGTCGAAGCTACTCGTTGGGATAACATTCCAGCAGTTTGTGGAATCCTCGCCGGAGTGGCAGAGCGCGGTTGCAAAAATGCTGCCTGAACTCGACACGAAGTCGTTGGTAAAAAGCATTGAGATGAACTTATTCTGGCCGCGAAATAGAATTCTACACGCGGGTAAACCCGCAACGATGGCGCAGGCTATGTTGGCGGTGAAAATTGCGCGAACGTGCCTTGACATCCTGAACGCAATGGACCATGAAAAGCGAAAGACGCTTCCTTAGCGCACGACGCTTCGAGCGCGACGAATACAATTTGGTGCGCCAGTTTCCGGACGACCCATCGATGCACATAATCAATGTGATTCTGGGAAATTGCGTCGTCGACAATCCGAAGCACTGCACAATCTCCGTCAGTGATCTGACGGCTATAGTGACGACTTACATACAGATGCTCGAACGCGGTGGACAATTGCTGCACGACGGCGTTCCTCGTCCGTGCCACGTATGCGGACATGGCCACTATGACAGCAAAGGGTACCCGCAACTCATGCCGCAAATCCCGCCCGGAAGCCAAATCGGGCTGCAGGTTTGGGTGGACGGTAAGCAGACGACACTTGGCGTGTTTCCTTTCTCTTGTAGTACTTGTGGTCATGTCGAGTTCTTCACTCGTCCCACTCCGACGTTTAGGTCGGAAGCCTAATATGCGCGGAGGTGCCACTGTGACTGCAGCGCGCAAAATGATTTTTGCGGCCCTGATGTTAGTAAGCGTGGCCTCGGTTTCAATCGTTGACGCGCAGCAAAAGGAAAGCGCATTTCCTACCAACGACGAGGTTGATACGCTGCTCACACAAGCAAATCGGGCGATGGCGCAGTACAAGGCTACGGTCGATTTAGAATCCAAGGCAGGGTTCGATTCCGACTCGCTGGCGACGGATCGCCAATTGATCGAAGTCTGGCCGAAAATGTTGGCGGCACTGAAGCAGAATCCGCAGGGATTCAACAGCGAAATGGGTTTTCTGTTCGTGAGTTCCCTCGATGACGCATCGCGGAACTCTGCCGTGTGCGGCGGCGAAGCAATGCGGCAGTCATCAATTAAACTAGCAAAGCATGAGACCGACGGAGTAGAAGAATTGCTCACCCTCTACGATCAATGTACGAGTGCCTCGACCCTCCTCTACACGGTGAGCGAGACTGCTGCCAGTTTGCACCGAAGGTATCTCCACGCAAACGCGCAACTCACGAACGAGTCAGTTGCAGCAATGCAAAAATGCGCGGATGCGCCGTCCCGAGCGACCAAGAAGCAACCAACGAATTGAGTTTTGTTGGACGCTTCGTTTGAGTGGTTCAATGAAGCAAGTAAACAATTGGGTGGGTAGGATGGTCATCGGAGAAAGGCTCAAAGCGTAGCTAATAGCGGAGGGTGATTTCTCACGAAGGCTGTAAGCGAGTCGTTCCATTTCTAACGGGCAAGGTTGAACATCCGTCGCGCTTCCTTCTTAAACGCCGCCACTCGATTTTTAATTTGCCGAATCCCTTCGGTACTACCCGCTTCGCGATCAAATCAAAACTTTCACGCGGATAGTCGGCGGCCCTGTCGTAAAACGAAACTGCTAGATCGCTTTGCGGTAAGGACAGATCGGGAGCGACTGGACGTTTCCGTTTCACTCCAGTAATTTAATGCTTACAATCGCCGAGGAAAGGTTCTTGAAGTCGCGACGCTGGGAGTGCAGATGAAATACGCCGTGTTTGTCCTGCTCGTGATGTTTGTAACTTCTCCGTGCTGGCCCCAAAATTCCGACGTACCTTCGAAAGAGGAAATCACCGAGTTAGTCCAGAAGGCTGACGAAAAAGTTACCAATTTCGAGGCCGCAAATGAATCAGCGAAGACACTTGTATCAGACAGCGTCTTTCAAAAAGGTCGAGAGGCGGCCTCTACGGCTCACACGATCATTTCTGCGGTCAAGAAGAACGGCCCATCGGCGTATGCGTTGGTCGGTTTGATAGTCACTCTGGACGATGTTTCGCTTAACGCTGCGAACGGAGCACAGGGAATTTCGAGGCGAGCGATGGCCGACGCTGTGTCCGGGAAGACCGTCAGTTTAAATGCCTTGGCCGCAGCCGATGCGCTCAACGTCGCCCAGTCATCCCTGACGGACATCTCGGAGTTGATTACTCACGCAACGCTTCGTCTCATCAAGGCTGAAGAAACTGTGATTCAGAATTCAGCGAAACAGCAATGAAGGTATGTCGTGCTGCACGACGGCATGCGTCGTAGCAACCGCCGAGTCTATGACACGCGTGCGCCTCTAAGTTAGCGAAAACTAACAAATCATTCGTATTCGGACGTGTCGTCCGCCCGCATGAGATCGTAATTTAGAGAATTGCAAAGCACGTGATTAATAAACGTACTAAAACCGCTGATGGGATCGTCGCCCTCTTCCCAGTGAGATTCGATCAGCCGTTCGATGCTGATATCTACCGTGCGATTTCTCATCATCGTGCCGAGGAGAGGTATCGATTGGGATGAGCCCATCGTGATCTTGTAGCGATCCCAGACGAACGCCGGAAAGGGGGGCGACGGTGTTACCGCTTCCTCGCAGTCTAATTTTGCAGTTCCATGTTTAGTTGCCAAAGGCTTTGTGCTGTTGGCGGGTCTGAAAAATTCGATTTCGTAGTCAAGCGTGACCTGATATCCGATTTCTGTTTTTGTTCTTTCGATGTGACCTGTCGTCACAGCTCGAATATCTTGGGGCGGTTGCGAATGGGGATCAATTCGACTCACTTCGACGGACATTTTTATCCCCGAGCTAACGTCGTTGGTATACTTCTCGTGGGAAAGGATTTTGACATCGCTGGAGGTAATGTAGGGTTTGACGGTGATTCTCTCTCCGGTTCGAGTCTTTGCCTCAAGTGGCACCGTCATTGACATTGTGCTGGCCTCCGTTTCGTTTGTTCCGGGACTCGATGCGACCTCAGGTCGCCTACTGTCGAAAGCCTAGCACAAATTTGATGGCCTCATATTGACAGGTACCTTCGTACTGTTGCCAACATCCCGGATGCCATCGTAATATGTCCCCGTCATCAAGAGTGAGTGTCGTCGTTTGGCACTCCGGCAACCGAGCCCAGAGAAAAGGGTCACGGTGCCCGCCTCCAGAAATTGGGGGGATGTGGCCAACGGGGCAAAAAACCACCGTACTCACCCTTCCCAATTTATAGTGCTGGCGGCTTTCTCTGGTGCACGGAGAAAGAGAATGCCGAATAACGCATGCACGCCACACGCATCAAATTCCGAACTCGATTTCAAACTTGAAAATCACGGCTCTCTGTTCCTGCTTCGACCGCTGAGTGCTGCGGCCAAAGAATGGATGCAGCGGAACCTCCCGGTCGACTCGCCCGAAACTCAATTCTGGGGTGACGCCATCGTCATCGAGTCGCGGTATGTCGAAGCGATTTTGGATGGAATCCTCGGCGATGGGCTGGTGCTGCGATGAGCAACGCCGCTGAGATCCGAATCCGGGACAATCGGCACTTTGCTCAAATGCTGCGGAAAAGACTCGAAAGTCGCCACGGAAACGGAGCACTGCGCGAAACGCTCGCGCTCTTGAGCGATTCCGAACTGGTCGATTTATGGCTCCGAAATGAGCAGCAAGGAAAAGACCACGCGGCAAAACGACGTGCAGAGAAAGAGGCCAACCAGTGACGGACTTCATAGAGTGTCCGAGTGGCGGTGAACATGGCGACGAACCCAGTTACACGACAATCAATGGCTATCCGGTTTGTGCCAAGTGCGGAAACTCCACGCGCAATCGAAATCAAATCATTTGTGCTCCATGCCGAAATCGTACGCGACTTGTGTTTACCGAGAAGGATCGAGAATTCTTTCAGCAAATAGGAATTTCGATATGAAGAAAACGACGGGCAGTCTGCTTGATCTGGCACAACAGATGGCGGATTCGTTTCGACGGTCGATGCCAGTCCAGCAGAAGCGAACGCGGAAGGCGATCTACGAGAAAGTGACAGGAAAACCGTTTTGCGAGAAAAGATCAAACGTACCAAGTCGTGATTAAAAGCCGAAACCGGAAAAGTGAAGTTCTACTTCATATGGACGGTCACGCGACTAATCAGGCTTGAGAATTGCATCGGCAAACACGGCTTAATTCGCAGTTGAGCTGCTAAGCACATAGATATTCACGTCATGCGCCACGGCCGCGTACTGCGTGGTCTTGGCCGGAACGATGTCCGGTGCTCCCGGCTGAGAGCCGCAAGGTATCACATCGCTAGCTTCGCCGACGGCCATGATGATTTCTGCGGGAAGCATCAAGAGGAAAACGATAGCCACAAATGGGGCTTCGGCGACCTTCTCGATTTTTTCATTTGCTGTTGTGAAATGTACTTTATCTGAGTCGTCCATCTGATTGTACCGTCCGCGCAGGGACACCAGTTCCACCTTGCTCCCGTCCGGCGCGGTCATCGGGTCCATTTTCCAGTCGATGGTTCCGCGTTTGCAGTTTCTCTTTCCCGCGTGCCGCACTTTCGTTACGTGCGCCGTAACCACCCAACGGGCAGGTAGCACGATTTGATTTCCGCTCATCACGGCTCGGGTCAGTTGGAACTCCACGCGGTCGCCCACTTTCGAGGATTCCGAATCGATCGTCGTCTGCATTAAAAGCGCTAGCTCCTGCCCTCTTTCCAGCTTCGTCGTAGTCGTCGCTGCCTGCTGCACGAACGCTGATAGCGCGTCCTGCGCCATCACGCCCGAGAGAAAAATACCAGCCAGCGCCAACCGGCCCAACACCCGCCAGATTCTTTTTGTCCACTGCCATACTTTTGTGCGCATGTTCGCTTCCGCCTTCCGACGTTAGCAGCCGTCGTAATAGCAACGGAAGCCAGCATGGAGGAAGAAGATCCAGCAGAGGCGGGCGACTAGGACACTTTTTCAACTGTCCCAACCACGAAAGGTTGCCGCGCCTCTTAGTAATTCCTGATAAACGCGGCTATCGGACAAACGAAATCCAATCAAATCCACTTGTCCGGTAACGCGACTAATCAGGAGTTGACGGGCTGTCTTCGCCAGAGAACGACGCTCCAAGCGAGGCACATGAAAGCAATGGCGAGGACAATCACGTAAAAGGTCACACCGAAGTCATCCACCCACGTGCCATCCTGCTCATATCCCAGCTTCCAACGCCGTTTATTCAACTTGGTGCCGACAGGCATACTCCTCGGAAGTGACGCATCGGTCGGCCCCGCTGTGTAGCGGAATTCCCGGCCATCGGAACCCAAAATCGTGTACTCGGTTGTGTACCGCGAACCGCGACTGGACGGAATATCGCGGCTGCTGGTTACCGTGCCGTCAATTTGAAGCCAGAGCCGATTTCCTAGCGTAGCGAGGCCAAACGCCCAAATCATCCAGAGTGCCCAGATGGCAAGAACGACAGGTCTTATGTTTGCGTTTGAATTCATTCACTGATTTTAGTACGGCACTTGTCCGGTTACGCGACTAACCAAGACTTGACAGCCACGTCTGATTAAATTCAGGCGATTGAGGGCTCGAATTGCACTAATTCGACGGCAATCTAGGGCGGAATGAAACAGCCTCGAAAAAAACTCGCTTACGTTGCCATCGTTATTGTGGCTCTCGCATTTCGGCTGTTCCAAATACGATGCCCCCTTCTACGGGATACACGCGAAAGGAGGTTGACACTAGATTTGATTACGATTCGGTTGGCTATCGAGGACTACTGCCTCGATAAGGAACGAGGACCGCGCACACTGCAAGACCTAGTGGACGCTCATTATCTACCAGAGATTCCGGTTGACCCGTTTACGCAAAGAGAAGACTGGGTCCCAGACATAGACGACCCTCGCGCTGGCGTAGTCGGACCAGAAATCCTAAGCGTGAATTCGGCTTCGGACCAAGTTGGTTGCAATGGCATTGCTTACAAAGACTGGTGAACTACGCGTAGATCCAGATAAACGCGGTTACCGGACATGTGCCGATCAGCCAATTCTCAATGTCCGGTAACGCGACTTATCAGGCGTTGAGGAATCTGTTCCATTGCAACGGCACGTCCGTAAACGGATACTTTCGATTATGGCGGGCAGCCCACGACGTTCGGCAACAATAGTTGTTCTGGTTCTGGTTCTGGTCGTTCTTATCATCGCGTCAGTTCGATTCATCATTGCGTGGGCCAATCGACCGGCTGTTCCGACAGTCTACGCAATGAAGCAGATTCGCCTAAACAGCGGCCAGACGGTGTACTTGAAACGACAAGCCTCGTCGATGAATCACGACCACCTGAGTCTTTCACTGAACGGAGACCGCTGTCGGGATGAGGATTGGAATATCGACTTTCGATTCCGATCCTTGGATGCCCCAGACGAGCCCGTCTATTACGTCGCTGGCGACAATACTTTGACGATCTTCGATACGCTCGACGAGCCCACGCAGCTAAAGTGGCCGTTTAAAGTTCGCCAAGAAACTCTACCGCTTAAAATTGAGCAGCACTCTCATGACTCGACGGTCTCGGTGGTAGAGATTCGCGCCAGCGATCTAACGTCGTGTCCCTGAGTTTTTTCTCGCCTTAAATCACACCAAATCCCGATCAATGCCGTTACCGTACATGTTGAACCGCGCCAAAAGTAGATGTCCGGTAACGCGACTTATCAGGCCCTAATGCACCTGCGCGGTAATCGAACCAGAGTCTCCAACACGCAGCACAGGACAATGTGACGGCATCTGATCAAAAGCGGGTCCAGCAAACCTACTTCGGAGATAGGTTCTAATTGTGGACGGTAGCCCGCGCTTCGCGTTTGCGTTGGCGAGCGTCGATGATTCGTTTTACACCCCAGACATAAAGCACCCAATTCACTGCGATGGCCAACGCCGCATACCACTCCGACGCACTATGGATATTCCTAAGAACTATCGGCATAAAAATAATTGCGCCAGGGAAGGCGAGTAACATCAAGCAAGCGTAGCCGACGGGCCGAGCTATTGTTGAAATCAGATAATGAATTCCAGTCTCGCTACCCCAGGAATGTGGAATGCGGCCAGTGAGAAATGAAATAGCGAGAAGGCCTAGCCCCACAAAAGACACGATCAATGCGGCCTTGCCGGTTGACTTGTAGCGTTCCGGTATCATTTCGATCCTGAAGGAGAACCGCGATAAGCCGATCGAGTACCAATCAAGAGTTCTGATTCGTTGTCTGTCGTTTGCGAAATTATAAAGCAAACTCCTGACTAACGCCGTTACCGGACAAGTGGCGATCCGCGGATTCCCAATGTCCGGTAACGCGACTTATCAGGACCTAGGCCGCCTTGGCGGTGCCGATGGCTGTTGGCAAAAGGATTTCTCAACAGCTATGCGCGGTCGCGACATCTCGTAATTTCATATGTGGTAATTCGTGATTAGTTAATTCCAGCAAGATTTATTCTACTATGTATACTTCTGCTCTTGATTGCCGCTTGGAACCGGGGACATTCCCGCCATCTTGGAGTCTAAATAGATATGCGTTTAGCCCTCAGGGGGCGATTCGGCATTGCCCTGATCGTTGTCGGCAGCGCTTTGCTGATTTATTCGATTTACTGGCTCGCGCCGCGCCCGCTGGTGGCCTTGGATATTCCCGTTTCGCTGTCCCCGGGTCGTATCCTGACCGGCAATGTGAGCGTCATCAGTGTCGGTACTCTGTATTACATCGACATCGAATTCGAAAGAGCGACGCTACCGACCGCAATCCCCTGTGAACCGCATTCTGTGCTCGAGACTCAGTGGACGCTGTCCAGCGACGGAGTGGTCGTGGAGCGTGGTTCCAGTCCGTGGGAGGACTCGGGCCTGACCATCGGCGTCCTTCTTCCTGAAAAAGAGCGCTATGCCTTTGACGCAGAGGTATTCCCGGGTGCTAGCTGCCTGAACGCGCGCCATCCCAGACTCAAAATACAAACTCATCCTTATCCGGGTGATCTGTATACGATCCTCAATTGGGTCTCTGTTTGGTTCGTTAGTATCGGTCTTGTCCTCCTGATTCGTTCTTTGCTTGCACAGGCTCTGACCAAGAAACAGAAACTCCGAATGTTTCCTGGCATGGTTCTGAGAAATGTTGTTCCGTTGCAACGGCATCGTCCGATACCGCTGATAAAAGGCTTGCCAGATTTCGGACTCCTTGCGGGTTGCCTGCTCTTCATATTGATGTTTATTTTCATCATGATTCGGCCGATGGTGCCTCATGGTCTCCTGGTGGATATCGGAGAGCGAAGTGTTGTGGCGTTGCAGAAAAGTCCCTGGCCCGAGACACTGGCCGTCTATGTGGACGGCCAGGGAAGATTCTACGTGAATGAGCAGCCAGTCCCGAAGGACGAGCTGCGGACGAAGTTGAGCGAAGAACTTGAGAAGCGAGTGGTCTGGACCGTATATTTCGAGGCCGACAAGAACTGCACGTTTGCGGACGCCATCTATTCATTCGATACAATTCAAGGATTGGGAGCGCAAGTAGCCTGGATCACGCCACACATGCGAGAGGAATTGAACAGGGAGGCGGCCCACTGATCGTGGGCAATTGTCATCGCCTAATCGGCTAGTGCCTGACAACGCCGTTACCGGACAAGTGGAATCGAGCCCGAAGCAGATCCGGTAACGCGACTTATCGGGAGCTACGTATTTGACGAGCCAATCAATCGACTGGCAAGGGGCGGGTAGCGCGAAAACCCGTGGAACCGGGCTCGAACTCGTTGAACCCATATTCGGAGAGTTCGGCCTTTAGCTTGTCAGTCAGGCGAGCACCAAAGACTTCGATAACGGTGAAGGGCGGATCGGCAGAATAAACGCCGTGATGCAAATCTATTGCGCCAAGCATCGACGCCACAATGTCCTCTGGCGATGCCGAGTTCGAAGCGTCAAAAGTTGTGATGCCGGTCAACGAACCGCTCTGTGGTCGCTCTCTCCAAAGTCGCTGGGCCACGGGCTTATTGATGGACGTGTCCACAATCCATACCGGTACTCCCGGCGTGAGCCTCGCCAGTTGTTCACTAAATTCTCGATCAACAACGACGGAAACTTTATATGGAGAAAACACCTTGGCCATAGGGGAACTACTTTATCAAAACTCTGCGGGGCGTAGGTTGGTTAGGTCACAGTGAAATTCTCAGCTTCTCAACAGTTCCTAGTACCGATCCGCCAATTCTCAATGTCCGGTAACGCGACTAATCGGGAGTTAGACCTAGCCTTCCATCTCGGCTGCTTTCAGCGAGGGGTGCCACTTACAGATTGGTTCAACGATTTTGTCAAAGACTTCGTACATGACGTAACCCACACCGCGCTTGAATGCTTTGTACTCTTCAGGGGAAGTCTTGTGCTCCACCGAACGGATAGCATCGTTCATCTCGTCGTTGATGCTGAGGAACGCTTGCAGTATGTGTTGCGGAGTCTCTTTGTTGTCAAACACGGTTTGCTCCGAGGTATTTGTCCTGAATCGTCACGAATCATAGGGAATTCACTTGTCTGTAATTAATTAGACATTCAGGTACCCCGATCTTAACGGTGAAATAAAAGAAGTGCACTAGCATAGGTCCGACACTTTCACGCCGCGTGAGGTTGGAGTAAGCACGCTGATTCTGTGTTCAGAGGCCAACATGTCTAACCCAGAAGAACTCGTTGTTTTCATGACTTTGCCCGTCGGCATCGACGAAACCATTATTCCAGGTGTCCTTGCCAGTAGGGGCATTCCAGTCCATTTGTCGGAGCGACATCTGGCCCGTCAAGGTCGCTATGTCGAGATTCAAGTTCCCGCTTCGCGCCTCGAAGATGCTCGGCGAGCGCTCGAAGACGCAAAACGGGTCGGAGAGCAGTTAAAGGCGGAAAACGAAGATTGATACGGCAGCTTGCGCAGAACCGCCGGAATTACTTTTCGGGTGCCCGCAGAAATGCCAAATTCAAAACTCAAATGTCCGGTGATGGGGCTTATCCTGCGCCTGCCGTGAACGTGTTCTCATAATCCTTTTGTGACGGGGGAGTCATGGCGACACACTTTGATGAATACGAAAAGCAGGCACGACAGTTGGAAAAGATCGCCAAGACCCTGTCCAAGAAAAGCGCAAAATACGCTGCCCTGAAACGGGCTGCATGGGCGCTGGCGTTTGTCACGATGGAACGCAACCGGGAGTTCCAACAATTCCTTAGTGACCAAGAAAGTCGGCAACTATCGCCGAGCCAACAAAGACACCTCGGCAAATTGAGCTTGGAATGAAACCTGACTCGACTCCTGATAAACGCGGTTACCGGACATGTGGATTAGCGCGGTGACGTTAAGGTAAATCGGGCAGAACCTCGATGTTCAGGGCATTGTTTCGATGGTTTCAGAGGAAATCGAAAGCGGACTAGGTTTTGCGAGACCGCCCGTCATCATAACGCCTACCGCGGCGGATTTCCCTCTTTAAAGGTTCCCTGAGGTCGCCTCTGTTGGCGGCACGGGTTAGCCACTTTACCGTTATGCCCGTTCTGGCCGAGACCCACACCTTCCATGGATTTCGTGTAGGAATTGTAGTCCAGCCATTGGCGGCTTCCTGTGCTCGCCACAATTTGTGTGTCCGTTGATCCTCTCTCCTTTTTCGCGTGGTGATTGCGGCAGTCATCACGGAGCCACATCGTCGGGAGCAATACGTTTTCTGCCTGAAAGTTTTCTTGACATAGTACTTGCGGCAGCGCTCACAGGGGCCACCGAGTTTGTGCCACTGCGGGTTCACGATGAGGTCCATGAAGTGAGCTAAAGCTTGGTGCTTCCACGAATGCACATGGAAATTCGGCAGGGTCGGAAGCCACAACAGATGCCCTCTACCGGTGTTGGTCGGAATTAAGATGGTTCTTCCATGCCTAACGTGGGCGGCAAGAAGTTTGTCGTGCTCGAGCATCTTCGCCAAGTTCGGCCCTGATCCCCACCGCAACAATGTTCAGCTAGGACGATATGGACGTAATCGTACTAATGTCTGGGAATACCCAAGTGTCAGTGCAATTTCCCGGCAAGGAGACGAAGGCAACCTGCTGGCCCTACACCCAACCGTCAAGCCTGTAGCGCTCATTGCGGACTCCCTACTCGACTTTTCCGCGCGCGGCGACATTGTCCTCGATACTTTCTTGGGCTCCGGAAGCACTTTGGTCGCAGCCGAACGGGTTGGTCGTATTTGTTTTGGAATCGAGATCGAGCCACGCTATGTGGATGTAGCAATCCGGCGATGGCAGCGACACACGGGCGACCACGCAGTTCATTTAGCTACCGGCAAATATTTCGACGATCTCAGGACCGAGGCGGAGGTGGGACGTGCCCAATAATGAGGACAGCAGCTACACGGTGGGCTATAGCAAGCCGCCGAATCATACACGGTTCGCCAAGGGTCAGTCAGGAAATCCGAAGGGCAGGCCCAAGGGTTCACAGAATTTTGCCACCCTTCTAGCCAAGGCAGGACGTGCGCGCATAAACGTGAAAGAAAATGGACGAACTCGTTCCATCACCAAAGTCGAAGCCAGCCTGATCCATCTAGCGAACAAAGCCGCGTCGGGCGATCTCAAGGCAACTCGCGAGCTCGTCAATTTGAGCAAGCTGTTTGCTGAGTTCGAACAGACGGTCCTTCCCCCACACGTTCCTCACGAGAAAGACGAGGCGGTCTTGGCAAGCATGCTCGAACGCATTCGACAGTCAGAAGACTTGTCGGCGGAAAAAGAGGTTAGCCCTGCAACGACGGACCCCTCCCGAGACGAGGAGTGAACATGCAACTTTCCCATGAGCAATATGAATTCTTAATGCGCCAGGATCTGATGAGCTTCATTGAAAGATCTTTCTACGAACTCAATCCCCAGAGTCTCTTTGTAAGCAGTCCACACATCGAAGTTATGGCGTCTCGGCTTGAGGCGTGTCGACTAGGGAAAACGAAACGCCTTAGGCGTTTTCCGACAACGCCTCAACTACCACGATCTCAAGCGAGCTGTGAAGGAGCAGGCCTGCCTCCATCGTGCCGATATTATCCTCATCGAGGACAAAGCCTCTGGAACTCAACTCATTCAAGACCTTGAGGCCGAAGGAATATACGGTGTGCAACCGTACGCACCTCCTCCCGGATCTGGCAAGATCCTGCGCTTGCATGCTCAAACGGCAGAATTCGAAAGCGGCCGCGTACGTTTGCCGCGATCTGCGCCTTGGCTTGACGAATACCTTCGAGAATACAGCCGTCACTGATTTTACGTTCTGCGGGTCACGATCATTGCCTGGCCCATACCCAACTCGACCGATTGGCTTTCAAATGTTCTATAGCCTGCGTCGTGGAATCGACTTGGTCGTCGTATTTGCTGCCGGGAAAGGCGGTCATAGAACGCTTTAAAGCCTAAAGTTGTGTTTATAGGTCTTAAACGGAACAGGCAAAATCTGCGGGATATCAGGGAATCCAAATCCCTGATCCTTCGTGTTTCGCTGATTTCTATCACTTGATTGCATAACAACGCCGGCTCCTTAGACCCGAGTAGACTTGGTTTGTCGACGACCAAAGGCTCGGGAGAAAGGAGCCGGACATGCTGATTATAGGCGTGGATTATCACCCGAGCGATCA
>Ga0302218_10000156_pt1 | contig 26391 bp, 18 predicted proteins | sample II_Palsa_E1_1_FD_194567 | JGI IMG/M metagenome (GOLD analysis project Ga0302218, IMG submission 194567) | Peat permafrost microbial communities from Stordalen Mire near Abisko, Sweden - II_Palsa_E1_1 | ecosystem: Environmental > Terrestrial > Soil > Palsa > Peat permafrost | place: Sweden... | reverse complement strand
GTTACTTTGGTGGAGGTAGAAAGGCCATTCAACATGTCACATGGACCGGGACCATTAGACGTGGCATCACCGCCTAGAGCGTAGAAGGTGTTGTTATACCAATGCCACGCGGTGAATATCTGCGGGTCCGATGCGCTACCGAAAAACTGAATGATGGCCGAACTCAAACCATCCTGACCGCCTGTCCGCGTACAGCCGCTCGCGCAGTTACCGTGCCATTCACTCGTGTTGGCAAAAAACACGTTCCCATAGAAAGACCACGTATCCTGAGCGAAGCTCCAGCAGGTCGCACCGGGGCAAGGCGTTCCGATGTATCCCGTGCCCTCTATGTTTTCCAGGTAGTTATAGGCGAATGTCAGAGTGTTCATAAAACGGATGGCGAATCCTTCCGAGTGTCCGGAACCTGCTTGGCAAGACTGGGTGTTCATAATCCAGTTGTACTCAATGATGTCCACAGTATCCGAATCAACGACGAATCCAGAACCGCCTACGTCGTGAACGTAGTTGTACATGATGACCGGATATTGAGCATAATTGAAGCCATTGCTGTCAGGATAGGTACAGGTCGTGTCGCTGGCCCCTTGAATCTCGAAATACTCGATGGTCACATGGTCCGCTTCATCAGCGGCAGAGTCCCCGACATGGAAAAGAGACGTATTACCCGGCACCGGAGGAGCGTTGGAGCCGTTGTTTCCCATTATCTTGAAGCCGTACCCAGTGCGCCAGTCAGTCGCGGGCAATCCGGTGCCTGAACCTCGATACACACCGTTCAAGGTCCAGTAACCTGAATTAACTACAATAGGGCCGAAGACTGCTTGTGCCTGATAAGCGTTAGACCATCCCGTTGCCGTACCGTGAATGGCGATCGTGGGAGCTAGGATAGTTATCAGCGCGGTGCCGGAAGCCGGAGAGCTGAAAGTCGTAACGCTGGTCAGATTATAATTTCCGCCAGCGACATAGTAGTTTACGCCGCGTGTCAGAGAGGCTGGATTGGCTTGCCCAGCCCCAGTTCCAAATCCGGTGTAAGCGTTGGTCCAGTCGGCACCCGTGCCCGCGCCTGTCGCCGCTGCGCGCACATAGCAATTTCCCGCGCCATCGCAACCTTGTGCGAAAGTCATGTGAGGGAAGGCCGCTGCGACGAGGATCGCAGTCGTCAGAAGAAATTTTCTCATGCCATATGACAACCAATCGGAAGAAAGAATCCAGGTGCCAGAAAATCCGGCGCACGCAGCACTCCAGTCAGCGCCAGATTCCAGCGCCGATCCTGTGGGGCTGGTGGCGTGGCATGAGTCTTGAGATATACGGGGCGCGAAGAGAGATAGCGACCACAAGAAAGGGAAAGATTTGAATGCTTTCCGTTCAAACTTTTTCAAGCGCACAATGGACTCCTCTTCCTGATTTGCTACTAGAGCTATTATCCCTCCACCAGAAACCCGCAGCACCTGTCCTGTTGGCCAGTTCTGGAACAGGATGAATAGCTACCCTCTCTTGTACCGCGGCAGCAAGTAAGCCGGCCGTAATTATTGCAAGTAGGATTTTAGACACAGTCTTAATTGTAACGACGGAAGTTGTGACATAGAAACGGACTTCGCCGAAAGAATTGTATTCCGAGTCGCAGCGGCTATAATTTATTAGCCTGTTCCACGTTGCTCAACTCAGCGGGTTCTCAGGAACTTTCATCAGGTAAAACATGGAATCCATTCGCAAAATAATCCACGGTTCGAGTCTACGAGTCGCTGGGCTCGCCATTTCAATCCTCGTGGCTTTTTTCATGATGCCATTCCTGGTCCACCACTTGGGAGACCACTTATACGGATACTGGGCGCTCATTGGTTCTATTCTCGGCTATTACGGCATCATGGATTTTGGAATTGTCAGTGCGGTTCAATTCTACGTCGGCAAGGCCGTGGGTGCGAATGATAAGGAAGGGGCAAACCGAGCGATTTCACTTTCGTTCTTCGTCTTCGCGGCTATTGGTGTAGTCATCTTGATAGTCTCGACGGTCATCGCCTTCCTCGCCCACCGCTTTGTCGATGCGGCCCAGGCAACTGCACTGCGTGACGCCCTGCTTATTATGGGAGTTGGCTTCGCAATTGGTTTTCCGGGGCGAGCTTTTGTGGGTGCCCTTTCGGCGCACCTGCGCTGGGATCTGCTCACGCTGATCGGCCTGGCCGGACTTATTCTACGGACAGTGTTCATCGTGGCAGCGATTGAAGCGCACGGGGCGCTGGTGGCGATCGCCACTGTAACAATTCTCACGGACATAGGCACTTACGTAGCCGACTATTTCGTTCTTCGCAGAATCCAGCGCCCGGTTCATTTGTCGTTTGCTTATGTTACTGGGCCGGCGCTCAAGCAACTTCTCCATTACAGTAGTTTTTCGTTCGTATCTAAAATTAGTTATCAAGTCCGTTACTATATCGATGCTTGGGTTATCGGGGCGTTCTTGAGCGTCGGTGCCGTAACCCACTATGCGATTGGTTCGCGCCTGGCAATGTCGTTCATGGAGTTGATGATCTCTCTGATGGGTTTATTGCAGCCTTGGTTTAGCGTGTTGCTGGGATCCAGGGACTACGATGGAATAAGGCGCGTCCTGAAATTCGGCACAAAGGTTTCGGCCTCTGCTGGCGCGATCATTGCATTGCTTTTGATTGTGTACGGACGCGCATTCATCCATGCGTGGATGGGCGAAAACTACGCCGACGCCTATTGGCCTCTCGTGTTTCTCACGATCGGCGTTTTCTTCGACGCGGCTCAGGGGCCCTCCATATCATTTTTGTTTGGTATGTCATTGAATCGTTTTGTCGCTCGGATCAGCTTGTGTGAGGCCATAGCAAACTTGGTTCTCAGCCTGTACTGGGTGCGCATCTATGGAATGGTCGGAGTAGCCATGGGCACAGCCGTTCCTAGCTTCATCGTTAGGCTGTTTATCCAGCCGGCTTATGTCTGTTGGAAGAGTGGCATATCCGTTTGGGACTATTATGTCGGCTTGTTCGGACGGGCGACGTTGGCTGGCGCCATCGGAGTAGTTGGGCCGTGGCTTTTGTTTTTTCGACTGGTACCGTGGCAGAGCCTAACGGCGGTCCTTGCAATGATCACCGTTCAGGCGATCCTTGCGATTGCTGTCGTGTATTTTATGGCATTTGACGCCTCAGAACGCGGCCAGATCACGACAGCATTGCTGGGCGCCGCGAGGACCCAAGCGCCAGTGGCGCCCCCCGCTAGGATTGAGCCAATTTCTTGAGTATTCAGTCCCACGAATCTGCGAACGGACTTGGTGGCCTTTAATAGGTCGCGCCGAAAAGGGAATCCTAATGAAGATCGCATTTGTACTTCCCGGCTCAGGGAATTCAGGCGGAGTGAGATGTACGAGCATTGTCGCCGAGATGTTGCGGAATCGGGGGCACGAGGTTCGCATACTTCACGAAGAACCTGATTTTTCGGTTCTCGACTGGGCGAAAGCGGCGCGCAACCGGATCCTATATGGCAATGCGCCCTCTTGGCTGGCGCAATTCAAAGGGCCTATCGCCGCATTCAAAGGTCTCGGCGGGTGCCACTTCGACGAGGGTGAAATCATCGTGGCCGTGGGGATGATCATTTCCGCTCAAATGGATCTGCTCGGTTCACTCCAGAATCCGAAGCTGCAGTACCTGCATGGCTCGACGCCGGACCGGTTGGATCGTCGCAAGAAAGCTTTTAGCCTGCCGATTCCGAAAATTGCAGTAGCTACTTATCTAAAAGACCTCGTTGAAAAGGAGGGCAACGGCGAGTTCTTGGGTGTTATCCACAACGGGATTGATCTTGGCGAATACTTTCCAGCGGTTCCTGAATCGTCGAGAGACGGGGTTGGAACAATATATGGATCGCATCCGGTGAAGGATCCCAAAACGGTAATTGGAGTCTTGCAAGGCCTGTCAAAGTTAAGACCGGATGTACAGCTGCGGGTGTTCAGTGGAGACCGGCGCCCAAGAGGAATTAGTCGAAGTATTTATTTGCGTCAGCCGACAGTTGATCAAGCTCGAGACATCTACTCGCGGAGCCAGGTATGGATTATGGCCAGCGAGTCGGAAGGGTTTTCGATGCCAGTCCTGGAGGCGATGGCTTGCGGATGCGCCGTGGTGGCAACGGATTGCGGAGGACCGAAGGACCAGATCGTGGATGGGCAGAACGGCTTTTTGGTCCCCGTCGGCGACGTTGAGCAAATCATAAGTCGGATTTTGCTCTTGCTTAACAATCCCGATCTTCGAACACGGATTCAGAAGAACGCACTCGAAACTTCGCGACAATTCACCTGGGAGAAATGTGTGGATGCTCTCGAGGCCACGCTGGGAAGGCTGGCGCGTCAGGATGATCTTCATCCAACTGCGCCTGGTAATTCAAGAACAAGAATATTCACCGGATCGACTACCAGGTCCTAGGATTGCGATAATGGGGTTAATGCCAAAATTTTCCGTAATTATTCCAACGTACAACCGTGCTGAGCTTGTTGTGAAAGCTCTTGAGAGCGTTCTCGCGCAAACGTATGCAGCGCACGATGTGATAGTGGTAGACGATGGTTCTACTGACGAAACGGCTAGAGACATCAAACGTTATTTGTCGGAAAGGCCGGAGCACGCGGTGCATGTCGACTATATCTATCAGCCGAATCAGGGCAAGAGTGTTGCGCTCAACCAAGGCATTTTGCGGACAACCGGAGATTGGTTTGCGTTTCTAGACTCGGACGATTGCTGGATGTCCGATAAACTCGAAACACAAGTTCGCGCGATCCAGGAATGTGGCGAGGAAAGCAGAGCATGTTTTACTGATGCGAGATACATCAATAACCCTCAATTGGCAATGACTGTTTTCGAGCGTGCTCGTATGGGGTCTACAGAGGATATCGGCAAACTGGCGGACACGGTCAAACACCTTCTAAAGCCCCCGGCAGGCATTTACGTGCAAACCCTCATTGTTCCCCGGGACCTTGTTGATAAAATCGGAGGGTTCGATCCGCAACTGCGTATAGGCGAGGACACCGATTTCCTTTTTCGTTTGGCACTTGTAACAGGCTTCTGCTACGTCAACCGACCTCTTGTCCAGATCGATAGAACGCCAAACCGTGCCGTCGGCATCGTCGAGCATATTTCGGATGATGAGAGATCTCATTTGCGACAGCTTCAGTATATGTACGAGAAGTGGTTGAATTTGATTGGTGACTCAAGAAATGAAGAAAAGAAAATCATACTTATGCGCCTGGAGGAAGTTCAAAACGGATGGGCAGATTGTAGTCTTGATGAGCGCGACTATAAAGCTGCACGCCGAGCACTCGCGGAGGCCATCAGGATCCGCTTTACAGCCAAGACTGCAGTGAAATGGATCTTGAGCCACGTCCTTCCCGGGGTCACTCGAAAATTAGTAATCCGGCAAGATTCATTGCGCAAAAAACGGCAAATACCCGCGTGATTTCATATCGGATGGTTGTTAATAGGCTGCTATCGGAAATGGAGCCGGTCCCCGCATGATGCCCATGCGGCGAGTGCGCAAGGGCTTGCGGCTACTTGCTGAGAGAGGTCCTCGACACGTATTGAGGGAAACCGCTTATAACTATTATTATCATCGTCACGAACGAATTCGAGGCAGGGCCTTCCGGAATGGCAATTCGGGTCCGAAAATAATCTCTCTGTTTGGCGATGACCTTGAACTTCATGCCTCGATGAGGGGAATCAACGAGAGTTTGTATTTATTCGGCGCGCATGAGCCGATCGCCAGCGCCATTTACTCCAAGCTTCTGGCGCCCGGAGGGCACGTCATCGATGTCGGGTCCAACATCGGTTACTTCCTCCGATTGGCAAGAAATGCCATCGGTGATTCTGGAAAGATCCTGGGATTCGAGCCAGTTCCGGGGAATTTTGAAATACTGACCCGCAACGTGTGCCGTACCCCGCAGCAAAACATCCAGATTTTTCCCTGGGCAATTGGTGAGAGGAACGAAACGGCCGATTTCTACGAGTCACAGGTCCCGAACTGGGGTAGCTTGATTCGAGACGATTCCCTCTTGCCTAAGGGCGTAATTCCAGTTGAAGTGAAAACGCTGGACAACATTTTGAAAGATTTTCCGACTTTCCGACCAACGGCTCTCCGGATGGATGTTGATGGCGGAGAACTGATGATTCTTTCTGGAGCCCGCCAGGTTCTTCTTGAGTATCGTCCGCTTCTATTTATCGAATTCCATACCTTTGCATTGGGCTGGGAGAAAATTCAATCCGCTTTACTTGAGTTGCGAGAGTTAGGATATTCACAAGGTGTCCTGATCGATCGCCTTTGGGATCAGCCCTGGATCGGGAAGTGGTTTCGTGAGCGACCATGGTGGTCGGGCGTGAAGGAAGGACGACTGGAATCGCTGGCTTCCTCGGCCAGCAAGTTGCCTGTTTTCACCCTAATATTGCATGGATCCCGGACCGGGTTGAACCAACGAGACGCAGGAAACCAATGAAGTTAAGAAAGCCGCGGAGGTCGCGGGGAAACCCGTCATCTACGTGGATCTCGCAACGAACAGCGTGAACGCCACATCGGCACAACAATTCATTACTCCGCCAGCAGCCATACGAAAGGTTCCGGATACATCAGATTTCCTATGAGAAACATTTTGCAAAATTTCACAATTAGGACCGCAATACAACGCGCGGGGCAACTCTTGCGCGGCCATGGCATCATGAAAACGATTGCCGTTGTTGTGGCAATGATAGATGACCAATATCTCAAGCTATTCGATCGGAAATACAATATCGCAACGAGCGGGCATGTTGAACTCTCCGACACCTCATTTGATCCTTCAAAACTGTCTCGCGCGACGGCCTATGGGCCCGTCAATGGGTGGGCATTTCGCTGGCTTCTCCGAGAACTCAACTTGCCGAGGACGCTTCACTTCGTCGATCTTGGTTCCGGTCTGGGTCGCCCCTGTATTATTGCGGCCGAGTATGGATTTGAGAGAGTAACAGGCGTCGAATTGGCACTCGACCTACACACTGCCGCGCGAGAAAACGTAGACAAATCGAACCTCCCTCCTGCGAATAAGGAGTCCATTAATCTCATTCACGGCGATGTCCTTGAATATTGTGATCACACCGACGATGATGTGTTCTTTATCTTTCGGGCCTTCTCATTGGATTTTTATGACCTCGTCCGTTCAAAACTAGCGAAGCGTGCCGCGCACAGGAAGGAAACACTAACAATTATCTACACGGAACGATTGGGGGAAGTCCAGGGCCCGGAAATAGCGCAATTTCGTTCGGACCCCAGAATGCGCGAAGTAATGCGAAAAGACAGCTGGGGTCAGAATTTTTTTGTTTACAAGTGCGGCTGATCAAGACCAAACAAACGACCACCGCCCCGGTGTCCTTTCCGCGTTGATAAACTCGACCGTCGCAGATCACCAATCTATCTTGTCTCGAGCTGCCGCACGGTTTGTACTAGGCTTCGAGCGAGGGATTCGGCTGATTTTAAAGCAAGACCCGTGTATAGCGGGACCAAAGTTACATTTCGCGACGCCCATACAGCATTCGGAAATCGGGAATTGTCAGACTGTTCGGACAACGTGGCGCGCCACCCGCTCTTCAACTGGAGCCCATATTGTTCGGCGCGGCGCAGAACTTCGTCGCGATTCTTCCCGGGAAATACAACAGGAAAGCGCATCATCGCACCGGCGTCGCAATCGGCGGAAATAACGGGGACAATTGTTGTGTTTTTAAAAACTTCCTGGTAAATGTGAACGAGGCGGGAAATGTGGTCGCGAATTCCATCCATTCTACGAACCATGCCTAGCAGAAGCTCTGCCTGGTACGGATGTAACTCGCGAGTAAAGAAACGATTGTGCGGTATAGACGGCGGCCCCGCCGCACCGATGCTTTCATTTGATGTACCCTTTTTCCGCCGAAGCCTATGCAACATCTCGGGTATCAAATGACGCAAGGGCAGCAGCGGCAGAGTGAGGCTACGATACACCCAGGGCAAAGTTCCGATGTTTTGCGCGATCCCCATTCCTAAACCCGCCAGCGGGAGTTGCCGCTTAGTCTGGATTATTCGCGAGGAGTCTAGCGCAAGTGGGTTTATGATCTCAGCGTTATTCACCACGATCATGCCGCCGCTGAACGCAGACATTCGTTTGGAGTGATGAAAACTGAACACGCCGAAATCCGCGATCGTACCCAGGAACCGGCCATTATGACGGCCGCCGAATGCGGGAACCGCGTCTTCAATTGTGACGCAGTCTCGTTTTCTCGCGAGCTCGCAGATTGCCTCAATATCCGTGGGCACGCCGAACAAATGGGCAGCTACAAGGATTCGTCCGGGTCTCGCGGCCTCTTCGAACTCTGCGGCAGTGGAATTGACACCATTTCTTGCCACGTCCACATAAATGATTTTTTTTCCGATAGCCGCGATCGCTTGTCTTACCTGGTAACACATGTAAGCCGGCATCACGACTTCTTTTTGAGGCAGCATTGCAACTAGCTGAGCTATGGCGCACTGGCCGGACGGTGCGAAGTAGATGTGCTCGCGCCCGAACATTGCCTGCAGAGATCTTCGCAAAGACATTAGCGGATCTTGACGAAAGGGATACGCCAGAGCAGCAAGCAAGTCCGGGGTTCTTGCCTCGGGTCGATTGAAGGCCACTTTTGCATCGCGCGGTGCTCTAAACTGGTGGGCTTCAGCCGAACTTCGATGCCGTGGCAAAACAGCTGCGGGGCTGTTCTGGCCGGTTTCTTCGTATCTCATATCAGCCATTGTTGACTACCATTTTACCTGAACTTGGGCCCGGCAAAGGGCATATCCGCTCGATAATCTCGGAAGACTACTGGCCGAAAGGATCGCTTCGGAAATGCGAAGGCGGCAGCTCGAGCGAAAGGGAGCTGGGGGGTGAAGGCGCTGGCATGCAAGAGTCCAGCTTGACCTTATGATTTCCGAGAATTCTTCTATGTCCTTTGTTAGGATTAGTTTGTGCATGGGAAAAGGAGTGGCATTCTGGGATAGCAATCTTCATAGGAATACTCGGGCCACCGCCCCGCTGGGTGCCGGCACCATCGGTCGTACAAAGTAAAGTCTTTAGGTTCATAGGCTTACGAGGATATAGATAAAGATTCGTCGTGGCATCCATCGTGCAATCCAGTAGGTGAGAGGTCAATTGTGACTCTCATGGCGGTAGCATGAGATCTCGTTCACAATCACCGTTCGGCGGCTGCAGCTCTAATCCCTTCAACGCGCAATACTAAACCATCACGGAGTTAAATCAGATCGTGTCAAACAACGAAAAAATCCCATTCTTGGACTTGGTGAGCCTGCACGAGGAGCTGGAAGCCGAGCTGGTTCCCGTTTTTCAAAAGGTGCTGCGCACGGCGGGTTTTGTCGGCGGGCCGATGGTGGAGGATTTCGAGCGCGAATTTGCGGCCTTTTGCGATGCGAAATACTGCGTCGGACTTGCCAGCGGCACAGACGCGGTGCGATTTGCGCTGATGGCCGCGGGCGTACAACCGGGGGATGTGGTCATCACTGTTGCCCACACATTCATCGCCACGACCGAGGGAATCAGCCAGGCGGGCGCGCGTCCGGACTTCGTTGATATCGATGAACGCACCTACTGCATGGACCCGGTGAAGCTGAAGGAATATATCGAGCGGGAATGCTATGTGGATCGCGAAACCGGAACGCCATACCACCGTAAGCTTAGAGCGCCAGTGACGGCGATTGTGCCGGTGGCCATCTACGGCCAGATGGCGGACATGGATCCAATCCTCGAACTAGCGCGTCGCTATAACTTGATTGTTGTAGAGGACGCCTGCCAGGCCCACGGCGCCGAGTATTTTTCGAGGAAAGAGAATCGCTGGATGAAAGCGGGGTCCATGGGACACGCGGGAGCGTTTAGCTTCTATCCCGGGAAAAATCTGGGCGCCTGTGGCGAAGCCGGAGCCGCCACCACCAATAGTGAAGTCATCGCGCGCAGAATGCGAATGTTGCGCGATCACGGCCAGTCGAAGAAGTACTATCACGATATCGAGGGATACAACGGCCGCCTCGATTCTCTTCAGGCTGGAATTCTAAGCGTCAAGCTCCGGTACCTGGCCGATTGGAATCGCAAGCGTCAGGAAGTTGCGCGGCGCTATCACGATCTGTTTTCCAATGCCAAGGGCGTCACTTTGCCGCATGAGCCTGAATCATCTCGCGCTGTGTACCACTTATATGTAGTTCGGGTCCGGGACCGCGAAGGACTTCAGAAGCACCTGAGCGAAGCCAAAATCGATACCGGCATTCACTATCCTGTTCCGTTGCACATGCAGAAGGCGTACGCGAATTACGGTTATAAAGTGGGCGACTTTCCGGTTACGGAGAGAATCGCTGCTGAAATTGTCTCTCTGCCGATGTTTCCTCAGTTGACCGAAAAGCAACAGCGTCGCGTTGTAGAAAACGTAAAGGAATTTGCATCAAAGGACGCCGTGAAGCGGGATGCGGTGCGTGAGCCGCAGACCTCTTCTGTCTAATCGTTGGATGTTCTGTGCGCTTCCGCAATTTCAATAGTCGCAGCCCCCAGAGCATTCCCTCATGCGGTATCCGCTAATACAGTTATGAATCATGGCTAGACCCCTTTTCGCATTATCGTTGGAAGCCGATACCCTGGCGCAGATTGCTTCTCTGAACCAATCTGTCGCGGCGGGGCTCGTTTCCATGTTCGATCCCGAGCGAAAACTCTTCTGCCACCGGCTCCGGCGGAGCGAAAGTGGATTAGTTCGAGAGGGAATTTCTCATCGCTACACCATGATCGCGCTGTTGGGTCTCCAACGATTTCGAGCTGCCGGCGCTTCGGTTCCACTGGATCTGCCATCGATCTTGCAAGTTCTGATTCAAGACACCCGCTGGCTTGAAAATGTCGGTGATCTCGGTTTGCTTGTGTGGCTTTGTTCCCTGGTCGCTCCCGAGCGTCTGGCCGAAATCGATTCCCAATTCGATTTGAAACATGCTCTGGCTAACTTCCACGAGACTCGCCGCGGACGAACGATGGAGCTGTCCTGGTTTCTCTCGGGTCTCGCGCACCAGAAGCTGGCTTGCCCGGACCTGCTTCCGCACCTGCGCGACACCGCTATGGAGACCTATCAGCTTCTGAAGAAGAATCAGGGAGAGCACGGAGTGTTCAGCCACCTCGCGGAAAACGGAGGTTTGACTGGGCTGATGCGCGGGCGCATGGGAAGTTTTGCGGATCAAGTTTATCCCATCTACGCACTGGCAAAATTCTCTAAGGCGTATCAAGTTCCAAAGGCCGCCGAGCGGGCGCTGGATACCGCTCTGACGCTATGCGAGCTGCAGGGTCCTTACGGTCAGTGGTGGTGGCACTATGACGCGATCACAGGAAAGGTGTTGGGTCGATACCCTGTTTACTCTGTCCATCAATACGGCATTGCGCCTATGGCGCTCCAAGCTTTGGGAGAAGAGACTCTGTCGGATTTCACTCCTTGGATATACAAGGGCCTACGATGGGTTCACGGGGACAACGAGCTTGAACATGACATGCGAGATGCTTCGACAAACTTAGTTTGGAGATATGTCTATCGCAGCGACTACAAAAAACATTGGGATGTCGCTCTCGCGGTATTATTGGCGCGCGAAGATACTCAGTCTCACAAGGAACTTGCAGTCCTTCGTGAGTGCCGTCCTTATGAGCTTGGCTGGTTACTCTATACTTTCAGCGGCTACAGAATGGCGGGGAAAGATCCGGCCTGCGCGACTCCTGCAATCGTAAATCGAGTGACGGAACGCATTCAACAATGACGTCGCCAGTGATCCGGTAACCTGATCTGTACCAGCGAATGGATAAATCTAACACTGCTTCAGGTGGCAAGCCTGAGACCAGGCCAGGATTGTCCCTGGTCTCGTCGTCACCGTCGGAATTGATTCCCGTTTACCAAATTTCTCCTCTGCAAGACCCGCGATGGGACGAGTTTCTAGGCAGGCATCCTCGCTCCTCGGTGTTTCATACAACTGCTTGGCTCGATACGCTTCGGCGTACCTACGGTTACCAGCCGATCTGTCTCACGACCTCTCCTCCGGGTGATGCTCTCCAAAATGGACTCGTGTTTTGTCGGGTGGAGAGCTGGATAACTGGCCGTCGGTTCGTGTCGCTGCCTTTTTCGGATCATTGCGATTTCCTAATTGATACTCCGGCAAGCGTTCCGGCCTTGCTGGCTACTCTGGCGCGGGAGTGCGAGAAACAGAAACAGGCTCACGTTGAGATACGTCCACTTTGTCCGCCCGACGGTCTTCAGCCATTTTTTAGTCCCACCGTGGCATATTGCTTTCACGCACTGAACCTCGACCCGACCCTGGAAACCCTTTTTAGCAATTTCCACAAGGATTCCACGCAAAGGAAAATCAAGCGCGCCGAACGGGAAGGGTTGACGGAGCAATTAGGACGCTCCGAATCGATCCTTGAAGAGTTCTACCGTTTGCAACTGCTCACGCGCCGCAGACATGGTGTCCCGCCACAGCCCCGCAGTTGGTTTCAAAACATGATCGACTGTTTTGGCGAAGCACTCCAGATCCGATTGGCATTCAAAGGCGATCGCGCAATCGCCGGAATCCTTACGCTTCGTCATAAAAATTCTTTGGTCTATAAGTACGGATGTTCCGTCGCTGAATTTAACAATCTCGGAGGCATGCATCTATTGTTTTGGCGAGCCATTCAAGAAGCTAAAGAGTTAGGGCTGCGTCAGTTCGATTTGGGCCGATCTGACGCCGACAACGAAGGTTTGATTACCTTCAAGGATCGCTGGGGAGCTACGCGGTCGACACTGGGCTATTTAAGGCATGAGGCTTCCGGGCGATTGCCGATCGCTTCGAAACAAACCAGCGCGGATTGGAAATCCCGCTTTGCGAAGCAAGTCTTCACTCGCGCGCCAAACCGGTTTCTTTCGCTGGCAGCTAATCTCTTGTACAAACACGTCGGGTAGACCGACTAATTATCCTCGACCTTGAAAACCTCTCTTTTTTGAGCGAAATCTCGGCCTCGAATTGCAGATTAGCGTCAGTTCTCTTGACAAGCAGCCAAAGTTCATCTAGCTACTAGGGTATTGTTTAGGGTGTCATCTTGACTGTCTTTAGTTATTTCATTTCTATCCTATAGAATATTTTGCATCCGGCCCTAAGAGAAGGCACACGGAGCCCGTTTCAGAGCGAGTTCCGAACCAAAACCTAGACTATGGATCAGACGCTGCTGGAATATTTTCGCTGTCCTGAGGACTTCGCCCAAATCGAAGTTAACGGACCACTGTCTTCGGATCCGGGGTATTTCCAATTTGGTCCAGACATTTGCTACGGTCAATATTCCGGAAGTCTACCTTCGAAGTACCTGGTTCACGGTCTTCCCGACGCGTCTCAGGCAGTCCGAATCGAAAGCAAGCGTCTTCATCTGCCATTTGATCTCGATCAAATCGTGGACAATCTTCGAAATGAGCGTTACGAACTCAATTCATGGCACTCCTTGGAAAAGATAACCGCTGGAAAATTTACCCGGGCTGTTTACTATCTGCTGCGTCCCATCCTTCCGGTATCTGTGAGAAAACACCTCCAAAGAGCCCGTTTGAGCGGCTGGGACAAGATTCTATTTCCGCATTGGCCGGTGGATTCCACAATCGAATCTCTGATGGCGCACACAGTCTCGTTGATTTTGAAGGCTCGGCAGATCGAAAGAGTGCCATTCATCTGGTTTTGGCCCAATGGCGCGCCAGCTTCTTTAATCATGACCCACGATATAGAAGCTGCGGCCGGGCGGGACTTCTGCGCGCAACTCATGGATATTGACGACTCCTTCGGCATCAAATCAGCGTTTCAAGTCGTTCCCGAAATGCGTTACGACGCTCGTGCCGATTTCCTGGAAGCCTTCCGAAAAAGAGGCTTCGAGGTGAACGTTCACGATCTGAACCATGATGGAGAATTGTTTCAACACAAGGAAAAATTCCTCCGACGAGCTGAACAAATCAATCTTTATGTAAAGGGGTTTGGCGCTCAGGGATTTCGTGCTGGAGCGATGTATCGGAACCAGGACTGGTATGACGCGTTTGACTTTTCCTATGACATGTCTGTTCCAAATGTGGCTCATCTGGAGCCACAACGAGGCGGTTGCTGTACCTTGATGCCCTACTTCATCGGCAAAATCCTCGAGCTGCCGTTAACGACCACACAGGACTATTCCCTGTTTCACATCTTGGGCGATTACTCGACCGCGCTTTGGAAGCAACAAATCGACCAGATCATTCAGAGAAACGGGTTGATCAGCTTCATTGCGCATCCGGACTACCTGATCGAGAAAAATGCCCGGAAAGTGTACTTGGATTTGCTTGGGCATTTAGCCAGGACGCGCGCGGAAAAGAAAATATGGATGGCTTTGCCGTCCGAGGTCAACCGCTGGTGGAGAAATCGAAGTCAGATGAAGCTGATCCGTGCAGGTGCTGGCTGGCGCATCGAGGGCCCGGACAAAGAAAGAGCGCGGATTGCCTACGCGACCCGGCAGGGCGATAGTGTTGTCTATACGGTGGATGGTGTGTCTTAAGCTTGCTGGGTTGCGATGTTTGGTTGGTGCACCAAGGAATTGCGCCGCCCGAACCCCTGCCTACGGTATCAGCACTTTCTTAAAGCCGAAGTCGATCTGGAAATCTAACAAGCGAACATCCCTTTGATCGCGCGAAGACATTTATTTATGGCTGCGTTCGTTTTTGCTTCAGTGGCCGTTTGTTGGCCGGCCATCAGCGCCCTGGCCGTGTTTTCGTTTCACCACGAGTTCTCCTCTCACGTTTTCTTGATCCCGATGCTGAGTTTATACCTGCTCTACATAGAAAGGCAGGATGTATTTCGAGAGGTGCACTCGTCCGCGGCGCTGGGGTCGGCATTGATTCTGACAGGAGCGGGCCTCTACTGGCGGGCGATGGCTCATTCATCGGTGCAAAGTCCCGCCGAGTATTTGCCCGGCTCCACGCTCGCGATTGTGTTGATCTGGATGGGGGGATTTCTCATTTGTTACGGGTATCGCGCCTGGCGTGCCGCAAACTTTCCTCTCCTCTTTCTCTTGCTTATGGTTCCTCTGCCTGAGCCGGTTTTGGATCGCACAATCTATTTGTTGCAAGTAGGCTCAACCAGCCTTTCCTTCTGGCTCTTCAAGCTGGTTGGCGTGCCCGTTTTCCGGCAGGGTTTTTTGTTATCAGTCCCTGGTCAAACGATCGAAGTTGCCAAAGCTTGCAGCGGAATCCGTTCGAGCATTGCCCTGTTCATCACCTGTCTCCTTGCGGCTCATTTGTCTTTGCGGACGCCATGGAAAATATTGTTGTTTATCGTTTTAGTCTTTCCAGTATCAATCGTTAAGAACGGGATAAGGATTGTGACGCTTACGCTCCTTGGTGTTTATGTCGACCCGAGCTTTCTGCAGGGGAACCTGCATCACGACGGAGGTTTCGTCTTCTTCCTGTTGGCGTTGGCACTACTCTTTCCCGTACTTCTACTTCTGCAGAAATCCGAACCGCGCCGGACCCCTCCTGATGCGGCAATCGCGGCAGATCCTGCGGGCGGGCTCGCACCGAGTTGAAGTTAGGCCTGGAATGTCACGGCGCGATCAACCCATGTTTAGAGCGAGCCCAAAGCGTGCTTGCTCTCCCAGGACGGAGACTTGCTGAGCGCTAGCATGGGAATTTGCGACATCGCGATTGTGGGGGCAGGTCCCTACGGGCTCTCGGCTGCCGCGCATTTGAAAGCGCGGGGATTGGATGTTCGTGTGTTCGGGGAGTGCATGTCGTTTTGGGAAAGTCACATGCCGGAGGGAATGCTGCTTCGTTCTCCTTGGGCGGGATCGCATTTTTCGGACCCCAGAAGCCAATTTACCCTCGACGCATTCAAGTCAGTGAATGGGAATCACCTCTCCGCCCCTCTGCCTCTTAGCCGCTTCATAGAATATGGCCGCTGGTTCCAGCGCTGTGCCGTGCCCCACGTCGATTCTAGGAAAGTGGCGCGCATAGACGTTGAGCCTCTTGGTTTTCGGCTGATTTTGGAAGACGGCGAGCTAGTAACTTCACGTCGTGTTGTCATCGCCAGTGGGATCTTGCCTTTCGCACGGAAGCCGCTAGAGTTCAGCAGTCTGTCGGCGGCGCATGCTTCCCACACGTCGGAACACAGCGGTCTGAGGGAATTTCAAGGTCGGCGATTAATCGTGATCGGCGCAGGGCAGAGCGCTCTTGAATCAGCAGCGTTGCTACACGAAATGGGAACTGAAGTTGAGGTGATAGTCAGAGCGCCCGCTATTCGTTGGCTTCATCAGCGGCCCTTGTTCCATCGCTGGCCTGTATCTGCTCTGCTGTATGCTTGGCCGGATGTGGGCCCGGCCGGTGTGAGCCATGTCATCGCGGCGCCAAATATCTTCAATAAGCTGCCCCGCGATCTACAAGACCGTCTCGCGCCTCGTTCAATTCGTGCTGCCGGCGCTGCCTGGTTGAAACCTCGTCTGCAAGGCGTACCGATCACCTTAAATCGTACGGTCCTGTCCGCCGTCGTTTCCCAAGGTGGAGTGAAGATCACTTTAGATGACGGCAGCGAGCGCGAAGCTGACCATGTCCTGCTCGCCACCGGCTATCGCGTGAATATCGGGCTGTACCGATTTCTTCCGGCTGAACTTCTGTCGTCTATACGGCAGGTTGATGGATATCCAGTGCTGGATTCTGCCTTCGGGTCGTCATTGCCCGGCCTCCACTTTCTGGGATCCCCGGCAGCTTGGAGCTTTGGACCACTAATGCGATTCGTGGCGGGCGCCGATTTTGCATCAAGAGCATTAGCTCAGGGAATTATGACGAAGCTCCGAAATTCTCGAGTATGAAAGAGAGGCCGGCCACACACTCAGCGCCCCACCGGAATCGAAGTGTTGCCGTGAAGGTGGCTCAAGCCCCTGGCGGCGCAATAGTTATGGGCGGAGACTATCGCGGGCTTGCCCTGGTACGAAGCTTGGGGCGACATCAAATACCCGTATGGGTAATAAATCAAGCCGATCAGCGATTGGCTGGAATGTCGAAATATGCCAGGCGCACTTTGTTCTACCGCGATTGGGAAGATGGAGGAGGGGTCGCTTTTCTCCTCGAATTGGGGCGAAAACATAACCTGCAGGGATGGTTGCTGTTCCCGACTTCTGATGACAGCGTACGATTGTTGGCAGAGCATCATGAACAACTCGCAGAAATCTATGAAATGACTGTCCTGCCATGGCAAATTCTTCAGTGGGCAGTAGACAAGCGGCTCATGAACAAACTATCGGATCAGATCGGAGTGGATCACCCGAAAACCTACTACCCCTTCTGCGCGGAGGAACTGGCTTCTCTAGAACTGTCTTTCCCGGTGATTCTCAAACCCACGCGGCGTGACAATTTCAATCAATTGACTGCGGCAAAAGCTTGGCGCGCTGATGACCTAGAAACTCTCGTCGTCCAGTACCATAAAGCTTGCCGACTCCTTCCGCCCGAAATGCTGATGATTCAGGAGTTCATACCGGGAGGCGGGGAAACTCAGTTTTCTTACGCAGGCTTTTGGAAAGATGGGCAGCCTGTCGCTTTTCTAGTTGCCCGTCGAACCCGCCAATTTCCCGTGGACTTTGGCCGTGCCAGCACCTTTGTTGAAACCGTAAATGAACCTCGTGTCGCCGAACTCGCGGTTCGCTTTCTAAAGGCAATTCAATACTCCGGTCTCGTCGAAGTGGAATTCAAGCAAGATTCGCGCACAGGCAAATTCAACCTGCTCGACGTTAACCCGCGCGTTTGGGGCTGGTATTCCCTCTGTCGGCGAGCCGGAGTCGACTTCGCCCATATCCTTTGGCAGATCTATCAGGATGAGCCGATAAACGAAATACATGCGCGTACCGGAGAACGATGGGTTCGACTGCTACCGGATTTCCTGGCATCTCTTAAAAAAATTCAATTGGGCCAACTTTCAGTGCGCGAATATGTCCGCTCGTTAACCGGGCCGAAAGAATCTGCCGTTTTCGCTGCCGATGATCCCTTGCCTGGTTTGCTGGAGGCGCCTTTGCTCTTTTATTTATTCATGAAGAGATTCTTTCGAGGAAAGGGCATTTGATGGAAATTCATCCGCGACAGATTTTGGCGTTTCGAGGTTAACGCATTTTCGATTCTTAACGGTGCGGCGGAAAATTGGTAGATTCGGTTTCTATCCTAAGCCATTTAATTACATCACCATCCGAACGCGCAGACCTCGGTCGCGCCCCACGCTGAAAGCCGCGCTTGACTCTTGGCGAGGCCCATTGCAACCTTGGAAATATCGCCAAGCCCCCAGCCCAGCGGTATAAACAAAACAGGAGAAAATAGCGTCTCTTCTGACGGCGAAATTCCGTTCAAACGCTTGAGGTGTTGGCATTTGAAGTTAGAAAGCAGCCGCGATTGGGGCGAGTTCGATGCCTCTCTCGCACTGCGGCCGTTACCCAAGAGATTAGACCTCGCGCTGGCCGTTCATCGCGGGAAGATCCCACAATGAGAGTCTGCATGGTCGCATATTCGTTCTACGAGGGGGACAACCGAGTCCGCCGCTATGCGGAAACCCTCGCGAAGCGCGGCGATCGGGTCGATGTGTTTTCGCTCAGACAAAAAGGGCAACCGGCTCGCGGGATCGTTAACGGTGTCCGCGTATTTCGCATTCAACGCCGGGTGGTTAACGAAAAAACGAAGTTCAGCTATTTAGGCAGGCTATTGCTCTTTTTCATGCGCTCGATGGCTTTTCTTAGCGTAGAACAAATGAAAGAGCGCTACGACCTCGTGCACGTTCATTCCGTGCCGGATTTCGAAGTCTTCGCCGCTATCTTGCCGAAGCTAACCGGCTCCAAGATCATTTTGGATATTCATGACTTGGTCCCCGAGTTCTATCTGAGCAAATTCCAGAGCTCCACCCGATCGCTGACCTTCCGCCTGCTCACGAGAGTCGAACGGATGTCAGCTTGGTTTTCCGATCATGTGATCGCGGCCAATCACATTTGGGAGAAGCGGCTTCGAGAAAGATCCGTGAAGGACTCGAAATGCACGACCATATTGAATTTTCCGGACACCGAGATTTTTAAGGCTCGTGGCAGGACTCGCACGGACAATAAATTCATCATTCTTTATCCCGGAACGCTCAACTATCATCAGGGAATCGACATCGCGATTCGCGCTCTGGCGCTCATTAAGGACCAAGCTCCCGAAGTGGAATTCCACATTTACGGCGCCGGCGATCAATTGAACTCTCTAAGAGAGTTGGTGGAGGAGCTTGGATTGGAAGACCGAGTTTTTCTAAAGGGAACCAAAGCGCTTCACGATATTGCATCGGTCATTGAAAACGCTGACCTGGGCGTGGTTCCCAAAAGGAAGAATTCCTTTGGGAATGAAGCGTTCAGCACGAAGATTCTGGAGTTTATGTCTCTGGGCGTTCCCGTCGTCGTGCCGGATACAGCCATCGACAGATATTACTTTGACGATTCTGTGGTGAAATTTTTCCACGCAAACGACGAAAGGAGCTTAGCCGACGCAATACTTTTGATGATAAAAAACCCGGAACTTCGGCGAAAATATACCCGCAATGCCTCGGAATTCGTGCTGAAATACAGCTGGGATGTTAATAAATCCACATACTTGGATCTGGTCAATTCGCTCGTCCAATCTTCGAACAGCCGGGTTGTCACTGAGAAACCTTGAATTTCCTGGCAGAATCGTTTAACTCTCTATTCCGCTTTGTTTCTTTGTTGTTCCCAATTTCCTAGGGACGCCAATCCCACCGAACTAACCGCCAGTCCCTTCCCTCTGCGGCCAGGGCAGCGGCGTACCCTGGAGCCGGTTGGAAGGAACGCAGGCCCCACCGCGTGCTATCGACGCTTTGCAGTATTTCCGGTTGGCCTGGCGTCAACGTGACGCTGAAACTAGCCAGCGGAATTTGCAAACCTTCCCCTCTCGCTTTGACATAAGCTTCCTTTCGCGTCCAACAGAGGAAGAATGCCTCAGCGCGCAGTCCCGGGGTCAATCTGTGCCACTCCTCAAGCTCCTGCGGTGAGAAGTGTCGCTCTGCGATATCCTCTGCCGAAAATTCCGGCCGGATGGGTTCTAGATCGATCCCTAACTCTCGATCGCGAGCAAAAGCATAGACAGCAAGACCGCGGGAATGTGAAAGATTGAAACGAACCGACGGTTCGCCGTTTTCCACGCGAAGAGCGGGCTTTCCTCGCTCTCCATATTGGAATTCCAGCAAGGCCGGCGAATCATCTGCATACCTTCCCAGTAACTCGCGCAAAATTCCTCTTGCCGCTACGAAGTGATCTCGATCGTGTGGGAAAAGAAACCGGCTCGCGCGAACTTTTTCATCCTGCGAGAGAATGGATGAGCACCGGTCAAGAGCTTCCTTCTTCAAATCCAGCGACGCGCGCCAAAGATGAATTTCGTCTTCCGCTAGGTCCAGCTTCGTTGGAGGGAGCGACCAGTCGCAGGAATTGTCCATGTCAAAGGCTTTACGCCGCTGTCAGAGAGAAATCATCGCAGTGCCCGGTTCCGCCACCCGCGCTTCCGCCTTCTGCACGCGGGCCGTTATATTTCGAATCAAATCGCGGACATGGGGCTCCATGTAAATTGTGTAATGATTTCCGGGCGATTCACAGATTTCCAGCTCGCCGCCCAGAGTATCACCCCAGCCCAATCGGAGATCTTGCCCAAAGCCGAAAGTTCTTTCAATACTTCTAAAAAGCACGACAGCTCCTTCGTATGGCTTTGGTTGGTAGTCTTCAACCGCGCTGTACAGTGCCTCCAGTGGGCTCTTATTGCTGTAAAGTTTCTCCCGCACGCTCGACGACATAAGCCATTTCCACAAAGACTGTTTGATCCCCGACGCTTTTCTGGAGAAACGTCTTCCGATGTATCTGAATTTCTGTGCTCGCGATACCTGCCCAAGGTAAGCGTATTCGAACTGTAGAAGATGCCATTTAAGCTGCGCGGTAGAAATGAGGCGTTTCCATTTTGGATATTCTTTCCTTCGAACCGGATGCGTCACCTCGATCATCATCAGAAGTGCGATCTGTTCGCCTTGCGCCTGTAATTGTTGTGCTACCTCAAGCGCGAGCAATCCGTGAGCGCACCATCCAGCCAGCATATATGGTCCATGCGCTTGGCGCGCGCGGATCGCGCGAACGAAATGCTCGGCGATAGCAGGCAGCGAGTTTGGTCCGCCTAGCGCTGGAACAAAAGATGCTTGAATTCCCAGGCTATGCAATTCGTGCGCAGCTCGAAGGCCCTGCGAAAGCGGCAAAAACGTAGCATCTCCACCGAGGAAAAAAAATGGGATTTGCGTCAGTCGTTCCGGAACGTTGTTGCTTTGGTCCCAATCCGATTGTCCCGGAGCGTTCTGGCCCAGGATTAAATCGGCTTGTTGCTCGACGGTCTGAGCCTCTAGTAGAGAGGCCAGCGAAAGCTCTTTACCGAACGATTGTTCGATACGCGACACCAGACGAATGGCGAGCAACGAATGTCCACCCAGCTCGAAAAAATTGTCTCTCATCCCGATTTGCTGAATAGCGAGGAGCTCGGACCAGATGCCGACAAGCCCTTTCTCAATTTCGTTCCGCGCTGAGATGAACTCGTTCCCTTCCGTATCGTTTCCAACTGTCGGGGCCGGAAGCGCCTTGCGATCAACTTTTCCGTTCGAGGAGAGAGGCAGCGCCTGTAGTACAACTACGACTGGCACCATGTAATCCGGAAGTTGGGTCTTTAGGAATTCTCGCAACTCAGCGGTCTCAAAGTTTTCAATTTGAACGGGCACCACGTACGCCACGAGTCGCTTGTCTTCTGGCTTATCTTCACGAGCGACAACGACCACTTGTCGAATGCCCGGATATTGGCCTATAACCACTTCGATTTCGCCAAGCTCGATGCGGAAGCCCCGAATCTTGACTTGGTGATCGAGCCGTCCGAGATATTCGACGTCTCCGGAGGGAAGGAAACGTGCGAGATCGCCCGTCTTGTAAAGCCGCGCATTCGGATCATCGCTGAATGGATTACGAATAAATTTTTCGGCGGTGAGTTCCGGGCGGTTCAAATAGCCGCGTGCCAGGCCAATTCCGCCGATGTGCAACTCTCCTTCGGCCCCGGCCGGAGTGGGCCGCAATTGTTCATCGAGAATGTAAATCTCTATATTGGCGATCGGCCGGCCGATAGGCACGAAAGAGCGATTGTCATCGCGGCGGCAAGTCCAGTGAGTGACGTCAACAGAAGCTTCAGTGGGGCCGTAAAGATTGTATAGCTCTGCGTCCATGCGCGAAAAAAACTGCCGCTGCAAGTCAGCCGGCAGCGCTTCTCCGCTGCAGAAAATCTGCCGCACGCTGCTGCGCTTCGGAATTTCGACGGCCTGCAAGAAACTCCTCAGCATCGATGGTACAAAATGCAGGGTGGTGATCTGTTCGCGATTGATTGTGTCGGCTAAATATCGCGGATCTCGATGGCCGCCTGGTCGAGCAATAACCAAGCGCGCACCGGTTATTAGGGGCCAGAAAAACTCCCAGACCGATACGTCGAAGCTGTAGGGAGTCTTCTGTAGCACCCGATCGTCGCTCGTCAGCCGGTACGCATCCTGCATCCACAGCAGGCGATTCACGATACCTTGATGCACGTTGACGACACCTTTTGGTTTTCCCGTGGATCCCGATGTGTAGATGGCATAGGCCGCATCGCTCGGACTGACCGCGATATTGAGATTCGAGGTGCTCTCGCTTGCGAGCGATTTCCAGTCTGTATCGAGACAGAACGTGGGTGTGTCGCGCCTGGAGAAATGAGCCAGCAGCTTTTGCTGCGTGAGTACGCCCGGCGTTTGAGAATCCTCGATCATCATCGCCAGCCGCTCGGTGGGATATTCGGGATCAAGAGGTACGTAAGCTCCGCCGGCTTTCAGAATGGAAAGCAGCGCGACCACCATCTCGATTGATCGCTCTACACAAATTCCTACCAACACATTCGGAGCTATTCCTTGTTTTTGCAGATAGTGTGCTAGCTGGTTGGACCGTTCGTTGAGTTCACGATAGCTGACTTTCTCGCCTTCAAAATCTAATGCCACTTGCTCCGGCGTCCGCGATGCCTGCGCTTCGATCAGAGAGTGCAAGCTGCGGTTTCGATCCGGATATTCCACGGGCGTATTGTTAAGCTTAAGCTGCAACTGATGACTATCTATCATACTTTTCGGCCATTACAAGCATCGCACGTGATGACCCTAAGAGTCGGAGAAATAATGCCGACAAGTGAGAATCAGCAACTACAAATGATTAGCAATTGTGCGCCCACTTTTGGTTCCAAGGATCGCCCTCAAATTATGGAGTTTCCCTCTTGTTTTCTTAAGTTTACGAATCTCGCTCAAAGCGAAGATGAGCCCGGTAGCATTAGCCCTGCGGCTGAATGTAGATGTACTCGCACAAGTCTATAGCAAATAAGGGCGTTATCCGATATCACCTGCTAAAATAGTGATAAGTCTGAGGAGTAGGCAAAGAGTGGATGCCCCAGACTCCTTTTGAGAAAACTATTTCCACTTCCTCCACTGGGAGCCTAGGCGTAATGCCCAAAAAGGCACGACTAAGTGATTTGTTTGTAATGGATTAACTTGGTCTATGAGTGGCCGAACAGTTGCAGAATAAGAGCTAGCCAGCTCCCGGGTGCGGGTGTAGGGGCTTGTAAAGCTGTCACTTTCAGTGCGGTACACGGTGTTTCGAAGAAGGCGGCACAGGACTTCGGGAATCGATGAAGAACGAACTCTATTTTTTGAAGCCGAACGTCATGATGGAGCCCCTCGTCGACGGATGGTACGCCTGGGCACATTTGATTCCCCCAGCCACTACGGCGCGAAATCTTACCGAGCGCCATTTGCGGATTATGGATTCCTACATCGACTCACCGGAAACGCATGAATCGGCGGTCAAGAATCCGGCCTTGCTTGGCGGTCCGTTCATGGATTTCGATCGCAATAGAGTGGAAGACGTAAAAAAACTTCGTGAACGCACTTTGACGCAGCGAAGTCACTTGATCAATCTTTCTCGGGCCATCGAACAGCTCGATGCCCTGTTGCGCGAAAAGGCGGTAGGCTACAGTTTGGAATCGCTGTACGCCGAAGTGCCCGCTTGTCTGCAAGGATACGTAGAACTCGTCTACGATCTCAACAACCATCCGTCCTTTAGGCTGATCGAGCCGCTGCTCTATAAGAGTCCGTTTTACGATTCATCGTTGCAAAGCGTGATGCTTTCGGAAATTTCTGGTGATGACCGGCCGTTTGTTCTGAGCACCCCGCGCGTCGATAAGGGTGATTCCATCAATTTGGAAATGCCCTTCGCAAGCGAGCGGCTCGATACGTTGTTTCGGATGAAAAACGAGCCTTCTTCGCTCGAGGCTATCGGCGACGCGCTCAGCCTGAGCTCCTCAGACGCCGAACGTTTTCGCTCTTTCCTCACCACCGAGGCGCCGAAGCCGTATGCGAAATATGATGGTGATGGCGCGCGCTGGCGCTATTTCGGGCATGCTTGCATTTTGCTGGAAACGCGGGGAGTGAGCGTTCTGCTTGATCCAATGCTCAGCTATACCTACGACACGCAAATTTCGCGCTACACCTATTCCGATTTGCCCGAAGTGATCGACTACGCCTTGATCACCCACAATCACCAGGACCACATTTTGTTTGAGACGCTTCTGCAACTCCGCCACCGCATTCGAAACATCGTCGTGCCGCGTAACGGCGGGGGCGCACTGCAGGATCCTTCGCTCAAGCTCCTGCTGAAGCAGTGCGGATTTAAGAATGTAATCGAAATTTCGGAAATGGAGCGAATTCCGTTTGAACGCGGTTCGATCACCGCTATTCCATTCCTTGGCGAGCACGGTGACCTGAACGTGATGACCAAGTCTGCATACTTGCTGCGTGTGGACAATCACAAACTGCTCTTCGCCGCGGACTCGTGCAACATCTCCCCGAAAATGTACGAACACATCCAGCGTGAAACAGGTGACGTAGACGCATTTTTTGTCGGAATGGAATGCGACGGCGCTCCGGTCTCCTGGATTTATGGCCCGCTTCTCACGCAGCGCCTGGATCGTCCTAAAGATCAGTCGCGGCGTTTGGCCGGATCAAATTTCGAACGCGCCATGGCCATGGTGGAGCAATTCCATTGCAAAGAGGTTTACGTCTACGCCATGGGTCAAGAGCCTTGGTTGAACTATATTTCCAGCATTAAGTACACTGAGAAATCAAACCCGATTATTCAGTCCAATCGTTTAATTGAAACCTGCCGCGAGCGTGGTATCACCGCGGAACGATTGTTTGGAGAGAAGGAGATCCTTCTGCCGTAGCTCTTTCTATGTTCTTCTATTCGGCGAGACGCTTTGTATGAAATTCGAAACTCAAAAAGTCGCGAGCGTAGCAAACGGAGAAACCGGGACTGATAAACTCCCGGAGCCGTTTCAGACCTGGAACGCCGCTCGCTCCGAATACCCAAGGAACAAGACCGTCGTTCAGCTATTTGAGCAGATCGTCTCAGCGCAACCTGACAGTGTCGCGGTGGTATTTGGGAAGCAGCGGCTGACCTACCACGAGCTAAATGCCAGGGCCAACCGCCTAGCGCACCGGCTGCGCCATATGGGAGTGCGGGAAGAAATCATGGTTGGTTGCTGTATCGATCGATCTCTCGAACTCATCGTCGCGCTGGTCGCCATACTGAAGGCCGGCGGTGCGTATGTCCCGCTCGATCCTTCGTATCCCAAAGAACGCTTTGATCTGATGCTCGAAGACACGAATCCCAAGGTAGTACTCACGCAGAAGTCCTTCACATCGACGGTTTTTGAGGGAATCGGTACTTCTTTGCTGTGTGTTGACGATCTCGATGACGTGTCATCTTCCGGTGATGACTCGAATCCGATATCTATCGGCGGTCCGGAAACTCTCGCTTACGTTATGTACACTTCCGGATCGACGGGCAGGCCGAAGGGCGTGATGATCGAAAACCGCGCGATTATTCGTCTCGTCCGGAACACGAACTACTGCAGGTTCGGCCCTGAGGAAGTTTTCGTTCTGTTCGCTCCCGTCGCCTTCGATGCTTCTACTTTTGAAATATGGGGTCCCTTACTGAACGGTGGCCGTTTAATTGTGATGCCGCCCCGCGCGAGTTCTCTCGACGAGCTTGGCCGCGTGCTGCGCGAAAATAGTGTGACGACTCTTTTCCTCACCACCGCATTTTTCAATCTGATGGTGGATCAGCGCCTCGAAGACCTTATTCCCGTTCGTCAGCTTTTCACTGGTGGTGAGTTTGTTTCCCCTCGCCATTTTCGATTGGTGCACGAACAACTCCCGAATTGCGCCCTCTATCAC
>Ga0302218_10000119_pt1 | contig 32307 bp, 32 predicted proteins | sample II_Palsa_E1_1_FD_194567 | JGI IMG/M metagenome (GOLD analysis project Ga0302218, IMG submission 194567) | Peat permafrost microbial communities from Stordalen Mire near Abisko, Sweden - II_Palsa_E1_1 | ecosystem: Environmental > Terrestrial > Soil > Palsa > Peat permafrost | place: Sweden... | reverse complement strand
AGGAAATTTGCCTAAACAAAAGCACATATTTATGGAATCGCCTTCCAAAGTAGCAATCATCGGCATGGGAAAGATCGGAACCGTCCTCGCCACCAACCTCGTCATCATCCTGGCCGTTTGGTTCGAAACGATCAAAGACTTTTTCAAAAAATACAGGGCGGAGCTGCAGGGAAAGATTATCATCGATCCTTCCAATCCACTCGCGCTCGCCGAAGGCGGCGGGTTCAAAAAGATCATCGACCAGGATCAATCCGCAGGGCAGCTGCTTTCCACCCTATTGCCAAAGGGCGCCAGATTGATACATTAATAAACTGAAAAAAACGTCATGGAAAAGACAGCAGTAACAACCATTGACACGGTCGTTAAACTCTTGACGAACATTGCAGATCCAAATGTGATCCGATCTTTAGTGGCGGAAGATGCCACGTATGTATCGTTGAACTTCAACAATCCCGATCTCAAAAAGATCATGCCCTGGTGCGGCACTAATATAGGGATATCCGCTTTTGTAAAAAATTTGCAAATGGTTTACCAATGTTGGGAAGCGCTCGAATTCAAACCCAGCGAGATATTCGGATCCGATGATCGGGTCGCCATATTTGGCTCCTTTAAGTATCGATCCAGGGTCTTGAATCAGATCGTGGATTCTCCATTTTCCATCTTCTCAAAAGTGAAGGACGGCAAAGTCACCTATCTCCAGTTTATGGAAGACACTTTTGCCACCGCTGCCTCTTTCCACGAGCGGTCAACAGGAGCTTATAGAAATTTTCCCAATTCTGAACCGATCAAAATTTGAGGAAAGGACGGCGTTGATCATTTGGATAGCGGGACAGTAACGAAAGACCCCCCCGCGGCGAAGAAAAAGCGAGCCCCTGGCCATAGGCTAACACCCTTTCTTTCCTATCCGGGACCCCATATCGATCCTGGTAATAATGATGGTTGCAGTCATAACTGTCCTGAACCAGTTGTTTCAGGTAGTAGCTCGGAGAATCTATGGCCGATCCAGGCAGCAGCCAATTTACCAGACCGCGACGCCAAGACCAGCGTCATATCCTATTGATAAATATCAAGCCAACTTTTTGATGTAAATCAAGAGTTTATTTTCTGGATATCGAGATGTTTGTTTTCGTAAATAAAAAGTGTAAACCATGCAAAATCAATATCAAAAAGTATTCGAAAAGCAGAAAGCGTACTTTCTTTCCGACGTTACAAAAACATACGAATGGAGAATCGAACAGTTGACCCGTCTCGGCAAAATGCTGGAGGAAAATGCAGATGCATTTAAAACGGCATTAGCAACGGATTTCAAGACCGCGAGTTTTGAACCGCAACAAGAAATCATGGTCTGTCTCGGAAGCATCGCCGAAACAAAGGAAAAACTTGAAGGATGGATGAAGCCTGAGCCGGTAGCCCTTCCAAAAAGAATGTCCGATACAGGGCACAGCGCAATTATATACCGCGAGCCCTATGGTGTAACGCTTGTCATTGGCCCGTTCAATGCTCCCATTGTACTATTGCTTGAGCCTTTGATCAACGCATTGTCTGCAGGAAATAACGCAATCGTCAAACCCTCGGAGTCAGTATCTCATGTTTCTGCAACTTTTGAAAAATTAATACCTCAATATTTTGAGGAAGAAGCGGTTGCAGTAGTCACCGGAGGGAAAGAAACAGTAACTCAGTTGCTGGAACTTCCTTTCAACTTTATTTTCTTCACAGGTAGCACAAAAGTGGGAAAGGTGGTGATGAGGGCGGCCGCGGAGAACCTGACACCCGTATTACTTGAGTTGGGCGGTCAAAATCCTGTCCTGGTCGACGAAACTGCAAATTTGAAGGAGGCTGCCCGCAAAATAATCTGGGGTGGCACCGCATTCGCCGGCCAATGGTGCGTTCGTCCTGGTTACATATATGTTGAAGAGTCAGTGGCTGAGGAATTCATAAATGCCTGTGAAGTGGCTTTACACGATATGTATGGAGATGATCCGGCAAATAGTCCTGACTATTCAAGAATTATATCTCAGAAAGATGTCAATCGGCTTGCAGGTCTTTTGGAAGATGCCAAGGTTGTTTATGGCGGAAAATATGACGTAGATCACAGATATTTCTCTCCCACTTTGGTTTATCCTGCCACGTGGAAAGATAAGATCATGCAGGAAGAGATTTTTGGGCCATTGTTTCCGATAATGCCTTACAAAGACGTACATGAAGTCATTACAGTTATAAAAAGTAAACCGCGACCATTGGCAGCTTATATCTATAGCCGAGATCAACAATTAATTGACGCTTTTACAACCAGCATTTCATTTGGCGGCGGCTGCGTAAATCAAAATAACCTTCAAACGTTTTTCACCGGCCTGGTGCCGTTTGGTGGAGTGGGAACTTCCGGATTAGGCAAGTATTATGGTAAGTACGGTTTCGATAGCTTAACGAATGCCAAAACGATCATCGTATCTCCGTCAAATCAAACTGTCGATGATTTTCTTCCCCCCTTTACTGATGAAAAAAAGAAAAATTACGCGTCCTGGTTCATGCCCGCATAAGGAATATCAACGTGAATGTTTAGAGGATAAAAATCATTAAAAATCGATTAAACAACAACCAGCTTTTATAAAGAAATGCAGTATGGCTTTTTCAGATGGTAGGCTATATTGACGACGGCAAAAAAGTGCCATTAGAGAGATTGCAATGGCGGTCAAAGAAGCATTGAGTAAGGATCGACTCCCTTTTGCAATAGCGTTCTATTAATTAAAATTAGACAATAATGCAAACAACTGCGAAACAGCCTGCCTTCCTAAATGAGGTGAATTATTTTTTTGATATCTCCACGGTAGGGTCGATAAATCTCAAGTATGGTCTGCGGAATGACCCCGTCAGACAGCCACACTACCAGATTGTCTGGATCACTCAGGGGAGCGGATACTTCAGCATCGATCTGGAAAAGTATCGGATCGAAGACAATAGCGCTTTCACGATACCGCCCGAAAGGTTTCATCAGATCGTGGCCGAAGGCCTGCTCTCGGGATTTGTACTTTCCTTTAATATCGATTTTCTCCATCTGGCCATAGAGAGTCCCGGACGATCTTTTTTCAAAGAGATCAGCTCCGACCTAAAACGGATAAAAATGTATTTACTTGATGGGGCCGACCAGGACCTGCAAGGCCTGCTGGCCGGTATCACCAAGGAGTTCAAGTCGCATAATATCTTTCGGCTGGAAATCGTCAGCGGGCTCTTCAAAGTATTTCTTATTTATATGAAAAGACAGTCCATCAGCATCCGGCAGGAAGAGACAAGTTGTCCCCGCACCCGACTTTTCAACAACTTCTATGCGAAACTCGACAACCATTTCAGGACGAAGAAGCAGGTAGCCGACTATGCCCACGAGTTGTCCGTCTCCCTCAACTATCTGTCTGATGTGGTGAGGAAGGTGACGGGACATTCCGCCGGCTATCATATCAGGCAGCGGACGGTCCAGGAGGCGAAGCGTTTGGTCATGTACAACGACGCCAATATGAAAATGGTAGCTTACGCACTTGGCTTCGATGATTTGGCACATTTCAGCAAGTACTTCAAAAACGCGGCTGGCATGAACTTCACAGATTTTAGAAAGAAAACCTTTAGCCGCCACGTAAACCAGGGCTAAAGGTTTAAATTTATGCCGTCAAGACTGCCGTTCAAAACAGGCGGTAAATCATCTAACCGGAGGTTATTTTCTTTTTGATGCCCAATTTTTTCATCCTGGAATATAGGGTCGACCCTTTCATATCCAGTATTTCAGCTGCACCGCCGCTGCCATACACCTGCCAGTCACATTTTTCCAATACAGAAATGATGTGGTCACGTTCGGATTCGGTCATGGTCTTCAGCACCGTTCCGCTTGAGTCGACCTTTTTCTTTCTGACGGGGATGGATACCGAATTGATAATGCGTCCATTGGCTAACAGGGCGCTGCGTTCCGTAATATTTTGGAGCTCCCTGATATTGCCCGGCCAGCTATAATCCTGCATTGCCCTGAGGGCCTCGTCCGAAAGGCCGCTTACCAATTTATGCCCCTTCTGAATAAACTGGTTAAGAAAATAATTTGCCAGATCGGGGATATCCTCCTTACGCTCTCGAAGGGGCGGCAACAGAATAGGGAATACGTTTAGCCGGTAATAAAGGTCCATCCTGAATCGTCCTGCTGCCATCTCCTCTTCCAGGTCACGGTTGGTTGCCGCAATCACCCTGATATCGATACTCTTTTTTTGACCTCCCAACGGTTCGATCTCCCGCTGCTGTATGGCCCTCAGGAATCGCACTTGCAGATCTAAGGGGAGCTCACCGATCTCATCGATAAAGAGTGTTCCCCCATCCGCTTCTTCAAATTTCCCGATCCTCTTCTGTGAAGCGCCGGTAAAACTGCCTTTTTCATGGCCGAATAATTCTGACTCGATCAGCGATTCCGGAAGCGCTCCGCAATTGACCACAACGAACTTCTTGCTATTGCGGCTGGAAAGCTGGTGTATTGTTTGAGCGATCAATTCCTTGCCCGTTCCGCTCTCACCTAAAAGGAGAACAGAAACGTCCGTCGGACTAACGATTTTTGTTTGCTCCAACACCTCCTTTAGTTTTTTGCTGTGACCGATGATCCCCGGAAACAAATTTTTATCTGCCGGGGAAGTGGCGGTTATAACAGTCAAAAAGTTTGTTTCTTTTTTTTGCTGATGGGCAGATAAGGCCACCTCGAGCATTATGATCACGTCCTTTCGGCGAAAAGGCTTTGCCAGGAACCCGTAAGGATTTGTCGCCTTGACCGCATTTAGTGTTTGCCTGTTCGTGTTTGCCGAAAGAAATATATAGGCTACGTTTCTGTCGCGCAGCATATGAGCCAAATCTACCCCCGTTTGGTCCCCGTCGAGATATATGTCCAACATGACGATGGAGGGCTGCTCCTCATCGAGTATTGTTAAGGCCTCGGGCACTGACCGTGCAATGGTACATACCGTATACCCGGCTCTTACCAGGATGCGCCTGAGATTACTAGCTTCAATAAATTGATCTTCCACAATCAGTACCTTACCTGTCATAAATTTTGGGTCTGTGTTTAGCAATTATTCTCTTTTTCCTGGCTTCCCCCAATGAATTCACGGTGAATTGCACCTTTATCGTCGTTCCGCCAGCCGTATCAAAATTAATATTTCCTTTCAGGTCCCGGGTCAAACCTTTCATTAAATCTATACCCATTGAATCCGGCTCGTTCTGATCAACCCGGCGTTGTATTCCTATGCCATTATCCGCTATCACCAGTTCCACGTTTTTACCTGTTTGTTTTAAACCGATAAAAATCTCCCCATGTTTGTTACCAGGAAAGGCATATTTAAACGCGTTGGTGACTGCTTCGTTTATGATCAACCCCAAGGGGATAGCCTGAGAGATGTCCAATTTGGTTGGTCCTACAGTATGGCGGAGTTTTATGTTCACCGGCGGCCCGAAGCTTTCTGCCAGATAGTGCGTGAACTCTTTGATATACAAGCCCATGTCGACTATTTCGATATTTTCCGATTGGTATAATTTCTGATGGATCAATGACATGGCATAAATGCGGCGTCGGCATATTTCGATCGCCTCCAAGGCGTCGTTTTCAAGACAACTTTCCTGCGATTCCAACAGACAGAGAACGGTATGCAGGTTGTTTTTCACCCGGTGATGCACTTCCTTGAGCAGCCAGTTTTTTTCTATCAGCAGGGCATCCTTCTCCGTCAACAGGCTTTCCTTCTCGGCGATGGTCAGCTCAAGATCCTGGTTGATCGCGCTAATCTCTTGTTGTTGTGCTTGCAATAACCGGTTGCTGTGCTGTTTTTGCCAGTAACGCCAGTAGCTCATGCAAAGCAGTAATAATAGCAGACCCGCGCCGCCGATAGTAAAATTCCGTACCGTTCCGGCATGCTGTAATTCAGCCTGTTGCAGTTTTTCCTTGTCCTCCAACTCATGCACTTTCTCATCTTTTTCAAATTGCAATTGCAGCTGGGTTATTTGCTTGGTTTTGGCCAGGGTGAAAATAGAATCGGTCAATGATTTAAACTGTTGATAGTCTTTGATGGCAGAGGAGTAATTCCCCATGGCAGAATCCGTCTTGAATAGCTCGAGGTAGGTATCTTTAAGCATTTCCACCTCACTGATTCGACTCGAGATGGCCGCCGCTTTCTGAAAACAAATGGCCGCCGAGCCATATTTATTGCGCGAAAAATAAAACTCGCCTGCCCGCCTATATGCCAATAGGCTGTTATATTTCCATAGAGTTTTCCTCCCAAGGCCGATCGTTTTTTTATAATATTTTTCGGCGAGACCATCCTCTTTTAGTATGCTGTAGCATTCAGCGAGCCTTGTTGCAATCGTAAATCGATCCTCATAGTTTGTTGGTGGCCTTTTTTTTTCCAGCTGCAGCAAATATTCCAAACCTTCTTTTGTTTTCCCGTCCTTTATCATGTCGCCAATAAGGTAATTGTTGACAGTATAAAATAACTGCTCGTATTTGGCGCCGCTGGCCAAAGCTTTATTATACCAATATTTGGCTTTATCATATTCTTTTAGGTGTTTATAAAGAACAGCGATCGTTGAATATAAATAAAATGCCTGGGCCGTATCGCTTGTAGCCTGGATGCTTTTGAGCATTTCGTTCGAATAATAAAGCGCTTTGTCAAAATTGCCTTTCGAGGTATTTATCATGACAAGCAGGTCATAAGTATAATGCAGCTTCCCACAGCCGGCGGATTTGTAAAGACCCAGCGCTTTCAGTACTTCATTTTCAGCGTCGTCCAATTTGCCCTGCTGGAAGAACTGATCACCAATAAATTTATGTACCTCCGCTTCTTTTTCTTTATCGTTAAGTTCAGTATAGATGGTCAGCGCATGTTCAATGGCATGCAGCCCGCGCATCCCAGTGCTGTCGGTCAAACTCATTGTCCGGCCTGCAACAGACAACCAGATATGCGCGGCTCCTGCCTTATCACCGGAAAGTATATAATTCTCGATTGCGCCCAGGTAAGCGGCCCGGGCTTTAAGCTGATCACCCCTTTCAAAAAGCACTTCAGCATTCAGATAGGAAACCTCATTTTTAATTTTAGTTATTTTTAGTTTTGCGTTCAATTCCTTTGCCTGATCAAGAAAAACATCTGCACTATCCAAGTCCCCCCGATCTTCCCCCGGTTTATAGAGGTAGTAGCTGCCGAGCTTTGTTAATATAGTAAGACGAGTGCTATCGTTATCTGTATTTTTCAGATCGGAAAGCAATTGGCTCGTGGATTCAGCTAAGGGCGTGTTTTGGGCCTTCGTAGTTGAATAGAAGGCAATTAACAACAGTAGCGCTATGGATGGCTTTCTCATCATTCAGTTATTTGGGCATATCCCGGTGTAACTCCGGTCACAGCTGGTCATCACCCATTTTTATGCTTCGAATATAACCATTTCAAAGGTCTTTGGAAATCATCGGTTTTGGGCGATATTTCGATCCCCCGTACCGAAATATCCGTACGTGTTGAAATATCATCATTTCCCCCTGGATTTGAGTACGCCTAATTTATTCTACTTCATTTGTTTAAGTGCTGGCATGATGGTTGCCCAAGGCCCGGGTACGCCTTTATTCACCATCGACAAGCTGAACCCTCTGTTCTTATGCACGATATTCTATTTAATTATATGGAATGTAGATCCGGCGAGAAATTAACGGAAAGAGAAAGAGACCTTATACTCACTGGTTTCGCGCGGAAGAAGATGCGGAAAAGGCAGTATTTTTTGCAGGAGGGCGAAGTCTGCCGACGCCTGGGGTTTGTCGTAAGTGGTTCAGCACGAATGTTTTCGGTTGATGAAAAAGGGCGTGAACATATCATTCATTTGGCACTGGAATCCTGGTGGTTAAGCGATCAGGAAAGTTCAACCAATCTAACTCCCTCCCGTTACTATATCGAGGTCCTTGAAGATTCTGAGGTACTCGTCATTTCTGTTCCAGATGCCTATGAGCTCAGAAACAAAAGCAGATGCTTCGATTTGACTATTAGAGCGCTCGACAAATATTTGGTGGTCACCTTGCAAAACAGGCTTCACGCCGCCATTGCTATGACGTCTGAAGAGCGATTTGCTGATCTCTCCAATCATTACCCCGAATTCCTGAGACGTTTTCCGATGACCATGATAGCGTCTTATTTGGGCCTTTCCCCAGAAACACTTAGCAGAATCCGTAAGAACTCGAGACATAGGTTGTGATATTACCTTCAATTGCATATTAATTGCTTTGCAGCCCTTTGGCGTTGACATATGTCGAAGCCATTTCTTAATTTATGTCATTTATAAGTCTCCGGTATAATGGTATGTTGCGTTCATGAAAATGAACTCAAACAAGACCTCATTCGATAATTCCTACAGATACGGCAGCCTTCTTGCGGTTTTCAGACTTATAATAATCCAGGCATTAGTGGTTTTAGTTATTACCAGTCAAGTTCGTGCCCAGGATCCTGTTTTGCCCGGCACAAACCTAGGCCTTGCCAATGTCTTTGACGGCGTTGCAGGGAAACCCGGGTTTTATTACCAGAGTTTTGTGCAGGCCTTTCAGACCCTCGCTTCTTACGACGAGGCTGGCCATAAAAGCCCTTCAAGCGTAAAAGTAAATTCGCTGCTGGAAATGAATCAATTCCTCTATCTATCACCCCTCAAGGTTCTTGGCGGGAACTTAGGTGTAACGATTCTTGTGCCGCTCCTTCAAATCAATTCGGCAAACAAAGGCGGAGCCGCGCCGACTGCTAATCCGGGGGTATTCGGCGATCCGCTGCTGGGAGTAGCGGTTCAATGGTCAGACAGAAGACTGCTCGGAAAGTCATTTTCACATCGCCTCGAACTGGACCTAAATATCCCAGCGGGTAATTTTGACAGCGCTTATACGATCAATCCCTCTGCTCATTTGTGGAACTACGAAATGTACTATGCTTTCACGATCATGCTGAACAAAGAAATGAGCGTGAGTAACAGGAACCAACTTAATTATAACGCACACATCATCGGCTCGCAGGCTAAACCAGGCGCGTTTTACAATGGGAATTATTCGATCGATTATTCCATTGTTCCGGCTTTTAAAGTAGAGGTGGTTGCCTATTTCCTGACACAATTTGTTCAGGATAGTTACGGTGGCGATTATCATTATTATCAGGACCGATTTGGCATTTACGATACAAAGGAGCGCGTATTCGGATGTGGGCCGGGGGTTGCTTTTTTTTCCACACGTGGAATTGTCGTTGAAGGAAAAGTTTTTTTTGAAACAGCAGCTAAAAACCGATTTGCCGGAACACGCCCAACGTTACGGATCGCAGTCCCCCTTTCTAAGTAGACATTTGTCTACAATAAGTTTTGACGATTATCAACAAACATATGTTGCAATAATCAAGATTCAGCCACCATTAATTTCGCAATTTTGACTAGATACGGCCGCCGAGAAACTTTGATGTTTCCCAAGATCATAATAGTAATGAAATGACAAAATGGGCTTTCAATAAGATCAAAACGGCAGGCTTGCCGGTGGTATTTACAACGAAGTTTTGCCTGTGGATGAGCGTCGCCCATGCACAGCAGGCTTCAACACAGGAACTCAAATTGTCGCTGAAAGAAGCGATTGCTTTGGCAAAAACACAAAATATCACGGTTAGGGTTGCGCAACTGGAGCAAAAGGCGACCCAGGAGGATGTGAAAGATGCCCGGAATAGTGTTTTGCCTGCGTTCACGACGGGCGCAGGTTACGAGCGGGATACCAAATTAACCTTATTTCAACACGGTCTGCATGATGCCGTCTCTATTCCCCCTCCCCCTACTGCTAACGTCGCTTATCAGAGCACAGAAATGGCATTCAACCTATATTCCGGTGGAATAACCAGGGCATTGATCCAAGAACGGCAGGCGGGCAAGGAGTTGGCCGATATTAATTTTAGAGACCAGGCCGGAAATACCTCATTGCAGCTGGTGGTTCGCTACCTGGAACTGGTAAGACTGATTAACCAGCGAACATTAATATCCGACCAGTCGGAACGGGCAAGGACCCGCGTGAAAACGATTACTGCCTTATATAAAAACGAGCGTGTCACGCGCAGCGACGTACTCAGGGCAGAATTGCTGCTCTCTAACGTCGGGCTGGACAGCATACATAATCAGAATGATATCGCTATTGCCAGCAATAGGATCACTGTTCTGTTGCATCTGCCGGATACCGTGCAGGTCACGCCAGCCGATTCCGCCAATATGAACAGGCCAGCTCCGGATGAGTTAGATCGTATTACCGGCAACGGAGTAGAGGCGGCCTACGCCGTTCAACGGACAATGATGCAGTCCAGCATTCAAGCTGCCAGGGTAAAAGGGATAAAAGGGAATAGCATGCCGACCATTTCCCTTGTATCGGCTTACGGGTTTTCCTACCCCAATTACCTGGATTTCCCGCCGGTGGACCAGTTATATAGCATTGGCTACGTAGGCATAAAGGTCTCTTATGCTATTTCGTCGCGTTACCAGAATACGCATAAGGTTGCATCTGCAGAAATAAGACTGGAGGAGATCAGGCAGAACCAGCAATTGGTTCAGGACAATACCCGGGAACAAGTAAAGTCACTACTGATACGGTATAAGGAATCGCTGAACCGGATTGCGGTGTCCAAGCAGTCAATCGAACAGGCCACCGTCAACTACCGGATTGTGAATACCAAGTACTTTAACCAGCTGGCGTTGTTGACTGACCTGCTTGACGCCGATAACCTGTACCAGGAGGCAAGGTACGATCTCATCAGCGCGGAGACTGATGCATCCTTAATTTATTACAATCTGCTCTATGCCACAGGAAATTTATAACATGCTAAAGTTACAAGATGGAAAATACTGAAAAAGAAAAAGTTCACCCGATAAACGTAGTCGTTTCCGTTTGCGCTTTGCTCATCCTTGCCGGGGGAATCGTTTTTCTCGTAAATTATCTCGTCCGCGCCAGTAAATATGAAGAGACAAATGACGCACAGGTCGAGGCCTATATCACTCCGGTTTCGGCGAGGGCCGGAGGTTATATCAAAGAAGTTCGTTTTCAGGAGCATCAACGGGTAAAAAGGGGCGACACCCTGCTGATCCTGGATGATCAGGAGTACTTCCAGCGGGTCAGGGAAGTGGAAGCGACGATAAACAATACCGCAGCAGATATAAAGGTCCTCGAAGCGACGATCAGATCCGCCGAAACGGACACCTTGGTTAAGCGTGATCAGATAGCGGCGGCGGAAGCCAGGTTATGGGAACAGCAAAAAGACAATGACAGGTATGCCAAGTTGGTAAAGGAAGAAGCGGCTACCGGCCAGGAATATGAACAGGTAAAGTCCCGGTTTGATGTGGCGACCAGTGATTTTAATGCTGCCCAGGATAATCTAAGGGTAAGCATCGCAAGAATCAGGGAACTGGTTGCCAGGAAAGCCTTGTTAAAAACCGATCTGGAACGAAAGCAGGCTGAATTAGCCCTTGCCAGGATCAATCTCAAGTATACCATCATAACGGCCCCGATCGACGGCACCATAGGCAGGAAAACGATGTTGGAAGGTCAGCAGATACAGCCCGGCCAGACCTTGGTTTCCATCGTAAAGCAAGAGGAGATTTGGGTGACGGGCAATTTTAAAGAAACCCAGGTAAACGGAATGTATGTAGGTCAACCGGTTGATATTACGATAGATGCCATAGATGATAAAACCTACCATGGCACCATTGAAGCAATCGCTGCATCTACCGGCACAAGGTTTTCTTTGTTGCCGGCCGACAATTCAACCGGAAATTTTGTCAAGATCGTTCAGCGGATTCCTGTAAGAATACGTTTTAATGACACCGACCTGCACCAGATCAGGGTCGGGATGAATGCAAAACTGGCGGTGCTAAAGAAAAAATCCAATGGATAAACCAAAGTACTTTTACCCGTGGATTGACGGAGCTAAATGGCCCGTGAGGATTTGCCTGCTCCTTATCCTGGTATGTGCGCTCATGCAGTTCGGCTCCTTTGCACTTACCCAAAACTACGTCGTCTCCTCATTTGGCGTCCAGCCTGAGGACGTTACCCTGTCCTTGCAAATAACCTATGCGGCGATCGTGCCTTTTATTTCTATCCAGTCCCGTCTGTTTCAATATTTTGAAACAAGGAGCTACTTGTTGACCGGCATTATTTCCTCGATTGTGATCAACATTCTTATGCTTCATGCAAAAGATATTGTCATTTTTACTATACTCCGATTTCTGAACGGTATTTCCCTTAGCCTCATGACGGGGCCGATGCTGATGCTGATTTTAACCAGGATCGACCCGGAAAAGGTACAGGTCATCGGCATGTCCATCCTGTACGGCTCCATTTTAGGCAATGGGGTGGTCATCGGGTTTAACGCCGCGCTCATCGACACTACCCTGGACTGGACAGCCATCTATTATTTCCTCATCGCTTTCTTATTTCTGTGCTTGTTGATCACACTGCTGTTGCTGAGGCCCTGCAGCGGTCGTCCCTCGCAACCGCTTGTTCACCTGGACTGGCCCGGGGCCATTTTTTTGGCCGCAAGCCTCGCCGCGTTGTCCTATACGATGATCTATGGTCCCAAACATTACTGGTTCAGCGATGTCCGCATCACCTCGGCTGCTTTTGCTGCTGCGGTTTTTTTCCTAATTTTTATTTTTCGGGAGCTAAAGGCTAAGATCCCGATAGTTAATCTGTCTGTATTCAAGTATCGCACGTTTGTTGCCGGGTTGCTGCTTTTAGCGCTCTATTACGGACTGAAAGACAGCATCAATTTAGTTTACAGTTATACCACCACGATCCTTCAATGGAGTGGGGTCCGGGAAATGGAACTCGGGTTTTTTAACTTGGCCGGGCTCCTATCATTTATGTGGTTGAGCGCGCAAATGATGCTGACCAAACAACATTCGTTCAGACGATTTCTGGTCGCAGGCTTTGGCCTGCTGCTTATTTTCCATGTTTATATTTACCTGGTACTAACCCCTGATCTTGCTTTTGAGGACCTGATCCTACCGATGTTTTTGCAGGGTGCTGCATCCGGGATACTTTTTGTTCCGGTCGTTATTTTCATCCTGACATCTGTTCCGGCCTCAACCACAACCACCGGCATTGCCGTGAGCGCTTTTATGCGTTTTATGGCGACGTTGAATTCTTTCGTAGGATTGTACACTTTGCAATTAAAATACAACCAGCTCTATAAAGAAGCTTTCCTTAAATATCTTACGCCGAATGATCCCGTCTTTGTCGACAGGCTGAACGATGGGGTTCAGTTCTTTAGCCCAAGATCGGTGACACCCGAGCAGGGCAGCGCCCTGGCGATGTCAGGAATCGTTCGCTCACTTGGTGCGCAGCAGCAATTGTTGACCACCAGAACAGTGTTCCTGCTATATGCAGTGATCATCCTGGTCATTATTTTTTTGATATTGTTTATCACTTCTGCTTATAAGACGAATATTTATATACGTAACATGGCCCTGTTCGCAAGAAACCATAAATAAGATGCCCTGGGCTTCGAAATGCCTTACCAGTCTAGCCGCTGCTCACCCGGCGCGTCGGCAATATGTTGCAGTTTTTTCTGAACATATAAGGAGTAGACTTTTTTGATGTCTTCTCCAGTGTCACCAATGAACGGACCCTGTGAAACAAACTTTTCACCTTGCGGTTTCCCTGCATACAGCACAAAACGGCCCCCGGCATTTCCTGCCTTGAAAAGCAACTCACTGTTACCGGCAATGGCAGGCAAATTCAACCAGCCCGTCTCATCCTGTTTTAGGATCTTTTCCTCTTCTCCGATATACACCTCACCTCTGATCATGTATATAAAACTATTGAAATCAGCTGGGATCACCTGGCGGGTTTCGACACAGGGTTGCAACGTAAATTCCGCGGCAATTAAAGGAACATAATTTAGTACCGGAGAACTTAGCGCACCCAATGTCCCGCTATATAAACGGATATTTATATCATTTGAATTATAAACAGGCACATGGGCGGCGGGAAGATTTTGAACACGGGGAGTTACCCACCGTTCCTTACTGGGTAAATTCAACCACATTTGCAGTAATCTCCCGTTGGTCGGTTGATTAATCGTTTCGGTATGGACGACACCCCTGCCGGCCGTCATGATCTGGAAATCTCCTTTCTTAAGGCTTTCTATCATATCTCCAATCTCACCGTCAAGCATCAGGCTTACCGTTTCGAACCCGGCATGTGGATGTGGACCTCCGGCAGGACTGCTGGTTTCCTTTTGCAGCATATCATCCATCAAGGCAATAAACGGGTCGCTTTTAGCGTAAGGCACCTGTAGTACTGACCGGGCCCGATGTCCCTCACCTAAAAATCCGGCCTCGATCGGGGCGGAATAGCTATATTCCATTGTTCTTTTAATTACCATTTTCATATTTCTTTAGTCGTTTAATTTGGGGATTGTGCCATATTCCCCGGCGAAAAAATCCCGGTACGCATCCGCAATTTCTTTTTCGGAGTTCGTAACAAATGGTCCCTTCACCACAATACGTTCGGTGGGTTCAGGGCCGCCAAGGATAAAGGCGTCCGCGCTGGATATGCCCGGATTGCGAAAGGTGATTTTTCCCGTGTTGTCTTCTACAATCAACAACTGGCTTGCTGCGGCCCGATCGCCGTTGACGATGATCGGGTTGTCCGGGACAAAAACGGCGACTTTCATTTCACCCATGATGGAGACTCGAAATTCAGATTTGGCGTTCAAGGTTATCCGATACAGAAACGCCCGGGAAAGCATTTCGACCGGCGATTCCATCACCCCGTACTCCCCAAGCAAAACCCGCATCACGCCGGCTTGATTCGGTAGCTGCACACTAGGAATGGCATCGGCAGTCAACCAACTGTATTGCGGAGGATCGCTTTTATGCACAGCGGGAATATTTGTCCAGAACTGAATGGCATGGACGATGCCGCCAGATTTCATGAGCTGGGCGCTTACAAGTTCGTCATGGATAACGCCTTTTCCAGCACTGAGCCAGTGTGCCCCGCCTTCGCCCGCAATTTCATGGTTCCCAAGGCTGTCGAAATGCTCAACCTCTCCTTTCAGAACGTAGGTGAAAGCGACCAGCCCGCGGTGCGGATGTTGATTCGGCAAAGATCTGAATGCTGTGCTTGGAACATATTCAATCGGGAAAATGTGGTCCAGCAAAAGGAACGGTCCTACTCTGGTAAGATCGTCTGCCGGAATAAGCCGGTTAACAAGCCAATCCCCCACTGTAACATTTTTTCCTTCAATCCTTGTAGTTGATGACTTCATATGGTAAAATGGTCTTTCGGATGGCAGGATGCCTCGATCTCGTCAAGCAAGGCTATAACAAATTCTTCGTACGAGACGGAAGTTTTTCCATTTTTTTCGACGATCAGGTCGTCGCTTGAAATGATTTCCACGGGTGTGGAGACGCCGCCAAACACAAGATATTTCTTTACTCCCGAAAGGAGCACGGCTTTCATGAGTACGTCGCGATCGTGATCGGCATCTTGTACACGACTGACAATAAGATCCTGCTCTTTGAGCATCATCCCGAGCAGGTCGGGAGGATTGATATTTCCAACTTTCACATAATAGCCCCGGCTCAATGCTTCTTCCAGGATCTTTTTTCCTTCGTTTCCCGGAAAGCCGATTAGGGCGATTTTTAGTGAAGTTCTCATGTGATTTTAAATCGAGCTGTACCCGAGTTTAGCGATGTAAAATTCCAACTTTTATACATCTTTGCGCTTGATTCTCGTCACAAAATATTCTTGACATTCGTCAAGTGTCTTACGCTACTTTTCCCGATCTTTATATAGTCCGGATAGATAACACAATGAAAAACATAACCTTTTATGGGTTTCAATAATTTTGACCAACAATGTTTGAAGCACTTTTGAAATATATAAATAACTACGCTTCGACACCACTTTCGGCCAGTGGGTTTGAGTCGATCAAAACTGCTTTTATCCCAAAGAAATTAAAAAAAAGACATTACTTTCTACAGGAAGGTGATTTATGTAAGTATTTTGCATTTATTGTAAAGGGCGCCATGCGGCAATACCTCGTTGACGAAAAAGGAGTTGAGCATATTGTGCATTTGGGTATTGAAGACTGGTGGGTGGGTGACCGGGAAAGCTGGGTGATGCATTCACCGTCAAACTACTATATTGAAGCATGGGAGGATTGTGAATTGTTGCTGATTACAAGATATGATACGCTAAGATTGATGAAAGAATTTCCGGCTTTTAGTGAAATGGTTCGGCGGATGGACGACAGAAGCAATATCGCCACGCAAAAAAGAATAGCAACCTATATCTCCCTTACGGCGCAAAAGCGCTACATCGATTTTACCCACAGTCACCCTGACTTCTTAACACGTTTTCCGCTGCACATCATTGCCTCCTATCTTGGTATTACCAAAGACACCTTAAGCCGGGTTCGTACACAGCTTTTAAAAAAATAAGCCTGCTTTCAAGGTATACATCATTTTATGTATCGGCGGCATAGACATTTGTCTATTTTTTTTATGTCATTTGTCGACGTTTTTTTCTGTTATTTATCATTGTTTTGTACTGCGACTTTGATGCAATTTTGATCATCATTTTAAAATCAAAAGTCATGTCAAAGGAAAACAGCAGTATCCCCGGCACGAACTATCGCCAACGGTTCAAGGATCTGAAATTCAATAGTCCGGAGTTGTTAAATCCGCTCAATCACACTTTGGTGATGATCGACCATGAAGGTCAAATGGCCTTTCCAACGGAATCAACGTTTCGCCTGGAGTTGAAGAACAACCTCGGGAGCTTGGGTTTTTTCTCAAAGATGTATGAAATACCTGTTGTGATCAGCACAATTGGTGAGAAGTATTTTGCGGGTCCGGTGATAAAAGAATTCCGTCAGTATTATCCGGATAGTCCCGTCTATGATAGGAGCAGCATGAATCTTTGGGAGGACGATAAAGCCCGGGAAGCGGTCATCGCAACAAGGAACAAGCGACTTGTTTTTGCCGGCCTCTGGACAGATGTCTGCCTGGCCTATCCGGTGATATCCGCGCTGAAAGCCGGGTATGAAGTCTATTTTATCGCCGATGCTTCCGCCGCCATAACTAAGGAAGGTCACGAGATGGCGATTCAACGCATGATCCAGGCAGGTGCCAAGCCGCTCGGAACAGTAAGTTACACTTCTGAAGTCGTCCGCGATTACGGAAGAGAAGATAACAAAACAGCCGACATTGCCGCCCTTTTGCATGAATGGATGATTAAATATTCAGGCATTGGGATGGGAGTGGACTACGCGGATTATATGGTAAAAAGCTATCCGACTTACAAGGGTTTTGAATGATATAAAAAAAATACAATATGAGCAGTCAAATAAAAAGAACAGCAGTCGTTACCGGCGCAGGCAGCGGGCTCGGACGGGATATTGCGCTTGGACTCGCGGCAAAGGGTTACCGGGTGTTCGGGACGGCTATATCGTTGGAGGAGGTCGCCGACCTGAAAAAGGCGTCGGAAGGGGCGGTGGATCTCACCCCCTGTGACATTACTAACGAAGCTGCCGTCCTGGCCTGGGCTGAGGACGTAACCGAACGCAATGAAGGCCGCATCGATCTTCTCATCAGCAACGCAGGAATCCTGACGCCCGGCCCCCTGGAGGTTCTACCGCTTAACGCCATCCGGCGCGAATTCGAGGTCAACGTCTTCGGGGCTATGGCCGTTGTAAATTCCTTTCTTCCGGCACTGCGGAAGGGACGAGGCCGAATCGTGCAGATTAGTACGATGACGGCCACCTTGCCGTTTCCCTTCAATGGCCCATCAGGCGCGTCGAAGGCCGCTTTTGACGCGCTTGCCGCCGTTTACCGCGCGGAGTTGAAGCCCTTTGGTATCGACGTTGTTCTGGCTATCGCGGGCAACATGATAACCGGCGGGCCAGCCAAGACGGCCGCCGCCCTCAAGCGGGTCTCCGACCAAATGACACCCGGGCAGCGCGAGCTGTACGGGGAAGCCTTCAACACCTTTGCCACAAAGCTCAATGCTATGCAAGGCAGCGGCCTTGATTCAATCTCGGCTGCCAAACGGGTGATCGAGCTTGCTGAACAGGTACCAGCGCCGAGCCGCGGAGCAGTGGGTGCCGACGCTGAAGAGATCCTACGGTTCGTTCGTGAGAAGTCCGATGCCGAGCAGGATGCAATGCGCCTCCAAATAGTCGGTTTGGGGCCGAAACAAGTCACCGTACAAACTGACTTCGCAAGTATCAATCAAGATCACCCTGCCATTCATGTACTTGTTGACCCCAATGATGCTCGCGCCGTTCGCAACAAGGACATGATTCTCGATCACTATGCACGGATGATCAATGGTAAGGATGCTCAGACAGGTACACGCAACTTTGACGATGGATATATCCAGCACAACCCGTTGATGCCGGACGGACGCGGTCCGCTGGCCGAGTTTTTCTCTAAGATCGCTAAAGGGCGCGATAACTCACGTATTGTGGTATATAAGATTATTGCTGTTGGGGACTATGTCTGGACTCACGTAAACTTTCTAAACTTCTTCAGCAATGATCCTGATGATACCGGGGTCGCCGGGGTCGACATCTTCAAGATGGATGCCAATGGTAGGTCGATCGAGCACTGGGACGTACTACAGTTTGTGGGCAATCCGAAGGACTCGGCTCCTTTTATGGGACCGAATATCCCGCGCGCCAATCCGAACGGGATGTTCGAGGAGAGGACATAGCCGGGCGATACCGCTAATGTTGGTTCCGCCAAACCAGCATCGCAAGTAAAGCAGATCCCTGAAAGCATGACAGCCGAACAGTTGTCTTCGATCTGAGTGAACAATTAATCTTTTATCATTAACAAAACATGGAAAAGGAAATAAAACCTATAATTATTGCGTGCGATGCAAAAAGCCGCGAACATGCAGCAGCTGTTTTGGGCCTGTACGACGAAATGATCACCAAAAAACAATCTGCCGCCGCAGTCGAAAAATATTTAACATCTGATTATATCCAGCACAATCCTTTAATACCTACATCAGCCAAATCTTTGGGTGAGTTTTTTGGAGAAGCCATCAAGGTGCACAGTAAACTTCATGTGGAAGTGTACCGGGTAATCGCCGTTGGCGATTATGTTTTCGCACACGTCAACTTTGTAAACCTGTTTGGCGAAGATCCCAATGACAGGGGTATTGCAGGCGTGGATATATATCGCTTTGACGCGAACGGAAAAATGGCAGAACACTGGGATGTATTGCAGCCGGTTCCTGACCCCGCAACATCTGCTAATACCAATGGAATGTTTTAACATGTCAACAAAAAAATAAGTAGCATGAAAGCAATAAGATTATCCGAGTATGGCGGCAAATTAACCATAGCGGACGTGTCCATACCAATTACTAAGGAGGACGAGGTATTGGTTAAAGTAAAAAACACGGCCATTAACCATTTGGATACGGTTGAAGCGTCCGGGGTTGCAAGGGCGGTTTTCCCCATACAGCTACCCTGGATACCCGGTCATGAATTTTCAGGTATTGTAGAAGAAGTGGGTAAAGCGGTTCGTTCTTTTAAGACGGGTGATGCTGTTTTAGGCAACTGCCCTTATGGCGCTTATGCCGAGTACATTGCCGTGAAAAAAGACCTGATCGTAAAAAAACCGGAAAACCTGTCTTTCGCTGAAGCGGCTACCGTACCGGTTGCTTCCCAAACCGCATGGCAGGCCATATTTGAACACGCCCATTTAAGCAACGGGCAAACCATCCTTATCCATGGCGGTGCCGGTGCCGTGGGGGCTTATGCTGTTCAACTGGCGCATGATAAAGGTGCCCGGGTCATCGTTACCGCAAGTAATAAGGACAGGGATTTTCTGCGCACCATTGGTGCAGACCAGGTGATAGATTATCAAACAGAAAAGTTTGAGGAGGAGTTAGACGGAAAAGTGGATGTTGTTTTTGATTTGATAGGCGGCGACACACAGCAAAAGTCCTATCGGGTATTGAAGTCAGCCGGTTACTTGATAGCGGCAAGTCAGCCAGTATCACAGGAGGATGCATTGAAGTATAAGGTAACCGCTTTACTTATGAACATGATACCATCAGCCGAAAGATTAAGCCGGATCGCGAAGTTGTTGGAAGAAGGGAAAATTAAAACGGATGTGGCCAAGGTGTACCCTTTGGAAAATGCTGCTCAGGCCTGGCAAACTATTTCAGGCAATTTATCCGGTAATCAGCAGGCATCGCATGGTAAGCTGGTGCTGGAAGTGACTACATGAACATAATCCAATAGACCATGGAAAAAGAAAAAGCTTCTTCAACAGAAGAAAACAAAGCATTGGTTATTCAATTCTTCTCGGCTATTGAAAATAACAAGTTGGATATGTTTGATGAGTTAGTTGCCAAAGATTACAACAACCACCTGGCAGGGCAAAGGCGTGGCCGGGAAGTACTGAAAAAGTATTTTGCAGGTCTGCATACGGCATTTGCCGATCTTCAACTTCCGGTTTTGGCAATGGTAGCAGAAGGCGACAAGGTCGCGGTTCATAACAGCATAAAGGGCACTCACCGAGCTGATTATTGTGGGTTAAAGGCTAAGGGAAATTCTGTCAACGCTCAGGCTTTCCAGTTGTACCGTGTCGAAAAAGGCCAACTTGCTGAACATTGGGAAGTGACAGATCTTGCAACACTGCTGCAGCAAATTAAAGCGTAATATTCAATAACAAAACGTAAACATTTTTAATTATGAGCACCGATTTGGCCCAGTTGATGGAAGAAAATTTACGCCTGGTATGGAGTGAACGAAATAAAGATCATCGAAGGAAAGCCCTCGAAGGCATTTATGCAAAGGACGGCACTTTGTTTGAGGTGGGTGAAAAAATATCGGGCTATGATGCCATAAATGATCAGGTTAGCAATATAGTGAATGCTATGCCAGCAGAGTTTATTTTCACAAAATTGAAACCTGTTGTCATTAATAATAATATTGGAAGGCTGATTTGGGGGGTTGGCCCCAAGGGCCAGCCACCGGTCACAACAGGGATGGACGTTGCTGTATTTGAAAACGGTAGGATAAAATCCTTATACGTGTTCCTGGATAAGTAAAATAGCGCTATGAAGAGAATTGTAATTATCGGCGGCGGGTTCGCCGGTATCAACCTGGCCAAAAAACTGGCTGACGAGGACGCATTTTCCGTGTTGATTGTGGACAGAAATAACTATACTTTTTTCCCTCCGCTCCTGTACCAGGTGGCGACAGGGTTTTTGGAAGCTTCAAGCATTTGTTACCCTTACCGGAAGCTTTTCAATGCGAGCCAAAAAATAGCCTTTCGCACAGGCGAACTTGCGAAAATTGTACCAAACGAAAACAAGGTTAAACTTTCTACGGGTGAATTGACGTACGATGTCCTGGTTCTTGCCACCGGCACGCAAACTAATTATTTTGGAATGGAGAACGTTAAAAAAAGCGCGATGCCGATGAAGACGTTTGAAGATGCATTAAACCTTAGAAATCACTTCCTTCAGAATCTCGAAAAAGCTTCAATAACCGCCGATCCGGATGAGCGCAGGAGGTTGCAGACTGTGGTAGTTGCGGGCGCGGGGCCGACCGGTATAGAAATTTCCGGAATGCTTGCTGAATTAAAGGGAAGCGTGATTGCCAGGGAATATCCTGAAATAGCAAAAAGCGGAGTGGGGGCTAAAATATACTTGGTAGATGGCGCGCAGACGGTTTTGGCGGCGATGAGCGAAAGGTCTCAAAAATACACACTCAAATCATTAAGCCGCATGGGCATCGAAGTTGAGTTAGGCAGGCAGGTAAAGGACTATTTGAACAATAAAGTGATCTTTTCAGATGGCCCGGAAATTGAAACGGAAACATTGGTCTGGGCTGCTGGTGTTGCTGCATCAGCCTTTGAGGGAATTCCGCCGCATTGGTACGGAAGGGGGAAGCGACTGATTGTCGATGAATATAATAAAATAATCGGCTCACCAAACATTTACGCCATCGGAGATACCTGTTTTCAACCCGGCGACGTTCATTATCCAAACGGGCACCCTCAAATGGCGCAACCTGCCATCCAGCAAGGAATAAATCTTGCCAAAAACTTAATTTCAATAGAGAACAGTCGCGCCCCAAAGCCATTCAACTATTTTGATAAAGGAAGCATGGCTATTATCGGTAAGTACAAGGCCGTAGTTGATATGCCCAAGCCGCGAATGCATATGAACGGATTCTTTGCCTGGTTTATCTGGTTATTTATTCATCTCCTGTCGCTGATCAATGTCCGTAATAAGTTGAGAACATTCGCCAACTGGGTCGGTACCCTGGCAACACGGGACCAGAGCTTACGATTCATCATCCGGCCCGAGCGCAAATTGTAACGAAAGGCGCTTTACAAGAAAACACCGTCATTGGCTGGGATCTACAGCAGATAATAAGTTCACAATTATTCGGAATCCTTGTTTTTCATGGTACCTGCTTTCTGTGCATATTTTCTTGGCGGCCTTCTTCCCATGCTCGCCGGCCTTTTCGGCATGACCCGGCGCAGCTTGAGCGGAGGTGCCAGCCTGATCGTTTTTACCTTGCTTTATCTGGCCCGCCGCTACAAAAATGCGGTCGATACAGGAGAATCCGCGATTTATACATTGATTAGACCGCCCGGCTGATGGGTTTTTGGGCCCGCGACTGCTATTTTTTTTTGCCAAACACCTTGCTTGTGAAAATACTTTGCATAATACCGATCCTGCTGCTGCTGAGTAGTGACGCAACCGCGCAACTGTCGCCGGCGGAAGCGCTGCATAGATCCAGACAGGCACAGGACGCCCATCATTTTGAGGACGCCAAAACCTATGCGCAGACGGCCATCGCCGGGTATTTGAATAGCAGCCATCCGGACTCGTTGGGTGAGGCCTATGTGATGCTGTGGTCTTCGTCTTCGCTGGCTGGCCTGGGATATGCCGGGCGGATACCGATCCTCGACAATGCTTCGCGGGCTTTTGAACAGGCGGGTAACACAAAGAGACTTGCCGACGCCCTCACGGATGAGGCGGAGCTCTTCTTCCTGACCGACAGTACCCCCGCGGCCTTGCATATGGCTTTGCATGCTTCGCGACTTTACCAGGCCATAAAATACCCTAGTCTGCAAGAGAATTACAATGTGCTGAGCGGTATTTACACCAGGTTGGGTGATTACAACGAGGCAGTGCGTTATGGCCTGCTATCCATTCGCATGGCGGCCGCCACGGGAGATACCAGCGCGTCGCTAGCGGCCTATAACAATCACCTTGCGGTCGCTTATACCTATCTGAACCAATTGGATGAGTCCGAACCTTACTTCCAGCGAGGGCTGAACGTGGCACTGAAGTACCATGACACTGCCAGTGTCGTGCAGTTAACGGTCAATCTGGCCAACGTAATGGGCATGAACTTCCAGTATAGAAAATCGCGTCAATTTTTGACCGGACTGCTGGCCGCATACCCCGCCTATTTTGCACGCGACTCTATTATGATAGGGACCAGGTTGCTGGAGATCTATAACGGGCTGCGGCAATTCAAGCAGGGTGAGCCATTTGTGAAAATGCTAAAGAATTTTATCCCGCATGAAGAGGCCTATTACTATCTCCGCACCGACGCGGCACTAAGGGTGTCCATGTACTACATGGATCAGGGACAGTTGGACTCGGCCCGCTATTATTTGGATTACTATGCCAGCGTGGCGATAAAAAATAAGATGACACAGGCTTCTTTTTACGTACCCTATTATCGTTTCCGATTGGATTCCCTGTCGGGAAATTATCTGGAAGCGATACGTAAATATGAACGTTATAAATCGGCTTCGGACAGCATCCAGGGCGCCACCAGGTATCAACAATTGGCGCAGTACAGCGCACTCTACGAGTCCGGCCAAAAAGATCGGAGCATCCAGCAACTCAGGCAGCAGGCCGACGTACAAGCAAGCCGGCTTCGACAGGAAGTTTTTTTTCGGCGGGTGACGATCGGCGGGGTCGTGTTGTTACTCGTACTTGTATCATTGCTGTACTACGCTTACCGGATAAAACAGCGGAGTAACCGCCTGTTAGAGGGGCAGCGGAAGGAGATCGCCCAGAAGAACCAGCGTCTGGAACGGCTGGTGAAGGAAAAGGATTGGCTGGTCAAAGAGGTCCATCACCGGGTTAAAAATAATCTTCAGATCGTCATGAGCCTGTTGAACTCACAGTCGGCCTTTATTGACAACGAGCACGCCCTAATTGCCATCCATGAAAGCCAGCACCGGGTACATGCCATGTCGCTTATCCATCAAAAGTTATATAATTCGGAAAATACCGCCACCATCGATATGGTGCTTTATATCCGCGAACTGGTGTCCTACCTGCAGGACAGCTTTAATACCGGGCAACGCATTCGTTTTGAACTTGACATCACACCCCTGGAATTGGATGTTAGCCAGGCCGTTCCTGTAGGTCTGATATTGAACGAGGCGATTACTAATTCCATAAAATATGCCTTCCCAGAAAATAGGAAAGGAACAATTGGTATCGAACTATCGAAGGACTCCCCCACCCACTATTTTCTGAGCATCGCAGACAACGGAGTGGGTATGCCTGCCCAGCTCGTCAATAAAAAGCCCGGGTCCCTGGGGATGAGTCTAATGGCGGGGTTGAGCGCGGACCTCGATGGGACTATTGTCATTGAAAGCAATGGCGGGACCGTGATAAAAATTGCCTTTGTAGCCGAGTTGGACTCTAGTCGAAAACACGCCGAAATACCCTCATTTAAGAACACTAAATAGACACTCATGAACAAAAAGGTGCTGATAGTAGAAGATCAGTTTGTTGAAGCAAATGACGTCCAATTAATGCTCGAAAAGGCCGGTTATCAAATTTACGGCATAGCAAGATCGGTCTCCGCTGCACAGGAAATGATTGCCAAGGAAGAGCCCGGCCTCGTTCTGCTGGATATTTTTCTAAAGGGAAAACTCACAGGTATCGATCTCGCCAGACAATTGAGGGAGCAAAACATTCCCTTTATCTATCTTTCCGCCAATTCGAATGAAGAGGTGCTCAATGCTGCAAAGGCGACCCAACCAGACGGCTTTCTCGTCAAACCCTTTCGGGAAAAGGACCTGTTGGTAACATTGGGCATCGCAGCCTATCGACACGAGCACAGCATGGACGTCTATTTGAAAAAGGAAAAGATCTTCAAAGAAAGACTGTCGTCGATTGTCGCCAGCCACCAGGATGCGAAAAGTAAGATCATGGCAATCGGCAAGGTCCTTCAGGGCAATATCCCCTTTGACTATCTGACAGCCGGTTTCAACAAGCTCGCCGGTTTTGCTGATCATGCAGTAAGTTTATTGAGGATCGGGTATGACGAATACCAGGAAATTGGCGCGACGGAATTGACCACGATCACAGGTTTGAACAAATCCGACATTGCCATCCTGGCTGCCAATCTGGGTTATGAGCCTGAACCTACGTTATTTAACGGTAAGGATTTTGAGTCCTTTTGTTCGGGGCCTTCGCTCCACCAATTATTTGCCGACAATTTCAATATGCAATCCTGCCTTACCTTGTCGCTGCAACTTGGAAATGGGAGTCAATTCGTATGCTGCTTTTATAGCAAAAAAAGTGACACGTATAATGCCGATCATACCGGATCCTTAAACCGGCTGCAAGACGCACTGACAAAAGGAGTAGAGAACGCACTTGCCCTAAAAAAACAAGATAGTATAGCTATTCCCAAGCCCTCCGAAGGCTTTAAACCGGCCGCAAATGCCCGCGTTATGCCAGGATTTGAAGGCATTATCGGGAAAAGCCATCTCTTACTGAACGTGTTCGATCTGATCACGCAGGTGGCTCCCTCCGACGCCTCTGTGCTAATTTTGGGCGAAAGCGGAACTGGGAAAGAACGCATTGCAGACTGCATCCATAACCTCTCTCCTCGAAAAGACAAACCTTTTGTCAAAGTGAACTGTGCCGCGCTGCCTTCCAGTCTGATCGAATCCGAATTGTTTGGGCATGAAAAAGGATCATTTACCGGTGCCCTCGAAAAGCGTATCGGAAAGTTTGAAAAGGCCGATAAGGGGACTATTTTTTTGGACGAAATTGGCGAGATGCCAATTGATATACAGGCCAAAATGTTAAGAGTGCTACAGGAAAGATGTTTCGAGCGGGTTGGAGCGGAGAATGTAACAAAGATCGATGTTCGCATTATCGCAGCTACTAACCGCAATTTGGAAAGGGAAGTGGCTGACAGACGGTTCCGCCTGGATCTATACTACCGGCTGAATGTATTTCCGATTGAATTGCCTGCATTGCGCGAGCGAGTCGGCGACATACCCGCATTGGCGGCACATTTCATAAAACACTACGGTAACAAAGCCGGAAAAAAAATAACAGGACTTTCAGATACAGCGTTAAAGAGTATGATGGCTTATGACTGGCCCGGTAATATTCGCCAGCTGGAAAATCTAATTGAAAGAGGCGTGCTTCTTGCGAAGGGCGAGGTCATTGAAAACATTTCAATTCCTGGGTCTCAGAAAAGAGGCGCGGACATTGCTCAAGAGCCTCTAAATCCACTCAAGGCAAACGAACGCGATGTTATCATTAATGTGCTTAAAAAATGCAACGGGCGGATTTTTGGTGTTGGCGGCGCCGCTGAGCTGCTAAATCTTCCACCCTCGACCTTAACGTCTAAGATGAAAAAGCTTGGCATAAGGAAGGAGTTCATGGGATAGCCAGCCTAATTTTTAATCTGCCCAGCAAAGCAGGCCCAGGAATTTTCCAACGTTTAGTTCAAAGTCGCCGGGCGTTCCTATGCCCCATGCAATTACCTAGTCATATACTTTTTTTCGCTCCAGCCGTAAGTTGCATTCGACAAAGGCCTTCCTGGAGTCTATGAAATGTTCAAGGGTAGGTTCGGGAGATACTTGCACAAATAAGGGAGTTGGATGGCAAACTCGCCTATCTCCGGGAATTACTGGTTTCCCAGAAACTCGACCCGGATGATTACCGGGGAATGAAAACCGAATATGCGAAGGACTTGGAAAGACTGGAGGCAAAGCTTTCGAATTGCGCCGATACTCCAATGAATATCGATAAGCTATTGGGCCAGGGTGTAAATACACTTTTTCGAATCGGCCGGTTATATGTATTGGTCACAACTTGAGCCAACAAGTAGAAAATATTAGTTAACAATTAATCTTACAAATCTAAATTCAGCATCATTCCGATCGCAAACTTTTTACAGGATTCATCAGCGCCGCCTTCAGCGACTGATAGCTGACCGTCAGCATGGTGATGACGATGATCCCCGCGCCGGCGGACGCAAAGACCCACCAGGACAGAGGAGCGTGATACAGATGGCGTGGTGTTTACAAAATAAATGGGTTTACGTAAACGTAAACAATATTTAAATGTGTACAAATGGACGATTAATGTATTCATTTTTAATTATCTAAGCAGAAAAAATAAAATAGTTCCTCATTTCTTCAAGTGGCTTCCAAAACCCTAATTTCCGAAAAAAAGCAAATCCACACCTTTTTCGAAGCGCCTCTGCTTCGGCCGGAGAAAGCATCCTGATAACTGAAAATTCCCGGGCACCAGTTTTTAGAAAAACAAGCTGGATAGTGCCGTCTGGATATTCAAGATAACATTGGTTGGACACTAAATCTTTTGAATTGATCATGAAGGGCTGTCCGTTTCGAAGTTTTTGCAAACGGAGTTTTTGTACGGCCTCATTACCTATTCTCTCTATGGATTGAAGTGTTGTCATGGTTAGTGTAAGATCGAAAAAAAAAGTCGCAAGGTTTGCACTTCGCCGAACCCGTCTGCCGCATCTCCCAACTGGATCAGCCTGTCTTTTTCTCTGTGCAGGGGTGCTCTTTCGAGGCACTGTCGCAATGCCTTAGATGCACGATGTATATCGCCCATTACAAATGTCCGCATGGTATATTTATTCTCCGTATTTTAAAAGGAATTCAGGATTGATGGCTTTGAACGTCACCCGGCCATTGTTAAAATTCTCATTGGATAACAGCATATCTATTTTCTCGGCAAGGGGTCGGATAACAATACCCTCTGCCCAAGTATCCGGCCGAAGAGCGCTGCGGACGGTTGCCAGGTTTACGATCGTTTCAATATCATCATTGAGCTCATAGTCCTTCGCCAGAATGGGCACCATAGGCAACTGCAGTTTCTGACACAATTCGGCGAACGAGTCCAATGGAAGGTATTCGAAACGATCGATGTCAAAGGCATTGAAGAAAAGAACCGTTTGTCCCTTAAGCCGCAATTTGTTGCCCTGGATGCCCTCCCCGATAAGCTCGCCTTGAATTGCAAAATTGCCATTTTGGGCCCTTAACTTGCTTTCTATATCCATCTGCCGGGCCACTTTCCAAAAGCTGTTTGCAGCATCTTCCAACAATTCCAGGTTACGGCTACAAACCCCAAATTCATTATTGTTTAAATAGAAGGTCGCAGAGCTTCCATCCAGCTTCTCCGAAATATAACATTTCTCTCCTTTATATTTACTCAGTAGCTTTTGCAACACCTGCACTCTTGTTTCGTCTGTTTTAGGAATAAAGGTGGGAAACTTCCCTTTCACAACACCGCGCAGACAAGCGGGAATCGCTGGTTCATACTTTGTAATTCCCAGGACCTCGGTACAATCGGTATTTTCCTCCAGGGAGATTCCCGCAGGCAAAATTGAAAGCGGCAGGCAAATCCCTTGGGACACTTGCCCCCGCAGCCTTATTGTTTTAATTCTCATCCCGCGGGGTCTAAGGAATTCAAATTCGGACCTATCCGGCATCAAACTGTCAATCTCGCAGTAAACGCACAGATCTCCCACTTGAAATTCTCCTTTCTTTACCACTAGCTGCCAGCCCAGAACCGTTGCCTTCTCAATGGCATCTGCGCCCTCAATTGCCTCCAATGTCTTGATGGATTGGATACTTGCCAATTTTCTCATACTTTTTTTTGGGGAGCCCTTTTTAGGTTAATAAATTGCCCGCATGCCGCGGAGTTGCAGGTTGCAAATAATTGAATGACTTATAGCATTATTGTAAAGAATAACAAGCTCCCCGATAGCCTGTTTCGTGGCGAGAATATCTGCTTTTTAGTATCCGATAAAGAAATAAGGCGTTTTGCGGAACTAACGATTGCCTTAGCAAGGAAGTGAACAGCAAAATTAAGTAAAGTGAATTATTCGATAAAAAATAAAAAAGCCCCGCACTTTCGTGCGAGGCTTCGTGACCCCGTCAGGATTCGAGTTATTTTCGCTAAATACTTCATAATCAATATTCTTCAGTGCCAGTTTTTTGGCTAGGTCACGAATGGGTCACCGAAAGGAATAGACGCGCTTGTATGGCCTTAGATGACCACAAGCCGAATCAAAATAGTAACCATATCCCCTTCACCAATGAAGGATTCTACATATTTTGCGTAGTTCTGTGGAAGTGAAAGAACTAGCTTAAAGATACGAAATCAGATAAATTGCGGTTGTGATTGAAGAAGAATGTTACAATCTTTCGATCATTAAGACCTTTATTTCCGAAGACATTCAAGTCCCATTTGGCTACGTGCCTTCACCTGGGGTTCATCAAAGCGGAAAGCAGCCACGGGACGGGCCTGTATTCACTCTTTTACGGGCGGTACGATAATATCCCTATTTGTACATAGTCAAGTGAAACCTATGAATTGGGATGCCGCGAAAGTTTCCAATCGAAAACACTACCTTATTTTTGTTGTTGAATTGTTGGAGAACGATCAGAGAAATGTCCTGATCGTCGGTATCATCTTCTATCATAACGTTAGGCGTACATTAGCCATTGGGGTATATTTCGAAGAATTAGGCAATTTTTACCATGTAGAGCGAGGACCATACCCAAAAATGTGAATTGTGTAATATCCCGACGCAATTATGTAACGATTAAACGGGGGCTTTCGCTAGCTTTACAACGGGTCTTAAAATGGACACCAATTTTTTAAAGTATTTATAATGAAGAAAGTATTATTGTTAACATCGGTCGCCAGCATTATTTTGTGTTTATCGGCGGTTGCGCAGGTAAATACCGATTCACTTGCCATAGTATCGAAGATCAGCGAATATCAGCTAAAGTTGGGTAAGCTGCAGAATACGATAAATAAGAAGACAAATGATAAGCAAAGCGATTCACTCCATGCCCAACAATCGGCCCAGGCGAACGCTACGGCTGCCAATGCCTTAAACGCCAATCCGCAGGACAAGAGCGATGCAAGACACGCCGACAACGCAGCCGGTACTGCCAAAAGCGATGCCAGGAAGGCGAGAAAGTCCGGCGGCAAATTGGATGACACCAATAAGGAGATTTTGGATCTGCAAAATAAGATCGCCGAACAGCAGCTCAAATTGAATAAATATACCCGTGTGACATACACATCTACGGGGACGGCCACGCCGCCAATTACCGACTCCACTCAACACCCGTAAAGGGCCGTTACATTTTTTCACGGACTGCCGGAGAAGGCGGTCCTTTTTTGTGAAATGGGCAACTATATCCCGGCGAGAACCGTGTGCACCATCAAGAATATTTTGGCATGGCTAGAAACAAGGAAATCGTTCACAACGGCGAGACGATCGATGTGTTGGAAAAAGAAGGGTATTGGATATTGAAGTTCCCGAACGGGTCGAAAGAGAAAATATACTTGCATGTAAATGCCCATCAAGATTCGGTTTGGATGTGGGAATCCGGCAAGATCGACGAAAAGGCGCAGTCTATTGGTAAACTGATCGAAGATTTGCGGTCGGCGAAGTAGAGACGACATAAAAAAAGCCCCGGATACCCGGAGCTTTCTATACAATTCAAAGGCTATTAATATCTATTTTTGTTATAGCTATTTCCAGTGTTGTAATTACCTCCGTTATTGCTACGAGCCGGTCTTTCTTCTTTAGGCCGTGCCTCATTTACTTTAATGGTCCTGTTTTCTACAGTGGCACCATCGAGTTCAGCAATTGCCTTTTTGGAAGCAGTTTCGTCAGGCATTTCAATAAAGCCAAAACCACGTGATTGGTTGGTGGTCCTGTCCATAATAATTTTAGCCGACGTTACTTCGCCATAGGGAGTAAAAAATTCCTTTAAGTCTTCATCCTGTACATTAAAGCTCAAATTAGATACGTAAATGTTCATACTTAACAATTAAAAAAAAATAAATAAGAAGAGAAAAGCAAAGAATGTAGAGGAAAAGAAATCCTGATTTTGAGGCGGGATAAATTAACAAATACAGATGCAGAACTCACATTAACATTGTGAAGATACAGTAAATTCTGATAGCATCCAAATAAACCATCCTGTTACAAGGGACGGGATGGTTTAACAAAATACGCCTCGACTCAGTTCAGCAGATGATCAAGAGGAATGGCCTCCAAATAGGGTTTCAACACATCGATGTTATCAAACATCCTGTATTCTTCGATTGCCTTATTCGCATGATTGCAATATGCCTCAACATAATAGCTACCTAACTGAAACAGAAACACCATCGAATCGAGGCTACTTCTCTTGGCGATGAGCACGCCTTGGTGAAGAACAGTGGCTTTTTTTTCATCGACATTCAAAACGATAAAATCAGAAAGTCTCATAGTTAGAATTTTAAACCGTTGACGTTTTAAATTATTTACTAAAAACCTTACTCTGAACCAATAACGTTGCAAATACAAAAACGCTGGCTAAAAAACGGAAAAACGATAGACTATTAGAACGGCAAAAAAGCGAAGTAATAAGAAATGCCGTTGAAGTCAAAATGAGGCAACGTGAAGATATGAATAAAGGCCGAAATTCAAAATTTTTACATCCCTGTGGTTTTGGGAGCCGCTTGTTTACGAAATCCCATATTATATGGGTAGACGACCGTGCGGCCCCCCCTCAAAAAAAAGGCGGTGTAATTCAACTGGGAAGCGTCTGCGGCTACTGCATTTGCGGCTTTGGCCTCGGAAGTGAAGATGAAGAATAAGACACTTGGTCAACCATGCGCCGAAATTTTCCGGCCGGCTATCGTAGGGGTTCTCTGCTATGGTGCGGCTGACTTTCAGGATACGGGAGTAGGGGCGGGCGGAGCGGTGGGAGCCTGATCGAGCGATTGCCAAGCTCAATTCAGTATCAGTGCGGAAAGATATGAAAAATTATTTCTATGGATCTGTTCCGTGATCCGAGCTATTTTGGAGTTCCAGCAAAAAGTTTAGGGATGATTTGGACAATACTTTAAGATCAACAAATGTCTATAACCGTGAAGTCTGGTTCATCGCCAGAGTTCATTCTCAATAC
>Ga0302218_10000114_pt1 | contig 33107 bp, 26 predicted proteins | sample II_Palsa_E1_1_FD_194567 | JGI IMG/M metagenome (GOLD analysis project Ga0302218, IMG submission 194567) | Peat permafrost microbial communities from Stordalen Mire near Abisko, Sweden - II_Palsa_E1_1 | ecosystem: Environmental > Terrestrial > Soil > Palsa > Peat permafrost | place: Sweden... | reverse complement strand
GTCAATATAGATAATGATGGGCTTCTTTGGTTCGACGAGTTCGCCGGCCAGCCAGCGGGCGCGATCCTCCTCGCGGGGCTCGAGACGCCAGCGAAGAATAAAACGACGGTCCTCTACCCGTTGCTGGTCATCGCTGAAATGATATTCCTGGTCCGCAAAATACCCGACACGCGGATCGGCGATCCGCTGTTGCATCGGCACGGCGGGGAGCTCGACAAATGAGCTAATAGACGTGAGAGTCGCGGGCGTTCCCTGGGGGAAGCCAGGGATGCGGGCCTCGGCGTTTTTGCTGATGGCGATCTCCACATTGATCGGATAGACGTGGATGAACTCGATGTTGAAGTCGCGGAAACCGGCGATCCCGCCGCGGCGGATGAGGCCATTATCCGGACTGACGGTGTTGACGAAGGCCTTGCCATCCTTCAACCATCTGGACATGTCGATGACGTATGCGGAGCGGTCAGGGCTGTAAGCCTTGATCGGAAAGGACACGACAATCGGATTCTGATTCGATAGAGTGACGGCCTTGAAGATATCGCTGGCCGTGTCGGCGGAACTGATCACGAGGTCATAACGAATCCTAATAGTCGAGTCGGCCAAATTGCGCTCGAACTGGATGGTCTTTTCATCCAACACCTCACCCGCATAGACACCGGTACCGCCGGGGCCCGCACTGAGCCGATTGATGACCTCGATGTCGCGATGAAGGATGGAATCGGGGATCTCGAAATAGATGGTATCCTTATACTCATGGACGGTGAACAGCCCTGATTTCGTCGTATAGTTGGAAGTGATGACCTGCGAATAAGGTTTTATCACCGAGCGGGGGTCGGGTTTGATGCTGTCTTTTTTTGTAGTGTCTGCGGGAGCTGTGACGGGCCGGACGGTCTGTGCTTGGCTATCGGTGAAGATCGCCATGAGACCAATCAAAATGACGAATGATTTTGTGCGCATAAATTATGTTGACAAATGAGTTAGAAACTAGGATGTACGTCTTTGAAACAATCCGACTGATAACGTGGCCGGTCTCGCGTAAGGGACCAGGTGATACCGGGGAATTGTTCGAGGAACTGCGAGAAGAATGCAGCGCGACCGGCGGCATCACGGTCCCACAGAAATACGATAGGTAAGTTGGTCTCTTTCAGAAAACTACTCGTCACCTGGTAATCCTGGCGAACCGTCGGACCAGCACCGGATAATCGCAGATCGATCACCACGCCGGTCTTCCGAAGCTGATGCAGTTCAGCCAGCAGGAACGGCGCCATATTGAAGCCAGCAGACACCAGGGCGCCGATAGTAGAATCATGCGACGGATCGGGAATGGCGAGGACCAGAAAGTCGTGACGGAGGCCGTCAATCAATAAAGAAGTATCCGTGCTGTAGAAAAGATAGTTGTTGGAGGCCTGCGGGGCCAAGGACCATCGGGAAGGGAGGGGGGTAACGGTTGAGCCAATCTCAGGCAAGCTGCTGAGGCTGGGAGGTAATTCCTTTCTTGCGGGCCGCCCGCGTTGACAGCTCAGGCAGACAATGCATGCGACGCAAAATAGGAAGCTTAGGATTCTCGCGGTTTTCATTCACTGCTATTTACTTGCAGTAACGAAATATAGGAATTTCTAACCAATATACAAAGTGCTAGTTATGTTAAAGTTATAGAAACGCCCTATGGGGTCACGAGTAGCTTCCGGCCTTCGAGTTTAAAGTGAACCTGGTCGTTTTCGAGCCCACGGAGGATGTCCGATAGGGGCAGATCCCGCTGGATGCGACCCACGAATTCATGGTCGGGGGTTTGACCCTGGTAGACGACATCGATATCATACCAACGGGCCAACTGGCGCATCGCAGTCTGAAGACTGGCATGGTCGAAGTGGAAATAGCCGTTTTTCCAGGCGATGACCTCCTGAACATTGACGTCGGGAGTGACCTTGAGACTGCCGGAGGCGTCGAGGGCCGTCTGGTCGCCGGGTTTTAGCAAGGCGCTTTGGTTATTTCTTGTGACGCGAATGGTGCCATCGATGAGCGTGGTCCGTTCGGTAGGTTCGTCGCTGTAGGCCATTATATTAAATGAAGTACCCAGAACCTCAACGGTAGCGCCGCCCTGTACTTTAACCCTAAAAGGATGGGCCGCATCCCGGGCGACCTCGAAATAAGCTTCGCCTGTCAGTTCGACGGTGCGATCCGGACCGGTAAAAGCGACGGGATAACGGAGGACGGAGGCGTTGTTGAGCCAAACCCGGGAACCGTCCGGCAAGACAACAGTGAATTGTCCCGCCCGCGGTGTACTGAGGCTATTATACGCGAGGGCGAGCGGCTGCGCGTCGCCAGTCTTTTCCTTATTGTAGGCCAGTTGGCCGTCGGAGAGCTTGGCTACTTTCGTGGTCCCCTGATCGGCGACGACGCCATTGGCCGTTTTGTCGAGATCGATTTGGCGGCCATCGGCCAGCGTAAGGATGGCCTTGTTGCCACCGGGTTTCACGTCGGTGCTGAGGGCCAAGGGAGCAACCGCGGCAGTTGGAGGAGTTGGATGCGAACGCTTATACCATAGCCATGCACCGCCCACGCAGACAACCGTAATAATAGACGCCGCGGCGGTGTAAGCCCACCAGCGGCGCCTGGTTTGGAGTGTAGGGGGTATAGAAGCGAAGGGTTTAATGCGGGTTTCAATCTTGGACCAGATAGCTTCCGTTCTGACATTTTGCATCCGGAGCAGTTCGGCCTGGATCCAATCGGGATCGGTCTTCATGCGCTCGACAAGCGCCATGCGGTCACCGTCAGGTGATTCGGCCAACCACCGGCGGAGCCGGGCTGTTTCGTCCGAGGACAGCGATCTATCCCGAACGTACTTAAGGACGATCAGCTCAATGTCGGGTGATGGCTCCATATCTACTCATTAGTATTCCATTATACAATACGTCTTGGTTGTCAATCTAACCAATGCGAATCGCTTGAGTTTTTATTAATAATTGATAACCCCATCGAGCTGCCATTTCAGTTTCGCCCCGCTTCGCCGGAGGGATTCCAGGGCTTTTGCTTTGTGGTTCAATACCGTCTGGGAGTTGAGACCCAGTTGTTTGGCGATCTCCGCAGTCGACTTTTGCTCAAAGAAATACAGGCGGAGGATGGCCTTGCGCTGACGGGGTAGCTTTTCTATCTCATTGAGTATATCCTGGAAGACGGCGGATTTGACCCGCTCGGTCTCGTGATGGTCATCGGATTCGGCCTCGAGATAAGCCACTTCGGTATGGCTTTCGCGCTGACGGGAACGGAGACGGAGATAGTCGATGGATTCATTACGGACGATGACGTAGAGCCAGCGTTTGATGTGCTCGATGGACCGCATCCCGGAACGGGCATGATATAATTTGGTAAAGGCATTGGCAACGATGTCCTCGGCATCGATGGGGGAGAAGATGATATTTTCCACGAAATAGGTCAATGGGCGCACCATCCGATCGTAGATTTCCCGGAAGGCTTCTTTGTCCCCTTCCCGAAAAGCCAGCATGATCGCGTCCTCATTGTTGTCGTAGAGTGGCTTTGCTATTTTCGTTGCTTCCTGCATGACAGATTATAGAAATAAATATATAATCGCGGATTAAAATTTCTTGCAGGATAGGCTTAAAGAAGACAAAAAAAGTGGTTGGATCAGCGTTGACAACGTTAATCTAACTAATAGCGAAAGGTTATTTGGATGGAAAAGTGTGTGGACTTTGTGCAGTTCGAAAGGGCGATTTAAAGATAATAAATCTCTTTTTGAATCCTAATAAATCTTTTAAAGACGCCATCTTTTTTGGGGCCGGAATTTATTATGGTAACGCATTAGTTAAATCAATCAAAATGTAGTAGAAGAACTATAGAGAACTAGTGTTTTCCTTTAAACCTCTCGTCCATGAAACAGAACAACTTGCTGTACATCGACCCAAGCGAACTCTTCCGTCGCTTTCAAGAAGGCGACGAGGACGCGTTTAATATCTTGTATCACCAGCATTCCCCGGAGTTGTACCTGGTTCTTCAGGCTTTTACCGGTCAGCGGGAACAGCGTCAACGCGTATGGCGAATAGTACAGAAACAGTGGGTGGATGGGGAGTCTCAAATGTTGAAACAGTATGCGCAAATGGAGCTAACGAACGGAATGATCGGAGTCGAGATCTAAACTTTTTCTTAGTCAAAAGCCATATACCATTTACCTATCCTTTTAGGCAGGGTGCCGGTCTCCGGCACCTTTTTTTTAATTTCATATTCCGTGTCATGGCTGTACCTGGGCGACTGCTTTTATTTTGGATGGGGTTGCCGCCCTGCCTGTTCACCTCGACACAAAAGATGATTATCGAAGGCCGCCGGCCTGCCAATCCCTGCTGTGCTGGTGGGGATCCGAGTTGTCCGCGCAGCCTTCTTCGATGAGCATGCCGCTGACCTGCTCCGTGTTGACATTGCTGCAGTCATAAAATATCTCCATTTCCCATTCCTCCCAACAGGTCGTTTCATAATCATTGTAGGACCCGTCAAGGGCAGAGTAAAAGTAATAGTAGTTGGCCAGAGAGGGCCAGTACGACGAAGAAGGATTTGGTCATGAATATTTTGCCGATTATTCCATATTAACACGTCTTACAGTTGTTTGGTGTTATTTTATCTCCCGTTCGTCCTTTATTGAACTAACGATCGTTAGTACTTTGACCATTGTTTTTGAATCGATTGGATAAATTAATAGAAATATTGATAAATTATATCGCGATTTTTTGATTTTTTTTCAACTGCTAAGGGGTTTTTTATCCGCCAGATCGTAGTTGTTAGAAACGTCCTTTGCCGTTCCAAACTTATCGCGTCAGACTAGATCCGAAAGCTTGCCAATTCTCTATGTATGGCTATTAAACATTATCCAGGCACAAATAGGTAATATTCATGTACCAAAACGAAGAACTTATGTTGCTGAAAGCTTTACGATTCACTGGACCAAATTGACGGACCTTATTTCATAATCCTTGTTGATGCGAATAATTATCTGGTAACGCAAAGACCGTTACCTGTATATGTCGGGTTTCTCAAACTCGCTTCAACGTATTCGATTCACCAAACTGACATCTTATGCCTTTTATACATGGCGGCTCTCCAAAGGAGCTGGCAAAGGCCATCTTTATCCTCCTTGTTGTTCTAATCGCGTTGATGAAGGTCGATCGGACCTTTGTAATTAAGGTTTTGCTTCCGCTGATGAACATGAGGCAATTTGGATTTTTATTGGCCTATTTCAAATCCAGGGCACACAAAAAGCAGTTGAAGATATCATTGAAAGCGGAAAACGCGACGATCCACAACGTGTTTACGAAGATCACAAAGAGGTACGGGCTCACTTTTATCTACGATCCAACATTCTTTAAAGGCTTCAAGCGCGTGAAATTTGCTGTAAAAGATGCGTACATCGGAGATGTGTTGAAGCAAATATTGAAGAAACGGCACAAATATTTTCGTATTTCGATTAAAGGCCGTGTGGTTGTTATTCGAAAAAAGAAAAATTTCCGGCAAAAATAAGTAATTTGCGAGTGGTTATTTTGAATGGCGCCTCGTAATCTTAATACTTGCTTGTATCATTCCAGATAGCTAATTGCATAAGTATCATAAAGTGTCCTTCACAAAAACTACCATGGGTAACCATTGAGTTGTTTCCGTAGTTAGGGCTTCGCAAGCTTGAGTCATCTTGCATTTACCGACCAGAATATTTATGGCATTTTTTCCAATGGAAGCCACTGCTCCATGGATAGTGGTGGAATGTATCCTTCTGCTTTTGACCTTACTGATTGTATTCCTGTGGAGCGGTCCAAGGCTGCGTCGAGCCATTCCATGAACGGGAAAATTATTTTTATAAACCGAACCCCCGAAGAAGTGGAGAAGTCAATGAGACGACGATGGCGAATTCAAACGAACGTTAGTTTTTCTAATATTGTTTTTGAATCGATTACAAAAAGTCCGTTACAAGGAAATAAGAAAATTGTTGATGACTCATAGTGATTTTTATGAATTTTATTGAAGTTTAGTAGGTTACTAAGGGTTATTTGATTCGGCTGTTCGTAATTCCATCAAGGAAGTCTTTTGCAGTTCCAAACCTACCGCGTCAGACTGAGTCCGAATGCTCGCCAACTTGAAAAATATAGCTATTAAACATTATCCTTAAAAGCTATTATTCATTTGCCAAAACTAACAAGTTATGTCGCTCAAAGCTTTACTATTCACCCGACCAAGTTGACGGTTTTATTTTCACAGTACTTATTGCTATTATAAATAACGGGTAACGCTGTAACCGTTACCCGTGGATGTGGGTTGTTCAAACTCGCTTCGACTTATTTGATTATCCCAAACACAATTTATGGATTTTTTTCTAAATGGAGCGGCTTCCGTGCGGGAGGCAGGAGGAGGAGGTTTGTTCCGCGGCCGCCCAGCGGAATCGAGACCGGAAGACCCAGGAACCTATAAACAATTGTTCAAAGTCATGAAGCTGACGAGTTTGATACTGCTTATCGCGTGCATGGCTGCGTATGCTAATGGTGATGCGCAACAGCGAATAGCCATTAACGTTAAGAACATATCGTTGCAGAAATTGTTTGCGGAGATCGAGAAGAAAACGAGCTATACTTTTTTCTACGATGTGGCAATCCTTAAGGAGACGAAGCCGGTGACGATGGCGTTTAAGGATGCGACGGTGGAGGAGATCCTGAAGCAGGCGCTGACCGGCCAGGCGCTTGAGTATACGATCACAGATAAGACAATATTTGTGAAGAAGGAAAGGAAGGTGGCGGTGGAAGCGGCGCCAGCGGATACGACGCATGGGACGGCAATTAAGGTTAAGGGGGTGGTGCTGACAGAGGCAGGAGTGCCAGTGCAAGGAGCGAATGTAACAATCAAACAGACGGAAAAGGGGACGATCACGAATGCAAGGGGGGAGTTTGAGCTGTCTTATGCGATTCCTCTGGGGAGTGAGTTGATTTTTAGTTATGTAGGGTATGCGCCGCAGAGTCTTACCGTGAAGGATGGGAGCCAGCTACGGATTCATATGAAGGTGGCGCAGAATGAACTGGATAAGGCAGTCGTTCAGGCGTATGGGACGACAACGCAGCGGTTAACTACGGCAGATATTGGAAAGGTTACGGCGGAGGAGATTGAAAGACAGCCAGTGATGAATCCGTTATTGGCGTTGCAGGGGAAAGTTGCGGGGCTAGATGTGGTTCAGACTAGCGGGTATGCGAGCGCTCCGATAAAAGTTGAATTGAGGGGCAGAGCCGATATTAATCCGCTTTTTACTTCGGACCCCTTGTATATCATTGATGGGGTACCCTTAACAGTAAATGATGTGACCGGGATATCTTCTTATGCAACCGGAGCTGTTGGGTTTGATCAAAACATAATTTCCCCTGCTGTCGGGCAAAGCCCTTTTTTTAGTATCAACCCAAGCGATATTGAGTCCATCGAGGTCCTGAAGGATGCCGACGCAACCGCTATCTACGGTTCCCGTGGCGCGAATGGAGTGATCATTGTCACTACCAAAAAAGGCAGTGCGGGCAAAACAAAATTCAACCTCAACCTTCAGGAAGGTATAAACCGGGTGGACCGATATTGGGATATGATGAATACCTCTCAGTACCTAGCAATGCGGCGGCAAGCATTTTTTAATACGGGAAGGATTCCGAGTCCTGTTACAGATTATGATGTGAACGGTGATTGGGATACGACCAGATATACAAACTGGCAAAAAGTTTTATATGGCGGGATAGGTAGGAACATAAATGTTCAAAGCAGTCTTTCTGGCGGCGATGTGAGGACGACTTTTCGAGTATCGGCTGGATATAATCGGACCACGGGTATTACAACTATTAGCGGTTCGGACCAACGAGCTAATGTTGCTTTAAACCTTACGCATCATTCTGTGGATCAACGGTTGAGCATTTCCTCAAGCAGTGGATTTTCCTATACGGAGTCAGATATGATTGGTCTTCCTAGCAACTTGCTCATGGCCCCGGACGCCCCGTCAATTTACGATTCTCTTGGCGATCTTAATTTTTTCGGATGGGGAGGCAAGAATCAAAATTCCAGAGCTGAGAGTGTATATCCGTTTGGCACAGTCAAGAATCCATATACAGCCAAAACAAATTTTTTAAATAGCAATTTAATCATTGGATATGAATTGATTAAGGGATTGCAAGCCTCCGTGAGTCTTGGCTACAATATCGCAATGAATAACCAGACACGTCCTGAACTTATCGCATCTCAAAACCCATTGAGGAACCCAACTGGTGAATTAAATTTAGGAGATAATCGCAATGTCAATTGGATTATTGAGCCACAATGCAGCTATAGTGCACAGATCGGTAAGAGCAAAGTGAGTATTTTGCTAGGGGCATCCTCCAGCCAGAATAATACAGAAGCAATATATATTCAAGGGTATGGTTATACGAGCGACCTATTAATAAATAATATATCGGCAGCACCTACGATTTATGCTCAAGATCAATTGGGAGAATATCGATATTTCGGCGTGTTTGGAAGGGCTACTTACAATTGGGAGAATAAATATATTTTAGATCTGAATGCAAGGAGGGACGGTAGTAGCCGGTTTGGACCGAATGAGCAATACGGCAATTTCGGATCAGTCGGCGGGGCCTGGATCGCCTCTGAAGAAAACTGGCTGAAGGAGAGGTTGCCAAGATTTATAGGCTTTCTCAAAATTCGGGGTAGCTATGGCGTAACGGGCAGCGACGCTGTGCCTGATTATAGCTACTTGAGCCAATATGCATCTGGTCTTGTACCGTCCTATAATGGTCAATCCTCACTTCTTCCGATAATAAATCCCAACCCTGATTTCCGTTGGCAGAGCAACAAGAAACTGGAAGGGGCGATTAGCCTTGGATTTTTGAGGGATCGGTTCAATGTAGAGGCCGTCTGGTATCGAGATCGGACTGGAAACCAGTTAGTACCATTCCCAACACCATTATTTACAGGGTTTGCTAATGTAATAGAAAATAGCCCAGCTCTTGTGCAAAATACAGGCTGGGAGTACACCGTTTCGGCAGTCCTTATCAAAACCAGTAAGGTTGTCTGGTCCATTAATTTTAATACTGCTATAAATCAAAACAAGCTAGTCGCTTATCCAAATTTTTCCCAATCACCTTATACCAACACATTCAAGATCGGGGAACCTCTGAACATCCAGTATGCACTTCACTATATCGGTGTGGACCCACAAACAGGGCAATATAGTTTTTTGGACAAAAATCATGACGGCGATATAGTAGTAGCCATTCCTCCTGGGACGCCGCCCGATGATAGATATATTGTGAAGCTTGCTCCAAGATTTTTTGGAGGGATGGGCATAAATTTGAGCTACGGTGCATTAAATGCTAATTTATTCTTCAATATCAAGGATCAGATTGGGCAGAACGCATTTGAAACAGTCCTTTCGCCTCCTGGATATGCAAATACTAATCAGCCAGCTTCAATTTTTGGTAAGCAATGGCAAGCTCCGGGAGATATTGCATCTGTTCAGGAATTTACTACAAATTCTCCTATTTCCTTCAATAACTTCAAGCAGTCAGACGGAGCATATACTGATGCATCCTTTGTCCGGCTTTCTAACTTGTCCGTTTCTTACAGCTTGTCTGGTCGTTACTTGAAAAACGCAGGCCTCAGCGGCTGCGCCATTTTCTTTCATGCAAATAATTTATTTATAATAACTAAGTACAAAGGCCTTGACCCTGAGACACAGAATTTTGGCGGCCTTCCGCCAACAAAAACAATTGTAGGTGGCATTAAACTTGACTTTTAAATTATTGATATGTACTTAAAATATCTATATAAATCGGGATTCAGAATTACGATACTTTGCCTTTTCCTGGCTGCGGTGGACGCCAGTTGTAATAAGCTTGTACAGGTCCCTCAGCCGATTAGCAGTGTTACAACGGAGCAAGTATTTAACACGGATGCCACTGCGACAGCAGCCTTGTTGGGGATTTATGGCTATATGAGTGGCAGCCAAGGACAATCATTTTCAAACTTGTTTACAACTTATTATCTGGGAGAATCGGCCGATGAATTGACAGATGAAACAATGGGAAATGAATCTACAGACAATTTTCTAAGCAATACTCTAACTGTTCAAATTAACAGTGGAAATGTCTCAAGTCTTTTTTGGCAGCCGGCATATTTTGTCATTTATAATGCCAATGCCGTTATATCGGGAGTTCAGGCATCTGGAGGAATATCAACATCTCAGAAAAGTCAACTTATCGGAGAAGCTGAATTCATAAGAGCTTATTGTTACTTCTATTTGACCAATTTATTCGGAGAACTCCCGTTGGTTCTTAGTGTTGATTTTAATACAACCGCGCTACTGACCAAAACGACGCAAGCTAAGGTATATCAACAGGTCATCAGTGACCTGCTTGATGCGGAGAAGTCCTTGCCTGGTGATTTTTCCTCGGCTGGCGGTCAGCCTATCCGAGCCAATAAATGGTCCGCTGCTGCATTGCTCGCCAGGGTATATCAATATTTGGGCTATTGGCAAAGCGCAGACTCCGCGAGCAGCGCGGTTATTAATTCCGGGCAATTCAGTTTGGTCGGCCTGGATAGCGTTTTCCTGGCGAATAGCAATGAGGCTATTTTACAATTACAAACCAATGATGCACCGCCTTATGCAACTTTGGAAGGCAATTTTTTTATCCCTTATGATTCAACGAGTTCTGTAACTTGTTGGCTGACTTCACAACTCCTGACAGCATTCGAACCAAATGACCTTCGTAGACAGAATTGGGTAGACAGTTCTGATTACAGTGGGGCCTACTACTATTATCCTTTTAAATATAAGGTAATGGCCGGTACTTCCTGGCCCGCTTCCGAAAATTATACTCTTCTTAGATTTGCAGAACAATACTTAATTCGGGCAGAAGCGGAAGCAAATCTCGGAGATTCAACCGACGCAATAAATGATCTCAACATCATTCGAAACAGAGCAGGGCTTTCAAATTACGCTGATGCAATAAACGGCCCTTTGATGCAGGCTATTCAACACGAAGATCGAATAGAATTCTTTGCGGAATGGGGCCACAGATGGCTGGACTTGAGACGATGGGGCATCGCCCTCCAAACCTTAGATACCATTTCCTATAAACGTGGAAATATTGACTCGACACAGTTACTGTACCCCATACCTTTCGGAGAAATACAAGACGACCCTAATTTAACACAAAATAGCGGGTACTAATCAAAAACTCAAGAATGAGACTGTCACAAGTTCAACATCATGGGTACAAATTACCATGTCTAATGTTAGTAGGATTAGCATTCGGAGGTCTATCCTGCCAAAAAGCCACCACTGCACCTTCCGTCTTTGGAGTTGCTGCCTTTACAGTTGTCAATGCAATTCCTAATAGTGTGAACATTATCCCCGTGATAAATACTTCCGAACCCATTATGTATTTTAATGGCACCTACACTGCTTCTATAGGATACGGCGGATTCTCTGAATATTCGCCTCCTGGTGGCCACGATACCGTTTATGTAGTGCAAGACAACGCAGATACACTTAATATCGGGCCCAAAGCTACTGGTCAAATGTTCTTTGGGACACTTCCGCTAAAAAAGGGAGGCGCTTATTCTCTATTCCTATGCGGAGCCGATACTACCTCGCCGGATTATCTTTTAACTACGGATACTTTGCCATATTACAGCCCTAGCGATAGCGTCACGGGTATCCGTTTTGTTAACCTTTCAACGGGCTCAAACGCTATCAGCATCAACCAGGAAGGAAGTCCCAACGGTTCGGATGTGACAAACCTGGCTTATAAGGGGATCACGAGCTTTAAACAATATTCCAATAATTCCACCACGCTGGACTACTTGTTTGTGATCCGGGATGGGGCTACAGGAGATTCCCTGACCCAATTTGATTTCAGCATTGCAGGGAGTTATAACAACGGTTATGGATTGCTAGATCCGAATACCGGCAAACTTCTTACTTTTAAGAATGTAACTATTGCTTTGATCGGACAACCGGGCTTAACCGCTGTGGTGCCGCAATCTGCGGTATTGATTGATGACTACTGAACGTCCAGATAAGGCGAGCATATCTAGTGGATGATAGTTCCGCCAACGACAAAAGAAGCCAATCTAGGCAGAATGAGACTTGGAGGCTGAAATAAACCACCCGGCCTGAAGGTTCTTTGCCGGGTGGTTACCAAACTTTGACAATATTTTAGATCGACGCCTAAAATAAAGCCTTCTTTTTAGAGATAAATTAGTGAATGTAAATAGTAGCACCACCATTAACGGTGAGCAGTTCAACTGGCGTAGATTCTTTGGTTCCAGCAACGGTGCAAAGCTCAACATACGCCTTTACATGAGTGCCAACCGTATTCGTCAATAAGCTTCCGACAGCTGCATTTTGAATAAAGCCTTCGCTGGATGGAAGGTAGCCTGTTGAAATTGCAGCAAAGTGTTTATTTGCCTTGGTTGCGAATACGGCTGAAATGGCAAGAACAACTGTCGCACCTGCCAAGAAAATGCTTGACCTTTTCATAAAAAATGTTTGATGAGTTAAAAATGATTGCCTACTTTGTTAAAAGGTGTTCGGCTAGTCCTTATCCAACCTATTACCTGCGGAGTTGAATTTCCGTTTATTGCGCAATGTTTTTATTTTAGCATATGGTGACCTATCTTGTCAGGGTAGAGACAGCGACTTATGAAGTGTACGATTCCCCCGATTCCATTTCGTAAGTCTGCGGTGGGCGGGTTATTTTCTTCCAATTTCCAATACCCGGAACCATCTTCATTCTTGAAGAACGTATTAAGATAAACGTTGGCGATCCAATCAGCGCGACTTTTCCACTCTTCATTCTTGAATACTCGCCATGCTTCCAGGTATACTTCGCCTATTCCCGCCAAGCCGTTTTGCAGAGTAAAGTTTGTATTTACGACATGTTGGGGATATTTTGATAAAACATTTTCTGCTATTTTTTTGTAAGTATTCTCCTTTAAGACCTCGTTTGATTTAATAAGCGTTAGGATAATACCTTTACCTCCGTCCCCCAATTCATAACTTTTTCTTGACGCGACGAGATCATAAAATTGCCGCATGTATTTTTCATTTTTCAATATGCCGTTCATGGCTCTCAAAATGGCAAGCTGTACGTTGTTATTTGGGTAGTAGACAATGTATTCTAATAAAAACCAAATAATGGCTGTGGAGTCGGTACTAAAATCAAATACTTGGCCATTCTTGACGTTTTTGCCCCGCGAAATATCCTGCCAGGAACCATCTTTTTGTTGGCTAGAAAGTAATTGGTTAACGATGCGAGACAAGATATTCCGAGAAACCTCTTTATCGATCAGGTCACTACATTGCAATATTGAAAGCCCCTGACCTGAAATTCCGCCGGCTAAGTCAAGTCTTTCGCAATTTATGTCGAGGCACCGCAGTATTTTCTCTTTAGTGGACGGATTGTTCTCGAGTAAGCCGCTATGAATGCCCTCCGCTAAGGCCAGAGCCACGCCGGCAGCGCCTTTGTAAAGGCCAGGCGATAACTCCGGGAGTTGTGTGAAATAGTTTTGCTCGATCCATTCCCACCCTTTTATAAACCGTGCTCTGCAGGAATCCACGTTGATTCCTGCCTTATGAAGCCGGGCCAACAGGTATAACGGCCCACCCATGCCTTCGCCAAGGCCAGGATATATTGCATATTGTTTACTTCTGGGAGACGTAAAGTTTTCTATTGTTACTTGTTTCGAATACCATAAGTCATCCCAAGAAATTACAGGTGGTTTTAATAAGCCCTTTAAAGCGGCTTGTATTGTGGCTTTTAACCTGCCGTTATCAGGTCTCTGGAATCGCGCGCCAGGTTTGGAAATTATACCCTTTTGCAATTTGTCTTGATATTCTGTCAAAACCTTTAAAATATCCGTGATATCGGGCCTAAATTGCGGGTCAGTGTGGAGACAATTGGCGAAAAGTCCTGCCAATTGCGCATTGTCGATAAAAAAATTCAAACTCTGAGCTAAGTGATGTACTTCTTTTGTATTAAATTTTATTGGAGTAATTCCGGCAAACAGAAATAATAGTGTTGCACCCAGACCATAAATATCCTGTTTAATAGTGGGGTATTGCGTCGCCTCCTGCTCTGGCGACATAAATCCAGGGGTGCCTAGTTGAAAAGGAGGATCAGGCTTATTTTGCTGTATGGAATAGGCTAACTCGATGTCAATGAGGAATATTTTGTTTTTTTTATCCAACAGAAAATTCACCGGATTTATATCCCGATGCAGATATCCTTTCTTGTGCATTTCACCTATAATATGGGTAATTTCAGCTCCGTAATGTATGAATGTTACCGATTCTGCAGCGGATAGGTCGGACCAAGATTTTGAAAATGGATTTAGGTCGTGGGCTTTTTGGTATAAGGAATCTCCATTAATGTACTCCATAACCAACAGGGTATAGGTGTTCTCCTGAATGAGATCGTAGATGATGGGCAAGGTAACTGCAGCGGATAATTCTTTGTATAGTTCCGCCTGCCAGGTCAATCTATCCCGTATGTCGCGACCATTCCTATCAGAAGCCGAGTTGCTGAAGCCCTGTTTGAGGACGACATTTTTAACCTGAAGTAAGCTTTTAACATATAAACCTTTAAAGACGTTTCCGCGGGGGTCTGGCTTTAGAATCTCTAGAATTTTATAAATACGATTGAACAGTTTTGGCGGATCGGGTAAAATGGGATTTGCTAATTCTTTAAAAGGCCACTCAACACCCTGAGGGAGCTGAAAAGGCATAACATATGGGTCTCTAATCAGTTCTCCTGACTTGGCGTAGATGTATTTTGCTTGTATCCCGTTTGCATCCGATTTTAAGACAGGATTAAAGCTTCCATATCTTGTATAGACGATATTCCCCAGGCAAATGTCAGTGGGTATGGCAGGCCCTTTGTATGAATTCGTTAGGGTAATCAATTTTTTTGCCAAGGACAAGGCTGCCCGATTGTCGTCGGGGTAAATGCTAACGATTTTTCCAATTTGAGCTAATCCAAAATTTCCATTTAAAAGGTCTTCGCCGGCTGATCCGTTCATCACTATCTTAAAAGGCACTTTTTCGTTGACCAGAAATGGAATGGCTGTCTGCAGCAAATCGCCTATCTGAGACAATACTACTGAGAGGTGTAGTATCCAACCTTGCGTCTTATCGATCTCTCCTACCTGGAAGTAATATTCTACCTTTTTGTATTTCAGCCCGTAGTATTCAAGCAGTTCCCCATAATCGCTCATAGAATCCAAGGACATCGTGCTTTCAGCTATGGGGGAGGATGCGATATTTGTCTGCATTTGTTTCAATTAGTTGAAGGTACGATGGCCGATATTTCGTAATGGGATAAAATTATATCTAAACAGGTGTTTCAAGTCCGTTTCGATATTCTGTTGGTGCAAGATGGAATGCTTTTTTAAAGGCTGTGCTGAAGCCATTGTAGGTATCGAAGCCGACTTTAGAGGCGATCTGGTCTATGGTGTCATCGGTTTCTTCGAGGAGCTGTTTGGCTTTCTTGAGGCATAGCTGAAGACGGTATTTGTAGGGGCTGGTTTGAAAAAGCTCCCGGAAGCCCTGCTTTAGTTTGAACTCATTGATTCCTGCGCGATCCGCGAGGATAGGAATATGGAGGTGATTGACAGGATCTTTCTCAATCAGGGATTTTGCGAATTCGATAGCGGGAACGTCATAAAGCTTGGTACGCTCGATGGGATGGGCGTAACCTAGGATTTTCTTTTTGCGCATGTTGATAAGGTTTAATAAATACTAAGATGCGCTACTTTAAAAGCCAACCGTTAAGCAATTTATGGTCCTGATGATCAGCCGGGAAATAATTGCGGGTTACTTTTGGCGGCAATTGGTTAACTGAAGGACGATACTGCAGGATTACGACTTTATCCAATTTGGGAGTGAGTTTATCCTATTCGAAAACCCAAGAACCCCTAGCTTGATGCTCCGACAAGTCTTTTTCCATTTGCCAGCGGATATCATTTCCATTATCGCTACCTAAACGTGTGCCTGCCATGACATTTTCCGGTAGACTACCCTGTGTGGGACAGGGCTAGCCTTGCTGATGACCAAAGGGATTCGGAAAACGGCTTGACTTTTGGAGCCCTAAAGACTGTCTTTAGTAAACCAAGAATATTTGTATGATCGGAGCAGTGTTGGTAAATTGTAAATGTGTTACGACTGGAATCCTCTATACGGCATATAGTAAAGGCCCTGATCATGTAGGTCCCATATATATCAGCCGGCGTGCAGGATGATCTGTTCCATGGGGCAGATCTCCTCCACCGGTCTCCCCTCGATTAGCAGCAAAAACGTTTTGGGTATTTTATTTTTTAACAGGCTACCATAGCTATTAAACCTTATTCATTATGAAGTCCTTATTGCATCGCCTGATCCGCCTCGATCATCTCATCAATCACAAGAGCACCGGCACGCCCGGCGATTGTGCGCGGAAAATCGGCGTCTCGGAACGCAGCCTCTACGACTACCTGAAACTCCTGAAGGAAATGGGGGCGCCCGTCAAGTTTTCAAGGGGACGCCGGACATACTATTATGCCGAGGGAGGGCACTTCTATATTTCATTCCTGGCAAAAGAGAAGGCGGCACAGTTTGCGGGCTTCGAACAAGATGCCCTGGCCAACGTGTAAGCGTATTTAAATAAGCCTCATTCTTTAATCCCCGTGATTTTCGCTGGATTTTGTGTTGGACAAAGAATACGCATAGACAAAACATACACCAATGCTTCGGTGGCAGACGTAGGATAATAATGAAAGGCAGTAGGTCCTTATTGCCCTTGAAATACATAACGGCGTGCTTTGTCCTCATAAATTTAATTTTAGTGAGTTGCTTTAGATAAATTTGGCGAGAACAAGCAAGGACATTATGTACAACTGAAGTAAAGGAATCAGGGTTTTTTTTGTCGACTGGGAACAATCTTCTCCATACTTATTACCTCGAAATTAGGTTCCCCTTTGACTCGTTTATTGGTACGTTTTAACTTTATTTTCACCATATCATTAGGCAAATCTTTCTCCGGAAGAAACTCGCGTGGCGAACATCTCAGCGCTTTAGCGCCTGTCCATTCGCTGTTTATCGAACAGGTCAGTAAGCTCTGTAATCGTCCAAAACCACATCCATGTGCGCTTATTTGTGATGAATTTACCACGGTCCGCACGCCCGGAATGATGAATACGTTTGCTACCGGCCGGTCGAATGATATTGTCCCGGTGATCGCGGTCCAGGATATCAGTCATTTAAAACTGGAATATTCGACTGAAGAGGCGAATGCGGTTCTGAATATCAGCGGGAATTTCTTCTGCGGCCAGGCTGCGGGAGAGACTGCGAAGTGGGTAAGTGACCGGTTCCCCGAGATGCTTCGGGACCGGGATTCGGTGTCGACCAATAGCGCTGATACCTCGGTCAATGTTGCACCGCATTGGGAGGAAACGGTAACGCCGGCGACGATCTCTACGTTGTCTTCAGGAGAATTTGTGGGGGTCGTAGCGGACGATCCCCGCCAGGAGCTGGCATTGAAGGCATTTCATGCGAAGATATTGCGAGAACAGTTGCCGGTGTTGTCGGGGGAATGGTTGCCGGTAGTTCAGACCGTTAACAAGGAAACGCTTAAGGAACATGCTCAGCAGATCAGGAAGGAAGTTAGGGATATTGTGCAGCAGGAATTGGGGAGAATGTCGAGGGACGGGGTTATGGGAGAATGGGTGTTGAAACCAGAGGTTTAATATTTTTGTTCCGCAGTCCGGTTGCAGCGAAAAAGGATAGTTTGGTAGGATGACTAGATGGGTTGTGACCTTTCTTTTTATATTCACCGGCTTTTTTCGCGGGCTGGGTCAGGAGCGGCCGGGTGGTATCCGGGGCCGTCTCGCGGACAGCAACCTGGACAGGGGCTGCCCGCAGGTGGTGGTGGCGATCCTGGACAACGATTCTTCCCTGGTCCGATTTACCCGCACGAGGAAGGACGGGAGCTGGGCGATCCGGGGGATACCGGCCGGAACCTATTTGCTCCTGACAACTCATCCATCGTACGATGATTATCTGGCCCGGATCGTGATCCGGAAGGATTCCATTACCGACCTGGGGGCGATCTATTTGCAGCCCAAGTCGGATAGCCTGACGGCGGTGATCGTGACTCCGAGGAATCCTCCGATGCATATCCGGGGCGATACTCTGGAATACAATACGGCAAACGTGAAAATGCATGTCAACGCGACAGTGGAAGAACTCCTCAAGCGACTGCCGGGAGTTCAGGTGGACCAGGACGGCAATATCACGGTCAACGGAGTAAAGGTGCAGCGGCTGCTGGTGGACGGCGAGGACTTCTTTGGCGGCGACCCGACCATTGTCACGAAGAATTTCAATGCCGATATGATCGCCAGGATCCAATTCCTGGATAAGAAAAGCAGCCAGGCAGACTTCACCGGCGTGGATGACGGCCAGCGGACCAAGACGGTAAACCTGGTGTTGAAGGAGGATGCCAAGAAGGGATATTTTGTCAAGATGGAAGCGGGTGCAGGGCTGGCTGGCTACGAGAATGTCAATGGCATGCTGGGCGCCTTTCGCGGGCCGCGGCAATTGGCGGCCCTGGCGATGACCGCCAACAATGGTACCACGGGATTTAGTGGGGAAGGCGCCGGGTTGTCGATTGGCGGCGGACCGGGGGATGCGCTGGGCGCATCGGCGGGAGGAGGGATTCCGCAGGTCGAAGGAGCAGGAGCTCATTATGCCGACAAATGGAATGGGAACGAGGACCATGTCTCGGGTAATGGATCGTTTGGATTCCTGAGCACCCGGCCGTATTCGACCAGCATCACCCAACAGACCTTGCCGGATACTGTTTACACACAAGCGCAAAGCAGCGGCTCCGTCAATGTCAGCAATCAACAAAGGCTTAACGCGGACTATGACTATATTCCTGATACCGTTCAGGCATTTCGGATTTCGATGGGGGGGATGAAGGCAGCGGGAAATAATCAATACGCCACCACCGGTAACAGTTCTTTCAACGACACCCTGGTCAATAGTAGTCGGACGACAATCCGGAGTATTACCAGCAATGATCAATTCAATGGTACGGTAATGTGGCGGATCCGCACGCGGAAAAAGAAGGCCCGGAATTTCTCACTGACCGCCGGAATATCCAATCAGTCGAATACCAGCAGCGGCTACCTGTATGTCCTTAACAATTTCTATCGGCCCGATGGCAGCCTCTTGAACATCGATACGACGGATCAGCGTAAGGTCATTAGTTCATCCAACCAGAATTTCAACACAAACCTGAATTACACGGAATCGTTATGGGTCAACACCGTGTTGGCCGTCCGGTACAACGTTAATTTTAATCAAAGCGAGACACAGCAATCCACATTTGGCAAGGGTGACGGCAAGTACCAGGACGTCATCGACAGTCTGAGCAATCACTATCGGAATAATGTGCTGAGCCAAACGGCAACGATCAATCTCCAGGGAACCGGTCGCCCCCTTAGCTATACTTTGGGCGGCGATATCCGCCGGTATTCCAACCTCCAGGAGAACGTGCAGACGGATTCCACGCTAAAATATCAATATACGACCCTAAACCCGCGGGTCGACGCCCGCTATGCCATCAACAAGGACCAAGGCATTTCATTTAACTATTTGGCCAATACCCAGCAACCGTCGATCACGCAGCTACAGCCGGTGCAAAACAATAACAACCCCCTCTTTATCACGTTGGGTAACCCGAACCTGAGATCCAGTTTTTCCCAAAACTTCGGCCTTGGCTTCAATGCTGTGAAACCGGTGTTTTTCAACATCGGCCTGCATTTTGGCTATACCTCGAACTCGATCAGCACCCGGGTCTACACCGACAACCTGGGCCGCCAGATTAGCCAGCCGGTGAATGTCAGCGGCGCGGAGAACGGCGGCCTTTATCTGGGGATGAATCATAAATTCAAAGGTTCGGGGATCGACCTCGGCGCGAATGCCAATCTTTCCGTCGGGCGCAGCGTGAACTATGTGGGTGATATTCTGAGCAACAATAATAGCCTCAATGCCGGCGGCGGCCTCTCCATCGGAAAATACGTCGCCGACCGATACAGCATCCGGTTTAACGCCAGCGCCAATTATAGCTCCACCGTCAGCTCGGTCAACCCCAGTCTTTCCACCCGCTTCTGGACCCAAAATCACAGCTTCGAACTGAGCTGGTTCCCGGTGCCAGGCCTGGAGCTGAATACGACCGGCAATTATAACTGGCAGGAGAAGACCAGCACCTTTACGGGGAATAACTGGACCTTTTTCTGGAATGCTTTTGTCAGCAAGAATTTCCTCCAAAACCGGCTCGTTATAAAATGGCGGGTAAATGATATCCTCGGGCAAAACGCGGGGATCGGACGTTCGATCTCGGGGAATACGACCACGCAGACAACGAGCAATATTGTCGGTCGGTACTGGATGATTAGCGCATCCTACCGTTTTATCCGGCACTCCAAATTGAAATGAACGCAACCATCATGTCCGGCTCTCTTCCACATGCTGATGCACGCGGCGGTACGTGGCGGGCGTCAGCTTATAGATCGTTTTGAAAATTTTATTGAAGCTCCGTTGTTTCTTGTAGCCGCTCTCAATGGCAATCGCCTTGATGGAATCATCGGATTCGACCAGGCGTTGCGCGGCGCGTTCGAGGCGTTGCCGGATGATATAGGCGTGAACTGTGGAGTGGACCAGTTGGTTGAACCCCGACTGTAATTTCTCGCGGTTGATGGTGAATTGACGGCAAAGGCCCTGGATCGTGTGCTGCTCGTTGAGGTTGTCGTCGAGGTATTTCCGGATTTCTTCGATCAACTGTGCATCTCTTCTTGTCATAAGGGTATATCGATAAGGTTAGTAGATAGGCCGGGTTTCGGAGAGCGGGTACAAGAATAAGGGATATGGCTGCACTGATTTTGCGGGTGAAAAGATATCGGTACATTTATAAGTATAAAACCTAAAAGCTGCCATATGAAATTAGCCTCTTTAGTACCGATTTGTCTCCTGTACTGCACTGTGAGTGCGCAACAAAACTACAACGGAGTGGACTCCCATTTGGGAAATCTATTCTTGCTCTCCAATGCTCAAAGCCGGTCGATCAGCCCGGAGAATTTCAATGGCGCGAAGGGCTCCGGCGGCAAGGCGGAGACGGGCACCGGGTCCGGGCCGGCGCGGGAACTGGGACAGGGCTGGAAGATCAGTCCTTCAGTGGTGATCAAATCGAAAACGACGTTTACGATCGCGGAGATCGATGGGCCGGGTTCGGTCCAGCATATCTGGATGACTCCGACGGGCAACTGGCGCTGGGAGATCCTGCGTGTCTACTGGGATGATGAGACAACCCCTTCGGTAGAGGCACCGGTGGGAGACTTTTTCGGGATGGGTTGGGGGCAGTATTCGCCCTTACGGTCATTGCCGGTTTGTGTGAACCCAGGGAGCGCCTTTAACTGCTACTGGCCCATGCCGTTCCGGAAGAAATGCCGGATCACCCTGGAGAATATCGATAATAAAGATATGGACCTATACTACCAGGTGGATTATTTGTTGACGGAAGTGCCGGCGAATGCGGCCTATTTCCACGCCCAGTTCCGACGGGTGAACCCGCTGCCTTATAAAGGAGTGGTGACCTTGCTCGATAGTGTGCGGGGGAAAGGGCAGTATGTGGGGACCTATCTGGCCTGGGGAGTTCATAATAATGGCTGGTGGGGAGAAGGCGAGATCAAGTTCTATATGGATGGAGATAAGGACTGGCCGACGATTTGCGGGACGGGGACCGAAGATTATTTCTGCGGGTCGTATGACTTCGATACCCATACACGAAATGCGGCGGGGGTGAATGAGAGTCATTATACGGAGTTCAACAGCCCTTATTCAGGGCTGGCGCAGGTGATCAAAGGGGATGGGCATTATGATGTGGCGCAACGATTCGGTTTGTATCGATGGCATATTACGGACCCGATTCGGTTTGAAAAGAGTCTGCGGGTGACGATCCAGGCGTTGGGTTGGCGGGAAGGGGGAAGGTATCTTCCATTGCAGGATGACATTTCTTCGACGGTGTTCTGGTACCAAAGTGAACCGCATGGCGTGTTTCCGGTGTTGCCACCGAAAGATCAGTTGGAGGTGAATTAAAATTTGGCTAATGAATATAAGGACTGTTTTTTGTTATGGAGTTTTGGGGTTGTTGGTCGGATGTGCCTCCAAGCCGGGGACCTTTAAGTATGACTTGGATTTCTTACTAAAACATGACACCGGTTTGATAGTGCTGCGCTCCGGTGACGCGCAGGTGATCGTTTCGCCGAAATACCAGGGGAAGGTATTCACTTCTACGGTGTCGGGAGATGACGGACCGAGTTTTGGCTGGATCCATTATAATGCATTCGATCGGCCGTTAGACCAGCATATGAATGCCTATGGCGGTGAGAACAGACTTTGGCTTGGGCCGGAGGGAGGGCGATTTTCGCTTTTCTTTCCTCCCGGTTCGAAAATGGACTTCGAAAACTGGAAGACACCGGCGGTCTTTGACACGGAACCCTGGAGAGTGATGGCGCATACCGATACCACCGTCAACCTGATGAAGCTGATGAAGTTGACGAATTATGCCGGTCAGAAGCTGACGATAGTCGTTGGACGGACGGTGATGATGTGGACCCGTGAAGGCATTTCGAAACGGCTGCAGGCGCCCCTGGATGATCAGGTGGCAGCGGTTGGGTATGAGACTGGGAATATTTTGCTAAATGGGGGGACGGAGCCCTGGAGCGACAGCACAGGAATGCCGTGTATTTGGATGCTGGATATGTTGAATCCATCGGCATCGACGGTGATCGTTATTCCTTATCACTCGGGACCGGGGGACACCGGCAAGCCGGCAACCACCGATTATTTTGGCGAGATCCCCGTGGATCGGATCAAGTTTGAGAACGGGGTTATCTTCTTCAAGGCGGATGGTAAAAGTCGGGGAAAGTTGGGCGTGCATCCGACGCGGGCCCCGGGCGTGATCGGCAGCTATGATGCAGAGCATGGGGTATTGACGATCGCAAAATTTGAGATGGATAGTGCCGCGAAGTATCTCAATCAGGAATGGAATACAATGAAGCTGCCGTTCAGCGGCGACGCGGTGAATGCGTATAATGACGGGCCGCTGGCGGATGGAAGCCAGATGGGACCGTTCTATGAGTTGGAGAGTGTGGCCCCGGCCTGGGCGCTGGCGCCGGGTGCGGCGAGAACCTATCAACATGATGTGTTTCACTTTACCGGACCGGAAGCATCGTTGGATAAGATCAGCCAGACGGTGTTGGGAGTATCGATCGCGCAGATCAAGCAGGCGTTTCATTGAACTCCCGCTATCTCCCGCCGCCGACCGGAATTTTCACCGGCCGGCAAGGCGGAGGGACAGGTGTGAATGTGAATTTTTTACTCCGACAAGAAGCGAACAATAAATCTCCCTTCGTGTAAATAATAATAGCTCTGTCTTTCCCGGGAATAGACGACGGGCGCCCCGAACTCCTTCATCAAACGAATGTACTCGTACATGCTCCGTTCGGAAAGGCCGATTTTGTCGGCTAATTGTGCGGGGGTTCCGGTACCTTTGATCCGGATGAGCTGGTCGATGCGGTCAAGCCGCTGAAAGATCTCTTTTTGCATAGTAATAAGGTTTGAATAGTGGACAATGCGTAATTTTATGAAAGGTAAAAAGCCTCCGGGAAATTCTAATTAAGTTTGTCGATATTATAGATATTTTATATAAAACTAAATCAATGGAAACACTTACTAAACGTTCGGTTTTTGCACTGGCGGCTCTTTTGTCCTTCACCACTCTCCGCGCCCAGACGGCTGATGATATCGTCAGTAAATATGTCAGCGCCATCGGCGGGAAAGATGCCCTCACTGGCGTCAAATCGCTCGTCGTCGAAAGCAACATGAACGCGATGGGCAATGACGCGCCCACCATGACGACGATCCTGGTTGGCAAAGGATACAAGAACGAGTCCGATTTTGCGGGGTCAAAGATCATCAGCTGTGTGACGCCAACCGGCGGCTGGATGGTAAACCCATACCAAGGCGCCGCCACGCCCACCGCGATGCCGGACGATCAATTCAAAACGAACAAGATCAACATGGTGGTCTACCCGCTGGTTGATTATGCGGCCAATGGATATAAGGTCGAACTGACGGGGAAGGACTCGGCAGACTATAAACTGAAAATGACAGGCAACAGCATGGATGTCACCTACTATATAAACATGAAGACCTACCTGCTTGACAAGTTGGTCAGCCAAACGTCCATGGGTGGCCAAAGCGGCGACATCACGATCTCGTTTTCGGATTACCGGAAGCTGGATGGTGGTCTGTTGTACCCCTATAGCACAACTCTTGATCTGCCGCAGGTTTCGCTGGCCATTACCGTTAAAAAGGTCACGGTCAATTCGACGGTCGATCCAACGATCTTCGTCATGCCGAAGCAATAAGCTAACTATCGACTCACGAGGTGGTAGTTCTTGAACGACATGATCTGCCGCCCGCCGAGGAAGTTTTGTTCGACAAACGTAAGTAGCCGGTACTTCAACCGCTCGTGTTTGTGCCGGACGATGTTTTGGGATCGGCGGCGTTCAAGCTGGTCGGCCCAGTTGAAAAGCCGGATGCGTTCCTCCATGACCGTGGGGTGGGTATAGCGATAGACAGAAAGCTGGCTGAGGTTGCCAAAATCGAACTCTTCCTGTTCCCGGCGGAAATACTCTTCGGCTTTGTCCCTACCGCTGTGGATGGTGGCAAATGCCTTCCGCTTCTTTTGCATATAATGCGGCGGTCGGACCCAGCCGTAGTGGTAGATATGGGCGTCGACCCGGGCGACCTTTAGCTTGAAGGTTCCCTTCTTTTCCCGGTAGTGCACACCGTCAAATTCAGGTATCCGCCGGAAGGACTGGGCGGACTCCCAGGAGTGGATGTCCTTTTGGTTACGGATGATCCGGATCTCGTTGGCGTACCAGGCGTGGGACGTAATATAGTGGTCGTAATCTCCCCAGAAATGCCTGTATTTGAATAAGATACCTTCTACTTCCGGCTCAGCGAGCAGCTCCTCGCAACGCTGCCGGATCCGGGGCAGATCTTCCTCATGAACGACTTCATCGCTTTGGAGGTAAAAGAGCCAGTCGCCGGTGCAGGCGGCCTTGGCAATATCGGTCTGGTGGGCGTGTTCCATCCCGCGGGGGTATTTTTCGAGGTCCCAAACGGTGTGGATGATCCGGATCTTGTCGGAGCCGATGCTCTGGATCTCTTTGAGGGTCTCGTCGTCCGGATCGCAGTCGCCGAGGGCGACGACAAATTCGTCAACAAGGGGCAGAATAGAGCTGATGGCTTGCTTGATCGGGTAATAGAGCTTGGTGGCATTGCGCACCATGGTAAATCCGCTAATGGTCATATCCCGGTTTTTATCGTTTTATTGGATCGGTCCGGACAAGGTATAGACTTGCAAAGTTCGTGCAGGCTTAATCAATCCGCAATCGCTCAAGATTAAGAGCTGATTAAACGCAGACAAACGGGAGTTATGAGTTGTTAAAATGGTTTAACAAATGGATAACCGGTAATTAACGAACAAAAAGCCTACAATATTCGGTGAATGGCCATTAAGATTCGATTAAAAATGGATTTCATGCGTATTCCCTTGGAGATCGGGGCTTACGGGTTTTTTCGGGATGATTTTTCAGCGGTGAATGGGTAGAAATCCGATGTGGATAACTGGGCTTTGGTATGGTTTTGGGACCTTGGGAAGGGTTATAAACCGATATTCTATTGCAAAAATCCACCCTTATGAGAAAGACTATTGTCTTTAATCTGCTCCTTATTTTGGGCTATTACTTTATTCTCCAAATTCTGGTTTGGCTGGTGATGATCTTCCGATAGACATCAATTTATTCATCGTCTTTTAAGAGATCGGGCCGGCGCTCCGCCGTACGGCTCATGGACTGGTCGCTCCGCCAGTCCTCGATCCGTTTGGGGTCACCGCTAAGGAGGATCTCCGGGACCTTGGCCCCCCGGAAGTCGGCCGGGCGCGTATACACGGGCGGCGCCAGCAGATTGTCCTGAAAGGAATCAAACAGAGCGGAAGTCTCGTCGTTCAGCACGCCGGGGATCAGCCGGCCGATCGCATCCACCAGCACGGCTGCGGCCAGTTCTCCGCCGCTCAGCACATAGTCACCAATGGAGATCTCTTTGGTGACATATTGCTCTCTTATCCGCTGGTCAATCCCTTTATAATGTCCGCAAATGATCAGCAAATTTACCTTTAAACTAAGGTTGTTGGCGATATGCTGGTTCAGCAGGTCGCCGTCGGGTGTCATGAAGATGATCTCGTCATATTTGCAGTCCCTGGAGAGGCTTTCGATGGCATTGGCCAGGGGCTCCGGCATGATGACCATCCCCGCGCCGCCGCCATATTGATAGTCGTCGACCTGGCCATACTCGTTGACGGCCCATTGGCGCAAGTGATGGACCCGAATCTCTAGCAGGCCTTTGTCTTTGGCCCGTTTGAGGATGGAATGGTTAAAAGGGCTTTCGAGCAGCTCGGGCAGAACGGAAAGGATATCAATTGTCATGTGACAAAGATATAAAGCATTCACTGACGAAAATATCGCAGCAGGAGATATTAAATTCACTGACAATTTCCCTTCATGAGTCCGGTAAGCCTTCTTCCTATCCTTCCGATCTTGTTGATTGCTTTGAGCGTCACTTATATCGTATCGAAACTGCTGAGGACAGAGTACAAGCGCCACCGCTATACAGCAGTCGACGGGCTTAGGGGTTTTTTGGCTACCTTCGTCTTCCTGCACCATTCGGCGATCTGGTACTTCTTTTTGCGGACTCATCAGTGGGGTTTCCCGCCTTCTACGGTGTATAGTCATTTTGGCCCCACGAGCGTTGCACTTTTTTTTATGATTACGGCCTTCCTTTTCTTTTCCAAACTGATCGACGCCTATTCCGGATCCTTCGACTGGCTCAAATTGTATATATCCCGGATATTGAGGATCATGCCGTTGTACTTGGTAGCTATTGGATCGGTCTTTGTTTTGATCGGCTTTGTCTCTCGTTTTGTTTTGCATGAGCCCCTCGGCAACCTGGCCTGGGAGTTCATTCAATGGCTGTTCTTTATCGAGGCTGATGTCAACCTAATCTATGGGACGAAACTACTTGTCGCGGGGGTCGTCTGGAGCCTCGCCTTCGAATGGATGTTCTATTTTACTCTGGCTTTAAATGGCGCTATATTTTTTCGAATAAAGACGCCAACCGCTATCTTGGCAATCACGGGGGTGTTTCTCGTTTTGTTTACTTTTATTTTGTATCAATATTATCCACTCGGGATGTGGCGGCGGATCAGCCCGTTTGCGGGTGGAATTGTCGCCGCTTTTCTCGTGAGGAATGACGCGGTTCGCACCTTTTGTTCGCAGTCGTGGCTTTCGCCGCTGTTGGTCTTACTTCTTACCATTGTGCTTTTTTATTATCCGACGGTGTTTGAACCGGTTCCTTATTTGTGCATCACCGTTGTTTTTATCGCGATAGCCAGCGGTAACAATCTTTTTGGAATCCTTACTTCGCGCGCGGTATGTTTGTTGGGGCAAATCTCATACAGTATTTATTTGTTGCATGGGATGATACTCTTTTTTGTTTTTCGTTTTGTGGCGGGATTCACCCGGGCGACAACCTGGTCGCCTATCATGCATTGGGGTGTCATCGCAGCGTGTAGCGCATTGGTTGCAGTGATTTGTTCCCTGACCTATCATTTTGTGGAGAAACCGAGCATCGATCGCGCAGCCGCGGGGACGCACAGGGTCCGCATGTTTCTGGCGAACCTTAGAAATTCCGATGTAAGAGCTTAGCAAGGATGGTTATCGCCGGTAATTCGGCGTGAATGGCTTGGTCATGGTAAGATACATTATCCAATTTATATTTTTTTTCTCTTATTGTATCCTGACAACTCGCAGCTTTGCTCAGCTTCGAGTTGTGCACTTGCTCTGTAATAACCGAGTAGCAGCGCTCGGGTTGGGTGATGCACAACCGCAGCTTAGCTGGCGGCTGGAAGACACGGGATATAATATCCATCAGGCTGCTTATGAATTGCGAGTTAAAGGGGCGGGGGTAGATTGGTGGAGTGATTGGTCCCGGTTTTTTGGAGGATTCCGTCCGGCGCCCAAACCCGGTTCTCGAAAAAGTTTCAAGTTCATGTATTCACGATGGGCCGATAGGCAAGCATAAAAATACCTTTTGATCGCATTTTTATCCTTTTAAAAAATACACGTTGAGGTAAATTGTTGTTCCAATTATAAACCTTATCGTTTGTATGAGAAGGACAACTCTAAAGCCACCCGACCGTCCCTACCTTTTGTCGGCCATTGGGGCTTCGATCGTGCAGATCTTCCTTTTTAAAATGGCATACCCATTTCCGGACTTTATTTCCGATTCTTATAATTATATAGAATCGGCAGCGCTTCACCTGAATGTCAACCTCTGGCCAATAGGCTATGCCAAATTCCTTTGGTTCATTCACAAGATTAATTATTCCGACACGTTCCTGGTTTGTGTCCAATACTTTTTGCTACAGGCGGCATTGGGCTATCTATTCTTCTTTATCCGTTGGTTTTTCAGCCCGTCAGTTATCACAACGCGGCTACTGTTCATCTTCCTGCTTGTCAACCCTTTTTCCCTGTACATCAGCAACGCCGTCCTGAGCGACTCCATCTTCACCGCACTGTCCGTCATATGGCTTGTGCAGTTGATCCGCCAACTGGTCTGGCCAGATATCCGGAACGTCTTTGTAATGGCCCTCGTGGTGGGGATCGCTTTCACCCTCCGATATACCGCCATTTACTACCCGTTCATCACCGGGCTTGCGCTGTTACTTAGCAAAAACAAACACTGGGTAAAATGGGCGGGTACCCTGGCGCCGCTGATCTTCATGATCCCGTTTTACCTGTTTACCAAAGCAGAGACAAAGAAAGTCACCGGAACCGCGGAATTTTCCGTCTTTGGCGGCTGGCAGCTGGCCAACAACGCCTTGTATATGTATAATCATATTCAGTTGGATCCGAACGACCTGCCGCAAGGTACCCGGGGACTCGACAGCATGGTGCGACGGTACTATAAAGTCATGCCAGCGGCTTGGTTCAACTTCGACGACTTCCCCGGCACTTTTTTTATCAAGCATGCCGACGCACCCTTAAAGCAATATATGCTTCGCCATTTTAGAAAGGAACTCGACAGTAATAGCTTTTTGGGCTGGGGTAAAGTGTCCCCTATTTATAACGCCTTCGGCAGCTACTTAATCAAGCACTATCCGCTATCCTTCGCCCGATACTATCTGTGGATGAACACGAAGAATTATTTCGATCCCTTTCTGGAGAAATTCGACGTCTACAATTTGGAATTAGATAGTGTCTGGGCCCCTGCCCAATACTGGTTTCATCTAAAGACCCCAGCTGTTTGGTCGATCTCCAAGACCTTTCAGGGGAAGCTCTTCTTTTCCTACGTTCCACTATTCCTCTTGCTTAATATCTATTTCGCTTCTTGCTTCCTGTGGCTGCAATTCACCGGTAAGATCCGTCGGCTGCAGCCTAGTCTTCAAAAAGCTTTGTACTTTTTGTCCGGATTTCTGCTGGTCAATTTCGCCTTTAGCATCTTTGCCACTCCGGTCGTTTTGCGCTATCAGTTGATTCCCCTGATCTATCTCTTCGTCTTTTCCATCCTATTGTTAGAATTTACGGATCAGAAAGATTTTAAGGAGGCCGTCCTGCAACAGCAAGCCAATGCAGCCACGAAGAAGAAAATGGAAACCGCGCTATTAACATTTGGGTTAATCTTGCCAGTCGGATTTTTCGGCGGAATAGTTTGCCTGGTCATTTTTCTTGCGGTCCTTCTGGCCCAAATTATTTCCTTCCTTTTCCTGGCTTTCTGCGGGATCTCACTATTAACTTACGGCTATATTTCTCAGAACTTCAGTGTATTGGTCCACCATAAATCCTCCTGACGTGTTTCCAAAAGCAATCATCATGGGGAGACAAACCTACGAAGTTCTTCGTTCACTAACTGGTCAACCGGCGGTCCGACGGAACAGTGTATGATCGGCATATCTTGCATGTCATTAATTAGACAGGGGCAACTCGATGGGGGAATAATAACGGACGGTTACGCCGGGAGGGAGCTTGGGCTCGAAGGCATGCATGTTGGTTTGGAGCTTTTCGATGAATCGCCTGTCGATGCTGTAGAAGGACACACTGTCGTTGGGGGTTTGCCAGCTGGCGATCCGGTACCAGTAGGGTTCCACTTCCACGTCTGACCAGCTGTGATGCAGGATGGCGACGTTGGCTTCCATGCGTTCGCTGAGGGAGTCCGCGGCCGCCGGCGTCCAGTTGTTGATGCGTTTTCGGTTAAGGACTTCGAGATTGGCGAGGCCCGCAAGGTCGACGATCCGGGACTCACCCGCGCAATAGTACGAGATCGCGCCAAGGTCATTCGACGCCACCGGATCGCGGTAATAGTAGTCGGATACGAATTTCGCGGTTTGGTATTGTTCGGTGTAGACCGCGATGCAATCGTCGGTGGTGCGCCGAAAGCCGCTGGCGGAACGGAGGATCAACGGTAGGGCAAGGATCGCGGGGATGGGGTAAAGCAGCCATTTATTGCGGCTTTTTGCGAGCCACGCGCCCCCAAAAGCAATCGCGCAGCCGATCAGAAATCCGGGGTAATAGGGATTGGTCGATATAGGAGGGAATCCCCAGGTTATCAGTAAGGGGTTCGGGACAAAATAATTATGCTTGATGACCGAAATAAGACCGAAGAGATAGAGGGGTAGGACGGAAATAAACAATAACTTGACTGCCGCCCACCACCCGCGTCTCACCAACAAAAAAATACAAGCGATCAACAAGATGGGCAGCGTCTCGTAGCTTGAGGTAAGCATCAGGATGGCGTAGAGATACGTCTTTTTGCCCGACGAAGTCAGAAACAGAAAGGTAAAAAGCAATTCCACCGTGTACTCCATCCCGGATACGACAAGAAGCGGCAAAGGAGTAAGCCAGATGACCGATAACAGGATGACCAATTGGCCAGCCGGACCGATGCTATGACCGATCAGCCAGCCGTGAAGCGCCTTTACGAACCAGATAGCAGCAACGACATTGACCAGAAGCGGGACGACCAGCGAGACGCCGCTTACCAGGTAAATAAACCCGAGGACAAAGGGATACAGCAGCGAGGTGGAAACGGAAGTGAAGGAGTATTTTGTAATGCCCCACACCTGTTCGAAGGCCAGGTTCTTCGCCAGGGTAAGGTTTATAAAGGCATCGTCGAGGGGGTAAGCGATGGTGCCACGGGTTTGGATCAGGATGTCCAGCTCGATCCACACAATGGGAACGAGTAAGGCGAGGATAGCGACAAACAGGATAAGGCGTTGGATAAGGCGTCGGCTAAACATAAGCTAAGCTATTCAACCACGCTGCAATGTGCCATCAGTAAACTTCAAGATCACGGCAGAATGACAATTAATGTTTAGATTCATGTAGTGAAAAAGCTCCTCACTGTACTGCTCGCGGCAGGGTTTTTCCTGTTGGCCTGCCGGCATCAGCCGGCTTTCTATTTGCAGAGCTGTACGTTTTGCAAGGACTCGACGGATACGGCCTATCAGGGCGCTGTTCACTGGTATGGAAACAACTGGAGAACAAAGGTTTGTTTTCAGGACGATAGCTTTGCCGGCACCGCTGATTTGACCTACAACAGATTCCTGGATACCGCCGTATTTACCGACGCGACGTTTCTGTCGTCCGCCGACTTTTCGCATGATACCTTTAATCGGGCGGTATATTTTGATGATGTGACTTTCCTAAAAGACGCGCATTTCGAATATGCGCGTTTTCCGCATTACGCCAAATTCACCAACCTGGTGTCCACCGCCGGCGGTACTATCCGGTTTGATGACGCGACATTACCGGATACCCTTGATTTTTCGCAGAATCCCGCGCTGCTTGGTAAGATAGACCTTACGACCGCCAATTTTGATGACCCGGACCCCCACTATCTCTTCCTCTACAATACCGATATTTCGAAATTTAAACTGGATTATTTCCACTTTCGCCTGCTCGTGCCCGATTCGACGATCACGCCTTCGCTCGACTCCATACACCAGCGTATCACGAAAGACCAGAAAGAAGCCATGTATGAGGCTCTGTTGGCCAATTTTAAAAATAACGGGCAGGAAGAAAGCTATAAACGGCTGGATATCGAATATCAACAATTCAAATGGCGGAGTTCCGGGGCGCCCGTGGTCGCCTGGGTGCTGGCGATCTGGTGGAATTTCGGCTACAGCAAGGGATATGTTTTTATTTGGATTGGCGTCAGCTTGTTGGTCTTTAGTCTAATCAACTCCGGTTGCCTGGGGATGCTCAATGACCATGTCTATGAAGTATTCAAGCCCGGGGTTGTCGACGGCAAAGCCCGTTACGGGCGCAAGCTTTGGCAATCTCTTATCTATACGAGTAACATCTTCTTCCGGCTGACCCTGGACCGGGACGGTATGAAATTTGAAAAGTTCTGGCCGACGCTTTATTTTTTCCTTATCTACGTTCTAGGGGTCCTCTGTCTTGGTTATCTGGCTAACTTTGTTTTACAGCCTTAAGGGTTATAGCGTAAACGGTCCACCGGTATCTTTCCATATACCACTTCCAGCCTGGCCTTCCCATCCTTATAGATCACATTCCCAAAACCCGTGTCCGTTGACAGAAAGGACGTGAAATCCCCTATTTGGGAATTGACATGTAGGGTTTTGGTGACCGCATCATAACGCACCCCCGTGAGCGCCTCGATCAGGGCATAGCTGGACATCGCCCGCGCATACCAGTGACCGCATTCGTATTCATCAAACGGATTTCGCACCCGGCCGTCGTATCTTTTGCGACAGGTACGGACGATATCAAGACCTTCTTTTACTTTCCCTTCGAAGATGAGATGCGAGGCGACCTGGTATTCGATCCCCGTCCAGACCTCATTGCTGTACACAAAC